>OFHN01001928.1_pt1 | contig 13300 bp, 8 predicted proteins | sample 1521321 | NCBI WGS metagenome assembly OFHN01 (sample SAMEA3504130, study PRJEB24116) | mouse gut metagenome | biome: mouse gut; feature: mouse-associated habitat; material: faeces | place: Denmark | collected 2011
CCCGCCGATGGACTGCCATATTTTGGAGGCTGGCACCCGTGGGAATTGCCGTCGCTGTGATGGTCTGCGGACCATGGGCTTTTAAGGCGGGGACGCTGGACAGCATGAAAAAACAGGGGGCCGGGGCTGGCTCCCTGCTTCTTCTATCTTTCCTATGTTCTCCGGGCTGGTGTTAGAAAGTGCCGTGTGGGGGCTGTCCCTGTTTTGGTTTCTTTAAGTTGGGCATAACTCACCAGGACATTTCAAGACGATGATCGACCCCAGATGTGACTGCATCGGCGTGGGTGTGACCCAGTACGACGGCATCACCTACTGCTACATGTTCGTTGGAATACCCAACAGCGTCAACTTCTATGCGTAAGTGAATAGTACTCAAAGCGGGCCGTCCAGGAAGCTGAATGGCCCTCCTCATATTGGCAGAAAACAGAGCACAAACAGAGAAATATGGTACTGGGAAGTTCGGATTTTTTGTTCAAATATTGCGTAACAGAAAACAAAGAATAAAGAAAATGAAATACGCCCTTGACAATCTCCAAACTTTGGATATATAATGCATGCGTACACGAGAAAAGTAAAAAGTATGTGGATCCAACATGTAAAGTTGCAGTTTAGTAGCATGTATGTTTGGAAACATTGTATTTTCCAACGACTCTCTTGTACATTCCAAGAGAGTCGTTTTTATTTTGTTTCAAGACAGGAGGCTTTTATATGGATGCGGCGTTCATGAGGAAAACATTCGCTCTGATTGCAAAGGGACTAATCGAAAAAGAACAGCTCCTACAAAAGGAACCAACACGATATCCATACAGCAAGGTATTACAACATGGGGTAAATATGTTCTTAGCAGCAAGCCAGTGGGCAGGCTGCCAAACCACTACACAGTATGCCGATGAAGCCTCCTTTCTTGAGCATTTTATTACCAAGTCTATTTTTGAATGGTTTGATGAATGGAATCCAGGGGTAATTGATAAGCTAAATCTTTCGGAAGAGTCCTTTTACGCCTACGATGCCTTTGCGTATCAAAGGAGTGAAAATATGTACACTCCCAGCGCTGATTGTTATGAGTTCTTAGAAACACAGGACAGCGATATCATGGACGGAACGGATGAGCGGCTTCTTTATGAAAAAATGGTCACTTTAGATCAGGAAACTTATTGCAAGGTTCGAAGATATATTATCGAGAATCCGATCATTACGCTTGAAGACAGGCGAGCAATGTCACTTGACCTGGCTGATAATCGAGCAGCAAGAGATGCCTTCCAGTTTGCTTACGAAGAAATTACCGAAAATTGTTATCGTTGCCCTTACTGTGGCTGGACCATGATACCCGGAAAATACGGATATAGTTGTCACTCGACACACTGCACAGACACTATTCCCGAACTCACAGATGAGATGAAACTGGATACTTCAAGTAACAATCTTTATCGGTTGAAGAAAGGCATTATGCGTTATTTTGCCTCTCCCGGAAAGCTGGAACTTGAAATTGCAGCATTTTGTGAGAGAAAGAAAATTCGCTGGGCATTGTGGCCACAGATGGATCGCTATGATGTGGAAATTCAGTTCTCTGATGGAGAGATTTGGGAAATCGATGCCAAGGCGTATCGCAACCCCATAGCACTACGCACCAAAATTCAAAATGATAATGGATTCCCTGACGGTGAATATGCAAGGGGTATTTTGTTATTCCCAGCGAATACACAGTAAACCAGCAAAACTATACCGCAATCGTCAATCGTATACTGGAGAATCAAAAGAATGTAAAGTGTGTAACTCTGCAATCATTGAAGGCCGAAATTACGCGAAAGGAGGATTCTTGCTGTGAAGGATAACAAAAATTTATGGTATGCACCTCTTTCGGCACAGTTTCAGACGATAGAGGAAGCTATGCCTCTCTCCCGCTTTGCAGCAATTGAAGCGGTTTTGCATTTGCTTGCTCTTAATGCACCCGATTCTGATCCGACAAAAGCATATCTTTTATTTACCCAATATCAACTTATCGGTACAACAGAGTGCATAACCATGGAACATACTTTACAACAGGCTCGACACACGCTGGGATATTATCGCTCTCAAAAATACTGGCAGGATGATTTGAGAGATTATCGAGAACCAAGGTATCATGCAGTTCGTGCTTTTTCATTTGAAGACCTCGATGGAACAGTGTCTTTTTCCAAGACGGAAGGAACATATCCCTATCCATATGAGGAACGCCAAAAAGAATGGATACGTTTCTGGCCAGATTGTTTTGAAGATTCAAAAACTCCTTCTTATGCCGAAGCAGGAACATACAAGTATTCATATCCGAATCTCGAGAGTGGAGAAACAGAAACAGTTCAAGTCAAATTTGAAAACGATTATGTGCCGCCAGTTCAATCGACCACTCCGGAAAAGGGTTGCAGAGTACCGATTACTATCTCGTTGGACGAACTTCTAAATGCCGCAAAAGAAATGGCCGAAATCTGTCCCGGTGATCCTTGCCATATGATTCTGAATACCAATATCCTCAAGCAAATTGTCGGCAGCTCAGTTAAATCATGCACAGAGCTTACCCTCCGGGAAGTCGTTAATATTGTGGGAATGGTTGGTGCGGGGAAATCAACACTGATTAAGGTTTTGGCTTTTTGGTGCCATCAAAATGGTTATCGCATTGCAATTGTTGTTGATACAGTAGCCGAAGTCTTGAATTTGCAAAAGTATTTATCTGCTTTTGGCGTTGCAGTAAGTCCTTTGATTGGTCGTAACGAGAGGTTGAAATACATCAATCAAGTTACACAACCTAATGAAACTTGTTTATCTACAGGGTTTTCTCAATACTTGACACCGGTATGCCTAATTGATGGTATGGATACACAGCACAGTGCGGCAATCGCCTTCGGTAAAGAACCGTGCTACTCTTTAAAAAAGGGAAACAAAAATTACCTGTGTCCTTATTTCAATCAGTGTTTGGGCACAAGGATGCTCCGAGAATGCTATACTGCTTCGGTCGTACTTACAACGGTTGCGGGATTTGCGGCATCCCGAGTGGGGCAACAGCGGGAAACATTTTTGGAACTGACAATGCGCGATTTTGACTTGGTCGTCTTTGACGAGAGTGACAGAGTTCAGAAGACGCTTGACCACTTCTTTATGCCGGAAACAAGCTTCAATAACTACATCCATGAGTGCGCCGAAGATTGTAGTGCATATATGAGACTGAGCAGTAAACGCAGAGAAGAAAACCTGGCTGAGCAGAGATACGATGAGATGCAGCGCCAGAGTGTAACGGTTCTCAGCTGCCTTGTGAAATCTCTGCATCATGAGTTGGGCACATGGAAGAAAATTGCGTATGGGGATCCATTCTCAGCCCTTACCCTTTTGGAGGATATGTATCGGGAAGAATCGGAATATGGAATTCCCTATTCCGTCTATAAAGCCATTTATAACTTGATCGATACACAAGATGAAGATGATATCCGTCAAAGTACCCTGTGGGCAGTGCTCGAGAGTTCTTGCAAGAGCACAGATGAAACCTTTTTTAATCAAATGTATCGCATCTGGCTGAATGAGCTTGGATCCGATTTTCCACGGCCCAAAAAGGATAAAGTAAAACGCATTCAAGATGCCCACATCAAACTCATTTTGCGGCTAATATACTTTGACCATTTTATTCGCGGACTCAGTGATGCATACGAGGCAAGCCATGAAACATCTTATGGCCAAAATGAATTGTTCGGATTCTTACAGACTCGATTCCGTCAGCAGCAATACTTCCTCCCCTCCGCACTGTGTGGAAATTTGTTCGGCCTAAAAAAGACGGATGATGAAGACATCATTCTGTTCCGTCAATTTGCTTTTGGAAGAAGTCTGATGAAAGATCTACCTTATTTGCGCACAGATTCGCACGGGAAACCTGCCGGTCCTCATGTTGTTCTGCTATCGGGTTCAAGTTGGGCGGAAGGATCGTATGAATACCACGTGAATCGACCAGTGAACTATATCTTAGAGGCAGATAGTGATAAACGTGCTTTTTTGGAGAAGACACGCTTCTTTGAGTCAGGATTTCCAGAGCGAGTCTCTGGCGCCGCAGATGACCAACGTATGGCACAATTGCGCTTTGCTACGCAAAAGACGGTTGAGTTAATCATTAGAGAATATGAACGAAAAGCCGGGAAAATCCTACTGGTTGTCAATAGCTATGCCCAGGCACAAGAAGTGCAGCAAACGCTGGAAGCCGCTTTGCGAAAAGCCAATTGTTCCATACATGTTTGTCGAATGATTTCTGATGCTATTAGCACTCAAAATGACCGAGGGATTATACGGCGCGGTGAGGTTGGCCGGTTTACAAAAATGAGTGAGGAAATCCTAATTGCTCCTGCAATGGCAATTGAGCGTGGCCATAACATTGTCGACGAATATGGTCACTCCGCACTTTGCGCTGTGTTTTTTATGGTGCGGCCCATGGCCATTCCCGATGATATCCAACAGCAAGGCAGCAAACTTAATGGCTTTATTGAATCCCATTGCAAGCGAGCTCCACATGAATCACTATTCGCATATAATACACGAATCCGTCAATTTGCTGCTCAGCAGTGGGCAAAAATGAGTAAAAGCAAGTCGTTTGGTCTGGCTGAACTGGATAATGAAGAACGCAAGGATGTCGTTGCCACTCTATTTGTTCTGATCCTTCAGATTTTCGGTCGTTTAGCGCGCGTCACTGACGTAACAAAACCCGAACCGCATGTCTATTTTATTGACGGCGCATTCCGTAGACGCGAAAGCAAACAAGGTGATTTCGATTGCCTTTCTGAATTGGGCAGATATTTAGAAATGCTGATGACGCAGAAAGAAAGTGCAGAAATTGCCGAGACACTGTATGCGCCATTCTATAAAGCTTACAGAAAGGACATTCAATATGAACGGTAAAATCTATCCTCTGGCATATAAACTCTCACCGGGACAGACCTGTACGCTTTACTATTTGGGGTTTCCTCAAACCTGGAAAGCAACCTTGCTGGATATTGCACGAAAAAATAATCCACGGTTCAAAGACGAGTATAGACTTCCTACTAACGCGCTGAAAAAGTTGGTCGATAGCTGGATGGAGGGTGTCATTGCTCTGTCACCGCTGAAAAAAGATAGCCATGATGAACATTGGCTTACATCTTGTTATGCGTATTCGGAGAAAAACATCCAGGCTCTATGCGGTATTATTAAAGTATGGGTAAAGGCAACTTATGTGACAGCTCCACGAACATTGCCTTTGGTCAAAAAACTTGCAAATGATTTTTGCGATATGATTAATACCGATGATTTTAAGGCGCTTCAGGCTACGTCCGAAGTCTGCCTTACTCTCAAAGATGGCACTGTGTGCGAAGAAGCATATCAAGCGGTTCCACTTTTGGCGGTCAACCGCTTACTGGGCCAGGAAATCGTTTTAAGCGGGCGAACGCTACATCTTTGCTACGCCGCTAAGAATCAGTTGATCAGTCATCCTATAATTGATTCCAAGAGCCATCATCAGTACTCGTTTGTGTTCGACTTATCGGTTCAGACAACTCCTCCGCAAAGAAAGGCTTTGCTGCTGTGCCAGATGAGCATTCGCCGCTGGATTCTTGACAATTATAACAAGGAACGATCGCCATTTCTTTCTGAGAGCATTGGTTCCCACATTAAGGTTTCGGATAGCAAGTACTGCCAGGTGCCAATCGCATATGACTATATCAGCAAACAGCTTGACTGGAAAGTACAAGACAAAGAATGCTACAACATCTGGGGATATGAGCAATTGCCGTCGGCTAACGATATTTTGATGGATCCCAAGATATACATAGAGAAAATTCTTCTTCCCTATAAAAACGGCATGACCGGGTTCGTGGCTTCAAAAATCGGAACTGGCGTTTCCGTCGTTGATAAAGCATCATTATACAAATCTGTTTCTGTTTTGCTGGGCGATATGGTTTGTGAGCAACCCGAAGCAAAGCGAGTCATGTTAAGCGGGCAAAAGTTCTCGTACTTTAAGTCTCCGCAAGAATATGAGAGTCCTGAAGATTTTCGAAGTTGGGCAAGCAAATGTGTTGATACAGACCGGATTACATTTGAGATTTATGGCCTTTGGCAAGATACTAACCAGTTGGATCTTTTGAGACTTGTTCAATCGAAGATCGAACAAGATTTTGGCGCTGAATCCGAATCGTCCTGCTTAAAAATACAGTGTCTACGCAAAGAAATTGGTAACCTTGCTGACGGTATGCCTGATGACGATAAGCAAACTAAAATCCAGCGATGCGGGGAAATTGTTGAGCAATTAGGACAAGCCGACTTGGTCACCGCCTGTATTTTTGTTTTGCCCGGTCAAGAGCGATATATTAAAGGCGATCCCAAAAAAGTTCTCCGAAATGCATTCGCCAGAACTGGACGAGTCGTGCAGTTTATCAATCCTGAAAATGATATAAATCGAAACAAGATTGAAAATGCGGTATATGATCTCTACCGTCAGTTAGGCATTGTAACCTTGCTGAATTCCCAAAAGAAACTGCCACCCTTGGCGTGTACGCCCTGTGTTGGTATGCATTTATGTACGCAAGTTCATGGAATTTCGAATAAGGCACGCTTTCTTCCCATCTATGTTACAGTTGATTTATTAAAAGGAAAGACTCAGGTGCATTGTGATGCGTTCTCTAATCGAACAGTTTCTTATCGGGAGGCCTGCCTTGAAATGGCGAAGCTTTTCTGGGAAAATGATTTGGAACAACGCTGTGTTGACGCAAGTCGTGTCCCCGCAAAGCAAAAGCTGATAGAGCTGAAAAACCGCTATCATATGAAAGAGGATGGCGTACTGTTCGTTATTCAGTCAGACGGAAATACTCGTGCCGTATGGAGTGGTATTTCGGATAAAGAAATTAACGGATATACTGTGACAGATGAATACTGCCCATCTCAAATCAATGTTGGAATGCCCAAAAATCCTTACCCTCTTTCGTTAACAGATTCCGGAGTGAGAATTATTCGAATCAGGAGCAACCAGGAAGTTCCAGACTATTTCACAAATCTGAGTGCGCAATCTACGGATGACCGTTTGCAGTTTTCTTCCGCTTCGGGTATCTTCAAGTATGACGATGTGTATTGGGGCATTCATGAAAAGCCGAATGATTTTCGATATACAAACAGCTTTAAAATGTCCAAAATCGACCAGCCTCAACAGCAATTTGCAGAAAAGGATATGATCGAACTGTATCCTTTACAGCTTCAGTCTGGTGACAACGCTACTAATTGGATTTTTTATACCAATGCGTTACGGCATATTCCAATTCAATATAGCCAATCGACTGTGCTTCCCCTGCCGTTGCATTTGGCAAAGTCTCTCGAAGAATACCTTTTCGACGCATAGGCAGTAGATAATGACGAAAAACAGTCGCCACCTCAGAAAATATAATATGAGGTGGCGACTGTTTTCTTCAGATCGACTTCTTGTATTTGTAGTGGGCGGTTTCGCCTGAATATTTCCTTTCTGTTGGACATTTTCCCCTATCGATGCTATAATAAGTTAAAATTGCACTACTTTAGGAGGAATCTGTACTATGGACATCAATGGTCTTATTACCGAGCCACTAAAACAAAATCGGTTTATCACTCCTTTGGAACAAGATATCCTCGACATATGGAACGAGCTTCAAAAGCACCCGCTTGATATGTCCTCTGCAAATCAGAAAATTGTGTCAAACAATCTCAAGTACCCCGATATTTATGCCAAAGTATCCGTTCTGCCGTCAACAGTTCAAAAACCTGTGCAGGAAATCACAGAAACTGACCTGAGATATATTTTAGACAGCCAGCTTATTTTGGTACAGAAAGAACAGGAGGCACACCGCAATGGCCAATAAGCTGGAACTGACCTGGTACGGCAAGGATGAACCCATTCTGGTGGAGCCCCGCCTGCTGATCGAGAACGCCGCACTGTCCAACACCGCCGCCGACCCGGACACGGAAAATATGCTGATCCACGGGGACAACCTCCTGGCGCTGAAGGCACTGGAGAGCAAGTACGCCGGACAGGTGAAGTGCATCTACATCGACCCACCCTACAACACTGGCACTGCGTTTGAGCATTACGACGATAATCTGGAGCACAGTCAATGGCTCCAACTGATTCGGCCCCGCCTGGAGATTTTGTGGCGGCTTTTGGCTGATGAGGGCAGTCTTTGGATTAGCATTGACGATGATGAACAAGCATATATGAAAGTCCTCTGCGATGAACTGTTTGGCAGGAATTCCTTTGTAGCCTCTATTATCTGGCAAAAGCGCACATCTCCAGATATGCGTGCAATTATTAGTGATGGTCATGATTATGTCCTTGTATATGCGAAAAATCGAGAACTTTTCAAAGCAGTTCGGAGTAAGATACCTCTAACAGAAGATCAAGCAACTAATTATAAAAATCCAGACAACGATCCTCGCGGCCCATGGGCTTCCTCTGATTTTACAGCTCAGGGTTGGCGACCTAACCAAATGTATACGATTATTACCCCTTCAGGTAAAGTAGTTACACCTCCAGAAGGGCGATGTTGGCGACAGCTTGAAAGTGTATATAAGCAGTTACTCGAAGATAATCGATTTTGGTTCGGTGCCGATGGTGCTGGCGTTCCTCGAAAAAAAACGTTCCTATCCGAATCGGAGGGAATTACTCCATGGACATGGTGGCCAAATAAAGAGGTTGGCCATAATCAAGAGGCAAAAAAAGAAATTATTGCATTATTTAGTGCCGCTCATGCGTTTGATACTCCAAAACCGGAGCGCTTAATTGAACGTATTATTCACATTGCCACCAACCCCGGCGACCTGGTTCTCGACTCCTTCCTCGGCTCTGGCACCACCGCCGCCGTTGCCCACAAGATGGGCCGCCGGTACATCGGCATTGAAATGGGCGGCCACGCCTACACCCACTGCAAGGTGCGTCTGGACAAGGTGATCGGCGGGGAAGACCCGGGCGGGATCACCAAGTCCGCCAAATGGGAAAAGGGCGGCGGATACCGTTTCTACGAGCTGGCCCCCACCCTCATCAACGAGGACGCCTTCGGGGAGGCGGTCATCAACCCGGATTACGACGCGGACATGCTGGCCGCCGGCGTGGCCCTCCACGAGGGCTTCACTTACCATCCGGACAGCAAGCTGTTCTGGAAGCAGTCCTCGGGCAGTGAAAAGTCCTATCTGTTCGTCACCACCCGCCATTTGAACAGCGATTATCTGGACTCCATCCAAAGCACTATGGAGGAGGACGAATATCTCACCATCGCCTGCTGCTCCTACGACAAGGGGTTGGACAGGGTCTATGACCATATCACCGTCAAAAAAATTCCCCAGATGCTCCTGGAACGCTGTGAGTTTGGCAAAACGGATTACAATCTGAATATCGTACATCCCCCGGTGTATGAGGACGAGGAGGAATACGATGCGGAGTGATTTTCCCCTGTATACCACGGACTACATCAGCGGCGTCATGTCCCTGCGCAAGCCTCAGAAGGAATCTCTCAAAATCCTGGCGGAAATCGTAAACAGTGTGCAGCTGCGCAAGGGTATGAATCTGAATGCGGTTCTGGGCGCTGTCCACGCCATGTATCCGATTTGTTCTGACTTTGAGCGGGAGTTTTTGTCCTTGACCTTCGCCCTGGCTACTGGCGTAGGCAAAACCCGGCTGATGGGGGCCTTTATCGCCTATCTGTATACCCAGCACAACATCAGGAATTTTTTTGTTGTCGCCCCCAACACCACCATCTATGAGAAGCTGAAAAAAGATCTCAGCGACAACAACAGCCCCAAATATGTGTTCAAAGGGCTGGGCTGTTTCTCCGCCCTGCCCCAAATCATCACAGACGACGATTACAGGGAAAAACCCATCTCCCTGTTTGAATCGGATATCCATATCTTTGTCTATAACATCGACAAGTTCAACAAGGAAGGGGCCAACATGAAGCGGGTGAACGAGTTCATTGGCAGCTCGTTCTATCAGTATCTTTCCAGCCTGCCGGACCTGGTGCTCATTATGGACGAGTCCCACCACTATCGGGCGGAAAAGGGTGCCCAGGTCTTGAACGATCTCCGCCCGCTGCTGGGTCTGGAGCTCACCGCCACGCCTCTTGTAACCAAAGGAGCGAAGCAAGTTCCGTTCAAGAATGTGGTGTATGAGTATCCCCTGTCCAAGGTCATTGAGGACGGATATACCCGCACCCCATTTGCGGTGACCCGCTCCAACATTGAGTTTTATAACTTCGGCGACGAGGCGCTGGACAAGCTGATGCTGACCGACGGCATCACCTGTCACGAAAACGCAAAGCGGAAGCTGGAGCTGTACGCCGCCAACAGCAGCACTCCAGACAAGCCCGTTCGGGTAGTAAAACCCTTTATGCTGGTGGTCTGCAAGGACACTGCCCACGCCGCCTGGGTGGAGGACTACATCCGCTCCGACGAGTTCCGGGATGGAGCCTACCGCAATAAGACCATCGTTGTCCACTCCAAGCAGAAGGGCGCGGAGAGCGAGGCCAACACCCGCCTGCTGCTGGATGTGGAAAGCCCGGAGAACCCGGTGGAAATCGTCATCCACGTCAATATGCTGAAAGAGGGCTGGGACGTCAACAACCTCTACACCATCGTCCCTCTGCGCACCGCAGCCTCCAAAATCCTGCGGGAGCAGATGGTGGGCCGGGGCCTGCGCCTGCCCTACGGGGAGCGCACCGGCGACCGGGACGTAGACGCCGTCATGCTTACCGCCCACGACAAGTTCGCCGACATTCTGGCCGAGGCTCAAAAAGGCGACTCCATTTTCAAGGCAGGCAACATCATCAAGGCCGAGGAATTCGTCCCGGAGCAGGTCACGCACACCCAGCTTGCCCTTGACCTGGAGCCGAACAAGGCCCTGGAAACTGCCTATCAGCAAACCGGAATGCAAAAGTCCGATGCCGCTGACGCCCTGCTGGAAACCACAGTAGAGCTCATCCAGCAAGCTGTCTCCGCACAAATCCAAACCTCCCCGGAACACACGGTAACGCCCACCCAGGCACAGAAAATTGTGGCAGAGGTGAAGGAGAAAGTCTCTGGGGACAAGGATCTGGGAGATGTTTTCCGTGAGAACGAAATGCCCCTCACCGCCTGGATGCTGTACCAGACCGAGGAGACCCACCGCGCCGCACAGTTCGGATTTATTCCCATTCCCCGTATCAAGATCACAGACGCCGGCGTGGAGGAATATGTCTTCACCGATTTCGATTTGGACCTGACCGATTTTACTCATGTGCCGATCAAGAACGAACTGCTCATTCAGAACCTGGAGGACATGCAGGACAGGCAGAGGATCAAGGGTGCCGCCATTGATTTTGAGGGGTACAATCCCAAGAAGGTGATCTTGGAGCAGCTTCGCACCAAACCGGAAATTGACTACATGAAATGCTCTGCTCTGCTGTTCAAGCTGATTACACAGCTCTGTGACCACTATGAAACAGCGTATGGTATAAACGGGATGCAGAACATCGTCATGATGTACAAGCGGGATATCGGGAACAAAATCTATCAGCAGATGATGCGGCATTTCTACTGTGAGAACGGATTCCTCCAAGAGGAGGTTGTGGGTATCAGGAACTACAACATGCAGCAGAGCTACCAGTTCAAAGAAAGGGTCGGTCTGTATGAGGAGTTCACTGGGGACATCCGGTCGGTTCTTTTCACCGGAATCAGGAATGGCGTTTTCACCACCACGAAGTTCGACAGCAAAGAGGGCGAACTGACTCTTGCCCGTGTGCTGGAATCAGACGATGACGTTCTGAATTGGCTCCGCCCTCATCCCAGAGAGTTCAACATCACCTACAACTGCGGCCACATCTATGAGCCGGATTTTGTTGTGGAAACAGAGCAGATCATCTACCTGGTCGAGGTTAAGGGCGAGGATAAACTGAACGATCCTGATGTGATCGCCAAGAAAAAACGCGGTATACAGTACTGCGAGGCGGCTTCCCGCTGGGGCAAAGCCAACGGCTATAAGGAATGGCGCTATCTGTTTATCCCATCCAAGCAGGTTCTGCCAAGCTCCTCCTTCATGCAGCTGGCTCAGCGATTTCAGGAACTGTGATTTTTAGTATTCCGCTCTTCCGTGGCATACTCAAAATCTGCTTCGCTTAAACAAAGAAATACAGTCCATCGTCAATACCCCTCAAATCTTCTGATACGATCACCCGCCAGACTCAGTTCTGGCGGGTGATTTTTCTACAGCAAAAACTTTTTCTGTGAACGAAAAAATAAAGTTCGCTTTTGGAACTTGGAGGTTGTAGTAGAGGGATGATGGGCCTACGCTCTGAATCGGTAAACATTTTGTAAACTCGTCTATAAGAAAGTTCGGTTTCAGCCACTGGAGGTTGTGGTAGAAGGATGAGAGAGTCAGCGCATAAGGGCAGAGGAAAAACTGACTCAACAGAAAAGGAGGTCAAGCGCAACATGAAAGAATCCAGCTACAGGAGCTACGATGAACTGCCGCTGTTCCTGAACGCAGCAACGGTGGCAAAGGTGCTGGGCATCTCACCGTCCAGTGGGTACGAACTGATGCACGAACCGGATTTTCCTGTTCTCAAAATCGGCAGCAGGATGGTGGTACCCAAGGAGCAATTCGTGGAGTGGGTATCGCGGCGCACTCAGGGAGGTGCAGATTGAAGTACAAACAGTGGTCTAAGCGTGATCCGATCAAGAACTACTTCCAGTTGCCCAACGAGATATTCCTGCTGGGCCTGTCGCCTGGTGCGCTGGCGGTCTACTCCTATCTGCTCTGCTGTGAAAACAGGGAGACCTACCAGTGCTGGCCCAGCTACAAGACTATCGGAAACGCAGTGCGGATGAGCACTAACACCGTCCGCAAGTATGTGTGCGAGCTGGAGGAGCGGCAGCTCATCAGTACAGAGAACACATCCGTCACCACCAAGGCTGGCCTGAAGCGCAACGGCAATCTGCTCTACACCATCCGTCCGATCCAACTGGCGCTGGATCAGTTCTACAAACAGCAGTTGACGCAGATGGATGTGACAGCTAAGCGTCAGCGAGTCACAACGGCACTCGCACTCCGCAGCGATAGCGCGCACTCAGCGTGACAGCCTGTGCGCCGCTGTGTGGCCTCGCTGGTACCCAGAGGGTAACAAGCCGCCGCTCACCGCAGATGCGGTTGTGTCCAAAGCGTGTGGCCTGTGTGCGCCATCCAACAAATTCAGCACAGCCGAAAGTGGCAGGTGAACCGGGGGGTCGAAAAAAGTGCAGGATAAAGGCCGGGGGTCGCTTATGCGTCCCCCGGCCA
>OFHN01001931.1_pt1 | contig 13293 bp, 8 predicted proteins | sample 1521321 | NCBI WGS metagenome assembly OFHN01 (sample SAMEA3504130, study PRJEB24116) | mouse gut metagenome | biome: mouse gut; feature: mouse-associated habitat; material: faeces | place: Denmark | collected 2011
ATCTCCCACTTCAAGCATTAAACCGTAGGTTTAGATAAGCGGGAGTAGTTCAATGTCTAAAATTTAAAAATAATGATGATAATCACCGTTGAATTTAATTAGTTGTTCCCATTACCTGTTAAGAATTCGTTGCCTTTGCCGTTGTTGGAATCCTCTAGCAACAATTAATCTTTTAACTTTCTCATTTGGATTAGGCTCTAACGCTAAGGCTTCTATGCAAGCACATTGTTGTTCTAATGGCAATGTGGCTTCTAAAGCTAACCAAGTAGCAGTGTCCCTGTTTATTCCGGCTTGACTGAATTTTAATTGGGTTAATGATAATTGATCAATTGTGTTTTTCATATTCTTCTCCAAAAAGTGATTCCTGATAACTAATGTTCTTATTCTTTTTGCTAAATGTATTCCTAATCAAATCAATTGCTGTTTGATAGTACATCCACTGGGTTATTTCTTTACTTGAATAGCGCGATTTACTAGAAACCCACCGACCATATTGATTACATGATGTTTTAGATTTTATCCCTAACTTATTGGCAATCCTTCCAATCATATTAGGAGTAGTACCAATCATTTTTGCTACGTCACTAGCACTATATTCCTTTTGTTGGGTAATTGACATAACCGTTGTTTCGTTATAAACAACACCTGGCATTGAAATATCAATTTCTTTAATCGAATAGTTGCTTTTAGCGCTTGCCTCAAGTCCTAATTTTTCAAGGAGATAGTCTATTGCATCTGTTTGAGAATAGGCAGTTACCAAGTAATATAACTTATTATTCGAAATTCGATAAAGTTTTAGGCTAAATTCTCTTTTATCCATTTTTAATCCCGTCCAATATCAAAATTGCTCTATATATTAAAATCCACTATTACACTAAAGGAGAAAAAAAGAAGTTTCGCCATTGACACTGTTCACACAAAAAGGCCCAGCAAACTGCTGAGCCTTTTTTAAGGAGATATGAGATTTTTATGTGTAAAACAAACTAATTAATTTCGCTTTTTCTTAAGACTAAATGCGCCTAGACTCACTAGGAATCCAGCTAATCCAGCTGCAACTAATCCACTTTCATTTGCATTACCAGTTTGTGGTAATGCTTCTTGAGGAGCAGCAGAACTTGGTTGTTGTGGTGCTGGAACGGCAACTTGAGCAGGAGTTGCTACTGCAGCCATAACCGGTTCTTGCACTGGCGTTACTTGTGGAGCAGGAGTTGGTGTTGGGGTTGTCTTTGGTGTTTCAGTTGGCGTAACTGGAGTTTCCGGCGTCTTAGGTGTAGTAGGTGGTGTTTCTGGCTTCTTAGGTTCTTCCGTAGTTGTTGTAACGGTATTAGAACTAAAGTCAATGTTATTAATTGAGTTTGTGTACTTGTTTTGTACTGTGCCACTCTTTACTCGCTTCATCTTAAGATAAGCTGTTGCTCCAAACGATGACTTAGAAAGATCAACGTTTGCCAAGAAGTTTTTATCAAATTCAATGTCCACTTTACCATTTTCTGTATCAACAACTTGTGTTGTGTATTTTGTAACATCAGTATTCTTCTTAAGCACAGTTCCATCTTTTAACGTAATGTCATCATTTAAGAGGACAGTATAACCCGCATTATATTGATCATGCGTTTCATCATAATCATCGTGAAAACCATATTCATTAAGTGCTGTTACACTAGCCGGCAATTGTGACCCAATCAATTTGTAATCAAAATGTTGACCTAACTCAATCTTTTGGCCATTGAGACTCTTCTGATTATCAACACTAATTACTACATCCTTCGTTGGATTTGGTAAGAAGGTTTCAATCCAAGGAGTATTAGTCTTAACCGTATGATTATTGATTGTTGATGATCCAGCATTCTCAAGTTTAGTGCCTGAAGGAACATCCTTGTGAATATTAAATGTTAATAGCAATTGTGCATTACCGCCTGGTGTCTTAGCAGGGTCTTTCCGCGTTGCGACAACAAAACCGTCACCCTTTTCAAGGTTATACTCACTAGTTGCTAACTTCCCATTCTCAAGGACTTGAACATCAGTAAGATCAACATCCTTAGCGAATTTCGAATAATCATCTTTAATTGACATATTAGTAAGTGGATCAGTTAATTGTGATGGGTCCGGTAAGGTAGTAGTGACCTTAGCATGTGCTACGGATCCATCAATAACTACCCGGCCATCAACAATTTGATCATCTTCTACCCAATGTTTTTCAGCTTCTTGGGTATAGGTAGTAATTGATGGTGTATTAGTTGGAATTGTCTCATCGTTAATTGTTCCGGAACCGTGATTTTCAAGAACAGTACCATTAGGAATATCACCCTTGATCTTGTAATCAACCTTCATTGAAACTTGACCACCATTAAGATTTTCAGTGTCATTCCGGGTTGCTGTTACATGACCAGCACCATCATCTGAAACAGTGTAATTAGCAGTCGCTTCCTTACCATCTTCATAAACATGAACAGCTCCTGGTTGGGCATATTTGCTGAAGTTAGTATAATCGTCGGTTACTGCTACCTTATTTACCCCTTCGCTAGTTTCTGGAAGTTGCATATCAACTTGTGAATTGATCTTGCCATTAGCTGAAGATACATGAGTTTGAATAAAGGAAGCATTGAATAATCCGGCCCTAGCGGCAAAAAGGTTATTGTTTAAGTTACCAGTTGCTTTAGTGACTAAATTATTAGTATCTAAGGAATCCTTAGCATTCATTACTGCTTGCATAGCAACTGGCAATTCACCTTGGTGATTATTAACCTTAGATGGGTCCTTACGAGTTGCGACTACCTTACCATTTGGATCAACGAAAATATCGTACTCATCCGTTACATCTTTATCGCCTTCAAAGACGTGAACTCCTTGCACTTCAACATCTTTAGCAAACTTAGAAAAGTCATCAGTTAATTGAACTTTATGAATTTCACTACCTAATGTTGAAGATTTTGGAAGCGTCATATCAACACGAGCAGTAACTACTCCATCATTAATTGCTAATTTACCATCAACAACTTGGCCACCATTATTAACCCAATGCTTATCCGTATCTTGAGTATAAGTCTTAATTTGACGATCAGGGGTTGGAACCAGGTCATCATTAATTTGACCTGAACCACGGTTAGTTAAGATAGTACCTGTCGGAACATCTTTATGCAAAGTCCATTGTGCCCGTAGAATTACGATTCCGCCTGGCGTCGTTGCAGGATCTTTCCGCGTTGCAATGATTTGATGATCTTTAGTCACTTCAAAGTTATAAAGATCGTTTGCATCTTTTCCATTTTCGGTAATGGAATAACCCTTAAGATCAACCTTATCTGCAAAGTCCGCAAAGTTATCAATTACTTGAACTTTCTTGAGCTTTTCAGCCAAGTTCTGTGGCTCTGGCAACGACATTGAAACCTTGCTGCTTACATTATCACCAGCGATGAAGACCATATTATCAACAGATTGATCATTATCATTGGTCCAATGTTTATCGGTTTCTGGAGTAAAGGTAACTACATCTGGTGTATTAGTCTTAACGCGGCTGCGGTTAATAATTCCGGTACCTTTGTTAGTGAATTTAGTTCCCGAAGCCACATCGTGATTAACTTTCCAAGTAACGTTCATGGTTAAGGTACCAGCAGGCGCCTTAGACGGATCCTTACGAACAGCAGTAATCACGCCATCCTTTAAGGTTACATTATATTCGGCACTAGCATCTTGACCATTTTCATAAAGTTTAACTGTTGGTAGTCCAACTTTATCCTTGAAGTCACTGTAATCATCTTCAATTTCTACATCTTCTAATGATTTTGCTAAGTTCTGTGGCTCTGGTAAGGACATCGAAATTTCTGAATGAATTACATCGTCATTAATAACAGTCTTACTGTCAACATCTTGATCTCCAGCTTTCCAGTGCTTTTCTGCTGTTTGTGTAAAGACATAAATGTTACGATCGGGTGTTGGAACTAGATCATCATTAATCTGTCCTGAACCACGGTTAGTCAAGACCGTACCGTTAGGGATAGCAGTATTAAGTTTCCAGTTAGCTTTCAGATAAACTACCCCACCCGGTGCTGAGCTAGCATCTTTGCGAGTAGCAGTAACAATTCCATTTTCATTCTTAACATCATAGAGTGAGGTTACGTCTTTATCGTCTTCGTAGACATTAGCACCCTCATAGGTAACCTTATCCATAAAGTTACGATAATCATCAATAACGATAACCTTAGAAAGTGGTTTAGCTAACTGCTCTGGTTCTGGCAGTGTCATTGAGACATTCCCATGCACTTCATCACCGGCAACGTAAGTCTTATCATCAACGTCTTGATTACCCTCAACCCAGTGCTTATCTGTCTTTGGGGTAAAGGTAACAGTATCAACACTAGGAACCTCTACACGGCTCTTATTGATTAAAGTGTAACCAGTATTACGCAGTTTAGTACCGCTGGCAACATCATGATTGATCTTCCAGTCAACCAACAATTTAGCAACGCCACCTGGTGCTGAGCTGGCATCTTTGCGAGTAGCAGTAACAAAACCGTTATTATCAACTACTACGTTATATTGATCAGTTGCATCCTTATCATTTTCAGTTACACGATAACTAGTAACCTTAGCCTTGTCTTTGAAGTCAGACCAATCATCAACTAATTGAATTTCGCCAAGTTTCTTAGCTAATTGGCTTGGATCTGGTAAAGCGGTAGAGATTTCAGCATGAATCAAATCATCATTAATCTGAGTTAAGCCATCAACCTTGCGGTTTCCTTCAACCCAGTGCTTATCACTATCATTATGGAAAGTATAGATTGTTCGGTCCGGTGTATTTACAGTTTTACCGTTAATCGTTCCTGAACCACTGTTGACTAACTTCGTTCCACTAGGTAAACCAGTATGAGTGGTCCAGATAACATTTAATTGAACCTTACCAGCAGGTGCTGCACCAGGGTTCTTGCGGGTTGCTGTAACTACCCCATTCTCGTTAACAATGTTATATTGATCAGTTGCATCCTTATCATTTTCAGTTACTGTTGCTGACTTGTAGTCAACATCGTTAGCAAACTTAGTGTAATCATCACGAATAATTACATTAGATAATGGTTTGGCTAAATCGCTTGGATTTGGCAAGGACATAGTAACTTGACCATTAACATTGTCACCATCAACGTAAGTTTTATCATCAACAACCTGGTTACCATCAACCCAGTGTTTGTCCGTAGTTTGTGTGTAAACTACTACATAAGGTTTGCCGGCTTCTACTGTATGGTTGTTAATTCGACTAGAACCCGTATTTACTAGTTTAGTACCAGAAGGAACATTATCATTAATTTTCCAAACTGCTACTAGGCGTAAAGTACCTCCTGGCGCTTTGCTTGGATCGTTTCGCCGTGCCGTTAAGTGTCCATTGTTATCTGTTACCGTGTATTCACTAGTAACATTGCTGTTGCCTTCCCATACTTGGTAACTTTGTAATTTAGCTTTATCCATAAAGTTAGTGTAATCATCATCGATTGACAGGTATGTTAATGGTTTAGCTAAACTATTAGGATCAGGTAAAGTGGTTGTAATGTTTGTAGTTGCTACATCATCTGCAATATAGGTCTTAGTATCAACGGTATTTGAACCTTCTACCCAATGCTTATCAACGCTTTGCGTAAAGGTAACAATTGCTGGCGTATTAGTCTCAACTGTATGATTGTTTAGCCGACCAGATCCTCGATTTACTAACTTAGTACCATTAAGAACATTATCATTAATCTTGAATGTTCCGATTAAAACAACTTCTCCTGCTGGAGCCGCTGAAGCATTCTTACGAACGGCCGTTAAATGACCATTTTCGTTAGTAATATTGTATTGGTCAGTTACATTAGCACCATTTTCCCATAATTGATAAGAAAGAAGATTTGTCTTATCAGCAAAATCAGTATAGTTATCATCAATTGACACATAACTTAATGGCGCAATTAAAGTACTTTGGTCTGGTAAAGTCATATGAACTTGAGTAGTAACAATATCACCGTTGATTTCAGTTTTATCATCGACAATATTCTTGCCTTCCATCCAGTGCTTTACTGTTTCTTGTTCATAAGTTTTAATTTGTGCGTCATTCGTTGGGACAGTTTGATCATTGATGGTTCCGGATCCTGAATTTTCAAAGACAGTTCCAGTTTTAACATTTGGCTTAATCTTAAAGTCAATTACTAAGGAAACTTTACCACCATTGGCAGATTCAGGGTTCTTTCGTGTAGCCGTAACCTGTTGGCCATTATTAGTAATATCATAATTACCTGTCGCAAGTTCTTCATTCTCGTAAACTTGTGCTCCAGCATAGTCAACATTATTAGCAAATTTGGAATAATCGTCAGTAACCTTAAGACTATGCAAACCACCTTCAATCTGATTTGAACCAAGATAATTCATATCAACTTTGGTAGTTACCACATCGTCATTGATTCCTACCTTGTTGTTAACGCTTTGAATACCATTAACCCAGTTCTTTTCAGGCGTAGTCTTAACATTTAAGTCATGAAGTTGGTAATTGACTTCACCACTTGCAGTCTTAGGTACCATCACTGTATTGTAGTGATAGTGTACTTCTGTTGTTTTAAATGTTGGCATGGTAGGAATATTTGGATTGATGGTTACTTTAGTGTCATTGTTATGCCATAAAATATGGAAAAGTGCATTTGCTCCACTGCCAACACCACCATCATTTTGACGAATTACTGATTTTAAGACAGTCCAAGTACCATCGTGATTGTCTACTGCCTTAAAAGGCACACTATTATTAAAATCGTATTTAATTGTATATTCATGCGTGCTGTTTTTTTGCGTATAGAATGCAAAAATACCTGAATTACCGCCACCGCCGATTTTTTGCCATAAACTATCACCATTAATACCAGGAATATCGCCCTGTTTTCGAAGATATGTTCCGGCTTCTTGCGGTACATTAGTATTTGGATTCATAAATACAAATGCGTCCCAGAAACCTCCTCCAGCGTAATTAGGATTAACACGATCAAATGTCACGTTTACTTTGGTAACAATGACCGCCTTCTGTGCTACGTCCCAATGCCATGTAATATCCGCAGACCAATTAACCTTAGCGTAATACTGCGATAAAGGATGTCCTGGAACAGGCCAAGTAAATGTTCCTGAATCATGCTTAATTTGATCTTGAGACAGATTTTGCATTTGTTGATTATAATCCTTCAGTGCATTATCGTACTCTTGCTTATTTCGTTTCTGAGTATCGATAGCGTTTTGAATGCTCTGAGCTTGATCATTATTACTTTGGGTTACATTATTAACCGCTTCTTGGATACCTTGTGTATCAGAAGCTTTTTTTACAGTGGTTTGATCTTGATCATGTACAACGGTTAATCCGGGGATTGATTGTGCTTCTTTTACCCTAGCATCAAGCTGGGAAGTGTCTCCCTTAGAGCCATTAAAGTTATTAACATTAGATACTTCTGTTTGATATTGTTGAGTAATTGACTGAATCTGTTGTGCTTGCTTAGTTTCGTCATTTTGAATATTTTGCTTGGCAGCATCAACTTGATCTTGGCTTACCGTTTGAGTAGTTGTTGGTTGCTGAGTTACAGTCAATCCAGCCTGTCGAGCTTGGTCAACAGCATTATTTAGTTGCGAATGATCAATATTAACTGGTTGCGTAATTGTGCCAGCTTGTCCAGATGTTCCACTTGTAGTAGCCGTTACCGCATTACCACCAGTAGCAGTTTGCTGTGTGTTATTAGCTGTTGTGGTTGTATCAGCATGTGCTGTCTGTAACTCACCTGTAGCAACCATCATACCGGCCATTGATAATGTAGTAATACCAGCCGTTAGCCATAATTTTCCACCTTTATACATCTTGTAATGTGTAGATGATTTTTCGATTGGAATAACTTTTGATTTTTGTTTTACAATCATAAAAAAATCTCCTTTGCAAATTAATTTATTTTTCAAAGGAGAATTTATTCTATTTTTCTATATTTCAAAGTTTCGCCAAAATTTAGTGTTTTTTCAAACTATTTAAGAAATCATTTTAAAATCATTCGTACAATTGCCATTAAATATTTAAATTACAAAGATAATTAATTGAGTTACTCAGAAACGAAATAATAGTGAATTTGATCAAGCAAGTAAAAAATATCAAGATCAATTAAAAAAATATCAAGATAGCTTAGCAACTGCTCAAACGATTGTCCCAGATCAAATTATTCAAGGCCTTAAATTCCAAAAGAATAGTAGCGCAAAAATGCAGGTTGAAAATTTACAACCTAATCAAGGGACCATTGGCGATGGGCGTTGGTACTCCAATAATATGAATGGCGATTTTTTACGAGCAACATACACTGACATTAACGGTGCTCAGTATACTGATATGAATGGTAATGTTCATAATATTGATAAGATGGTCGTTACATATAGTAATCTAGTTCTAGGGCCACGATTTAGGGGAATGAAAGCATGGTTCCGTCCAGCTACTGGCACCGGTTGGGGTGATGTAGATTCGTTCTATATCAAATCTGTGAATGCTACTTATCAATTCTATGATGAACAAGGTAATCCTATTAATTTTGCTCCAGGAACAGCATGGCTCTTTTTATCTTCTTTAACAAGATGGGCAAATAATAATGATGGAAACCTAATGGTAGATCCTAATCAGGATCATGTTGAAGCAGTTAAGGCTATCAATGGTTCTAAGCTCTATAATCTTCCTGAAGGAAAAGCAGTTGTTCATGCGGATGGTAACGCCTATGAAGATGCTTCTATTTACACCAAACGGATTCCTTACCATCCAGTTGGCGATGGTGATAATGGATATGATCATGATGGTGGTGCAGTTATCGCATCCGTCTCAAATGGAATGACATTGCAATGGAATCTGCAACAAAATTATGATCCAAACAGTGGGAAAGATAAGGCGGATACTCCTTCATTTACCGTGTCTCATGAAGATGCTAAAGATGGTGGTTGGTATTACTTTTCAATTAAGAATAATACTTTAAATGGTATTAGTATGCTTCCACCAGTTCGAAAAACAACCGAAGTTCACTATCACTACAATACATCCGTCATCCGCTTATAATCCCGAACAATAGACGAGAATAGTTTCTTTCTCCATACCGCAAAATAAAAAAAGCGCCAACCGAAGTCAGCGCTAAGGTTACTACTTGAGCAGCCATTTAATTAGATGTTTAATGTGCTTACTAGGCACAATGAGAATCAGTACACACCAATGCAAGGGAGTCACCTCCAAACTTGCGCTTAGTAAAGGTTGATTAAGTCTTCGGTGCGCTTAATCATTGTATCACAATTTATTTATGTTATAATACATATATGAGAATTAGTATGCCGGTGTGCAAAATGGTTTCAGTTGATTACTTAAACCAAACCGGTTGGGGCGCTTAATAGGCGCTCTTTTTTTGTTTTAAAATATCAAATCATCTATATGGTTCGGAAAATTTAAGTTAATAGCGGATGTATTGTAGTGATAGTGTGTTGACGTTGTTTTGCGAACTGGAACCTTAAGAGAAATTCCTTCTAAAGCAGTAGTATTGTTGATGAAAAAGTTCCAATCAGGAGTATCTCCGTTATGTTCTCCTTGTGGTTCACTATGATTAAAAGGTTGAATTGAAAGTCGGAATGTAGCCCCATTTTGAATTGAAGCAATTCCTGCACCCCCATCATTTCCAAGTGAATTGACAGCACCTTTCTCTTGAATTCGGTAACCTGGATCTGAATAAACATTTCCATCACTATGTAAGGTAGCGTTACCCCCTGGAATTTCATAAAGTTTTGCATTTGAAATAGCTTTTACCATTTCAATATGATCATCGTCATACCGATCCATATGAATACCAGACCATGAACGAGTCAGAGAACCAAAAGGCATCCACGCAGTTCCAGGAATGAATTGAATATAGTTTCCAGTATCATCATAAAAGTCAAAACGTTGATCTGCTCCTAATACGCTTAATGTATCAACTCCATTCCACGGACGCCCAGGAACTGATTTGGTTGCTACTACAAAAACTGGTCTTTGAGAAGAATTCCTATTTTGTTGAGGTATGAGATTAAGGTTTGAATACGTAACAACAATTTTACCAATGTGATGACTTATACCATTCATATCAGTATATGAAGAATTCGAGTTAAAGTTTGTAAAGGTTACTCTAAGGAAATCACCTTTCAAGTCATGGTCATAGTAACCTCCTACTGAAGTAGTAGCACCCTCTAAATCTTTAATTTGTGAAGCTTGAGGAGCATTGATTTTTTGAGATGGCGCTTGTAGATAATCAACTGTTCCGATAGCTCCTGCATCATTATTAATACTAAGGTTTTCGATCACTTTATGTGGATCAATTTTGACAGATGATGTTAGATCTTTCTGATAATTAGCGAGTGTTTCTTTGTATTGTTTAATTTGATTTTCAAAATCAGTGTTATTTCGTTTCTGAGTAAGAAGCCAATATTTTACAGTTTTAGGTAATCTTTCCTAATTTAAACCGAATAATTACTAAGTTAAATTCAAAATGGTAAGGCTTTTTCCCTTTTGGTTCGTCCAAATTTGGACAAAGTTTAAGACAATCGAATCATATTTTCCAATATTTTTTGATTATCCCGCGCTTCCAGTTCCTTTACTATGTGTAAATAAGTTTGCTGCGTAGTGATTGTGTTTGAATGACCTAATCTTTTCGCAACACTAGGAATTGAAACCCCATCATAGATTAATAACGAGGCATGAGTATGCCTTAACCCATGCACAGAAATAACATCAACTCCGGCTTTTCTACAATATTTGGTGAGGTGATTATTAATAGTAGAAATATATATTCGCTTACCTGTTTGTAGAAAAATGGGTTTGTCAGGATTTAAATCTTTAGTTAGCATTTGAAACTGTTCTGATGTAATCGGGTCTACACTGATGGTTCTTACTGAAGAATTATTTTTAGTTTCTTGAAACTTGCCATTTTTTGATTTGTAGTCCCATGTTTTATTAATTTGCACCTGATGATTTTCAAAATCAAAGTCTTTAACTGTAATTCCTAATGCTTCTGCATATCGTATCCCTGTCTTGGCTATCAATAAGATTAGCCAATCTATATTTAAATCAGCCTTTAAGTCCAACTGGTTAACTAAACGCTTCAAGTCTAACAAACTTAAATATTTAATTTTCTTTGTTTTTGGACGTTTCCTTTGATTGTTAAGTGTCTAGTTGGATCTTTCACAAGTAGTCCATCTTCAATTGCATCCATGATTGCTGCTTTACAATGATGATGAAATCCCTTAACGGTTAGGTATTCATGAGTTTCAGCATACTCATTAATTAACTTCTGGTAATTATAATGATTAATGCTGTTAACTTTCATTAGTGGCCATCTTTTTTGCAATTCCCGATGAGTTAAGTAGTACTTATCTAATATGTTACTTGACGTACTGATCCTTCTTTATACATATGAATCCATTCTAAATAATAATCTGTAAATAATTTGTCTGTCATTGTAAATTCCCCTTTAAACAAAAAAATCTGTGTTCCTCATCTTAACAAGGAATACAGATTTTTCTTTAGAAAACCTTACTTTACACTATCAAATCTCATTAAATCTTACTAAAAGCTTCTATCTTATCTCTTACTTGGTTCTTCTTTTGATCGATAAATTGATTCATATATTGCCAATCTGGCACTCCTTTTTGAATTGTAGGTAAACGAAGAGTCGATGACTTTAATTTATTTTTGTTAACAGCATTAGCCCAATTATAATAGTAACTATATGCTCTAAAGATACTAGCTAAAAACAAATAAACATTCTCACTTGCATACTGCTTATATTCAGGTTTTAATCGGATAATAAGATTATGGCTATCATTAGATACAAAGTTTTGACGTTGATATGAAATAGAGTAAGTTTTTCCTCCAATTAGTAAACAGTTTCCTTCATCAACGGGTAAATTGCTTGCATCAATATAAGACACAACCCCATTATTCATACTACTTGCTGTTATGTAGGGCATTGAACCGGAACCGAAATCGACTTCACGTCTTAAAACATTTGTAGAGTTACTTACTGTAAATAACTCTGTAAACTTAAAGTTTTCCCAATTTTGGCTATTGATAGATGTTGGTTGAATATTAATGTTATTGATAATGTTTAATTTTTCTAACGCCCTTTGACGCAATTTGTTAATATATAGATCCATATATTGCCAGTCTGGCTTATTTTGCTCATTTACAGGTAATTGAAATGAAGTATTGTTAACAATTGAAGCAGTCATAATAGTATTGAATGTTGACTGAGTATGCAATTTTTTCCTAACTATTGTCAATAAAAATAACGCTTCATTTTCTGTTAATTTCGATGTATCAATATAATAAACATCTCGTCCTGTAACGTAAGGTTCTCTTTGATAGAAAAACTCTCCAGTCTCACCGCCAAAGCTAATAGTATTTTTAGGAATAATATTAAAATTTGGCTTTTTAATGACTCTTAATTTTACACCATTATTAAATTTACCACGTGTAATATAATTAATAGTTTCACAATCAGGATCAATTTCAGAAGCTGCCTCAACTTGTCGTAAATGAAGTGTAGGAGTACCATATGAATTTATTTCTAGATCTGGCAATTTAAATTCTTTCCAATATCTATCATTATTCAATTGATTCATTCGTTACTCCCTTCTTTATTTTAATATCAATATTTTGCTTATTTTCTACTACTTGGCTCTGATGAAGTACAGTTTGTTTTAAAGCATCTTGCAACTTTGAACTATTAATATTTTGTTTAAACATTTCATAGTCCATAACAGTTTTCATAAAGTCCTCATCATAGATCACAAAAGGCTTCTGAGGGATTGGAACGCTTAATTGTTTATAATTTTTTAAATCAGGTGTAATCCATTGGCAAGATTTATCTGCTTGCGTATCACAACGCTTAATAGTTCTAACCCAAAAGTCTTCAATTGCTGACCATCGGTGCTTTATATCTTGTCGTCCCTGATTCTTAACAGTTTCAAGTCCATCCTCCGCAATCTCGCAGGTGAATATTCCATCATCAGGATTTGTTGGCTGACCAGTCTCAAATATAAAAATTGAAACTGAAACGCCTTCACTATTAAATGTTTCTTTAGGTAGTTTAATGATCTTTGTTAATCGATTATGTTCTAGTAGATGCTTTACTTTCTTCTTCCCTTCTTTTTCAAGTTTAAAATCAGGCAAAAGAATTGCAGCATCAGTATTTTGGGGAACATTATCTAATACATCTGAAACTTGAAAGTACTCAAAAGGACCGGAGCCGCTATCAGCTCTGGCTTTTC
>OFHN01001934.1_pt1 | contig 13289 bp, 5 predicted proteins | sample 1521321 | NCBI WGS metagenome assembly OFHN01 (sample SAMEA3504130, study PRJEB24116) | mouse gut metagenome | biome: mouse gut; feature: mouse-associated habitat; material: faeces | place: Denmark | collected 2011
GGCTTCAAGGTCATGGCCGAGTTCCCCGCCGAGCGGGTGGTGGCCTACACCGCAACCCTTATCCGCGACTCGGGCAGCGGCCTGACCAAGCTGTTTCACGACCAGCTGCGGTCCATGGGCGGGCTGATGCGCCGGGCGGACAGCCTGGTCTGCCACGAGGGGGGCGGTCTGTCGGCCAACATCCGGGGCGAACAGGTGCTGGTGGGCTCCGCCGCCTTCATGAAGCTGATGGAGGTCAAGCTGCCCCAGGGGCTCAACGTAAAGAGCGCCGTTTTCTGCGCCATCGACCGGCGTCTGGCCGGCATCTTCGCCCTGAGCTACGCCCTGCCCGACACCGTATTTCCCGCCCTGGAGTCCCTGATGCTGGAAAAGGTGGAGCCGGTGCTGGCCACCCGTGACTTCAACCTGATCCCCGCCATGCTCCAGCAGCGCTTCAAGCTGGCGGCGGACAAGATGGCCTTCCCCCCGGTGGAGCGCCGCCGCCAGCTGTCCGACCCGGAGCAGGACCACGGCGACACCCTCACCGCCCTTCTGTGCCGGGAGGGCCTTCTCCCCTTTGCCGAGGCCATTACCGCCGCCAAACGGCTGCGGTGGGCCGCCCGGCTGGGCGCCGCCCTGTGCTGCGCCGCCTCCCTGCTGGGGATGGCGCTGGCCGCCTACCTCACCTCCGTAGGGGCCTACACCTCCCTCTCCCCCCTGAACCTCCTGGTCTACATGCTCACCTGGCTGGCCCCGGTCTGGTTTTTGTCCGGCTGGGTGCACCGGTTTTAGGCAAAAAAATTCCCCGATCAAATCGGGGAATTTTTTTATGCCTCAGTAGGTGAGCACCCGGTGGACAATCTGTGCCATATCCACCCGGGTCAGGGGATCTCTGGGGGCCAGCCGGCCGTTCGCGGTGGGCAGATAGCCCATCTGGATGGCGTGGGCCATGGCCCCCTGGGCGTAGCCGGCCACGCTGCCGCTGTCGCTGTAGCCGTTCAGATAGCTGCTGCTGCCGTCGTTGGCGTTCCAGCCCATCGTCCGCAGGGTCCGCTGTATCATGCAGATGGCGTCCTGGCGGCTCAGGGTGTAGCTGGAGCCATAGGCCCCGTTCCCGATGCCGCTGACGATGCCCATGCTGCGCAGGGTGTTCACCGCCTGGGCGTAGTAGGCCCCGGAGGGGACGTCATTGAAGTACCCGGAGCTGCCGCTGGCGGTCAGCCCGAAGGTCTGATACAGCATCACCGCGAAGTCCGCCCGGGTGATGGAGTACTCCGGGCCGTACTGGGTGGCGGAGATGCCGTTGGTGATACCGTTCTCCCGCAGGTAGTCCACCGCCGCCCGCTGGGCGTCGCTGTAGCCCGACATATCGCTGAAGTAGGCGGAGCTGTAGCTGGGGGACACGGTAATCTGCACCTCCCCCTCAAAAGTGGAGCCGTTGGAATTGGTTCCGGTGTAGGGGATGGTCACCGTTCCGGTGTAGCCCGCCCGGGGGACGAAGGTCAGGTCGGAGATCAGGCTGCTTCCGCTGGAGCGGTAGGTGGTGCTGGTGTTGGCCTGCCGGCCGTACCGGGTGGGGCTGACGTACTGGTAATACACATATCCCGCGCTGGTGGGGGGCATGGAGGTAAACTGGATGGAGGACAGGCTGGTGTTATTCTTCTTAAAGTCCTCCCCTCTGAACGCCACCGGGGAAATCCGGGTGGAGTAGCGCACCGTGACGTCGGCCCCCGGCCGCTCCACGGTGATCTCCACGGTGCCCTCAAACTCCTCATTGTTGGTGGCCTTGGCCACAAAGTCCAGGGTCACCGTCCCGGTGTAGCGGCTGGCGGGGATAAAGGCCACCCGGTCCAGCTCGCCGGCGCTGATGGTGGTGCTGCTGGAGGTAATCCGCGTGCCCTTGCTGGAGCTGGAGCGATAATTCCGATAGAGGTCGCCCTCGCTGCTCCTGGGCAGGTCAAAGCGGACGGTGCTGATATCCCGGTCGGTCTCCCACTGGGACAGGTTGTCAAAGTCGTCCCGGTCGAAGACGGCGGCGGAGTTGTAGTCGGTGGAGTACTGAATGGTGTCCCGGCTGCTGGTGGAGCCGCTGGAGGTGATGGTAATGGTCCCGTAGAAGGTGTCGCCGTCCCGGTTGGTCCCGATGAAGGGGATATCCACCGAGCCGGAGAAGCTGCTGGAGGCCCGGAAGGACAGATTGCTGATGCGGTTGGAGCTGCTGCCGTAGTAGTACCGGGTATTGGTGGAGGTGACCCGGCTGCTCCCCCGGTACACCGAGCCCTGGCTGTACTGGTCGGGCAGGTCCTGGAGCTGGATATAGTTCAGGCTGCTGTCGGTCAGGTCCTTGCACAGCTCGTTAAAGTCCCGCTCCTTAAAATTCACCGACTTGCCCTGGGCGCAGCTGTACTGGATATCCCCGGAGCCGGTGCCGCCCCGCACGTTGATCTCCACGTTTCCGGTAAACCGGGTGCCGTCTCTGGTCTGGCCGGTGAAGGGGATGCGTAGCGTGCCGATAAAGTCCTCCGCGGGCACAAAGGCCAGCCGGTCGATGCGGGGGGAATAGGTCCCGTAGTAGTAGGCGGTGCCGGCGGAGGCCCGGCTGCCCGGGACGGAGGCGGACCGGTAGTCGTAGTACAGCACGCCCTGGCTGGCGGAGGGCAGCGAGTCAAACTGGATAAAGCTGAGGGTCTGGTAGCTGTCCAGCTTGCTGCGGCAGAAGTTATTGAAGTCCACATCGTCGAAGTGGGCCACGCCGCCCTTCACCAGGTCGTAGTCCACGCCGCCGATAGCCACGCCGCTCTCGGTGCCCACGGTGATGTTCACCTGGCCGGAGAAGGTGGCCCCTGGGGTGCCCACGCTCCGGGCGGTGTAGTAGACGGTGACGTTCCCGGTGTAGCCGGGGGCGGGGACAAACCAGATGTTATCCAGATTCCGCATACTGTACTGGGTGTACAGGGAGACGAGGCTGCCGTAGCTGCCCTCGCTCACGTAATCTGTATACAGCGTCCCCTCCCGCACCGGGGTGTGGGAGAAGGTGATATAGCTCAGGCTCATGCCCGTGCGCTCCTTGCACACCCGGTTGAACTCGTTGGCGTTGAAGCGGACGGGGGTATTGTACTTGGTGGTGAGGGAGACCCCCGCGCTGGCCCCTGTCTCCGGCTCCACCTTCAGGGTGATCCGGCAGTTATAGGTCTCGGTGCCCTCGGAGTCCCGGGTGGTGGCCACATAGGAGATATTCACGGTGCCGCCCATATAGGTGGGCTTCACCACAAATGTGACGTCCTCCAGATCCCGCCGGCCCCCTGTGACCTCGCTGCCCAGGTAGTAGATGTCGCTGCCCACCCCCCAGCCGGGCTCGGCCTCGGAGTGGTAGTTGTAGTACAGGGTGCCCTGGTCCGTCGGGACGCTCAGCCCGCTCACGCTGACCACCTTGCCTCCCAGCTGGCTGCGGAAGTCGCTGCTCAGCTCCTTGAAGGACAGCGCCTCGCCGCTGCGGAGGGTCCGGCTGTACTCAATGGTTGTGCTGGGGTCGTTTACCACGGTGAGGGGGATTGACACCTTATAGATGTTCTTCTGGTCGCTGACAATAATCGCGGTTGAGCCGGGGGTGTAGCCCTTCACGCTGTTTCCCTTTACAACCTGGGCGATATAGCCGTCGCTGACCACATACTTGACCGCGCCGCTGGCGGCGGTGCCATAGGCCTTGGCCTCGGGCAGCGGCAGTATCTGGTTTTCCTGAAGCTCGATGGGTTTGGTGTCCACGACGATACCGCTGACGGTAACGGTAATCGTGTCCGTCCTCTGATTGGCGCCGCTCCCGTCGCCCACATAGGCGTACATGCGCAGCTCGCCGGGCTTTCTGCCGGTGATGGTCCAGGTGTTGCCCCTGTTGCTCAGGCTGACGATATCCTGGTCGCCCGTCTCTCCCACAAATTTCCACTTGACCTCCTCCGTGCCCGGCGTAGGGGTGACGGTCACGGAGGCCGTTCCGTTGGGATCAATCGTGAAGGGGCCCTTATTGTTGATGGTAACTGTCGCGTCGGGCACGTCGGCCGGGGAAACCGTAACCGTACAGGTGGCTGTTATCCCCTCGCACGCTGCGGTAATTTTCGCCGTACCCTCTCCGACGGCCTCCACTCTGCCGTTGCGGTCCACCGTCGCCACGCTGGAGGCGCTGCTGGTCCATGTGACCGGCTTGCTGACCGTCGTGCCGTTCTCCGTATATGTGGCGGTCAGGGTCTTGCTCTCCCCCACCTTCAGCGATAGGGTAGTTTTATTCAATGTAAACGTAACCGTCGGCGGCGTTGGGGTTGGCGTTTGAGAGCCGCTCCCCGAGCCGCCGCTGGAGCCGCCCCCCGACCCTACGTCGCCGGAGCTGGAGCTGGAGGAACTGCTTCCAGCCGCGGAACGGCTGACCCCGTCGCTTGAGCCAACTGCCAACGCGACAGTTCCCAGCAGCATAAGCGTCAAAACAGGCGCTATCAACAGGGAAACACCGCATTGGATTAGCGTTTTTCGCATACAAAACACTCCTTTGCAAGTCAGGTTTTGGAAATGGCCGGCGGGAGCGGGCGAAATGCCCGCTCCCGGTGGGAAATCAAGGATTCCCCGGAGTTCCCATGACCTTTCCTCCGCTTCCGTTATGATAGGAAACCTCAAAATTAGGCCAGATTGTACTCACGGGCGTATCGGTAGCCTTGTTCCACTTGTTGATCCTAATGATAATCGGGCTGTCTGCCGGGTTGCCTGCTTTACTGACAATTGATCCGCCTGTCAAAAGCGTAATCTCTGTCGAGTCCGCTGTGATATCTTCGAAGGAAATTGTAAAGGTATCACCGCCGCCAGTTGCCTCAATAGTTCCGACCTTATCTTTCGGAGGCTGCATATTGTACAGAATACCTACTTCTTCTCCGCCGGCCGGCTCGGCCTCGCCCTCAACCACCGCATTGTTTGTTTCCTCGCCGTTCTTGCGCCAGTAAACATCCTTGTCAAACCGCAGGACGACATACCCGCTCAACTCCTTTGTTGTGGGATCATAGTTAATCACTCCGCCGACGCCGTTTCCCTCTCGCAGCAGCGGCGGGTTCAGGTCCTGGACCACAACGCCGTTGTAAGCCGCGAAGCTGTTGACAGCCGACCAGTCTCCGTCGCCGGTGGTGCTGTTGACATTATGGCCCGACACCAGAATCAAATATTTCGCCGGCTCCGGAAATACGCCATCTCCGTCTGTCACCCAGTCCGCACGATCCGCGTAGGGGCCATACTCCCCGGTGATCCGTGTAGCGGCGTCTCCGCTGTTCACCTTTCCGTACGCATCCTCGGGGCTGCTTACCAGCTTCTCCACCGCCCGCTTCTCCGTCGAATCAGCAAACACATCAAAGACGGTAAATCCGTTGTAGCTTTTCCCGTACTGCGCATTCCCGGGGACTGTGCCGCCATAGGCCACGGTGGCGTCATAGGTGGTGGTCAGCGCCTTCAGCACAGTATCAACATTCAGAACAGTCGCATCATTCGGATCTCCCTTATAGCCTTTTATCGTATTGCCGGCACTGTCCGTCGCAGGAATATCAAACTTACCCTTCAGCGCGTTCTGTCCCTGGGTCTGGGTGAAGACACGCCAGGTCAGGTCGGCCTCCACGCTGTTCTCGTTGGAGTTTCCGTATGCCGTACTGATTTCAACCTCGCCGTTTCGCTTATCGTCCAGCGTGATCCTCGGTTTCGATGTCTCGCTGGTTTTAAAGGTATACAGATACACCTGCGAGGTCTCTCTGGGGTTCGCGCCCATCAGCACCATGTAGCAGAAATACGCCTGGTTGGGCAGCAGGCCGCTGATTACCGGCTTAATGGGCTCATAGCCGCCGCCGCCGCTGTAGGCATACGTCCCCTTCTTAAACTGCTCATTGGTGTAAGGCGGAAATCTCACGTCGTCCACCACCGGGGCGGTCACCCATTTCGATTCCGTGTAGGGGTTCTTATTAATATCCTCAATGTTGGGGTCTCCCGACCCGCCCACGCCAGGCACCACGTTGTAGTCATACAGCTCACGGTCGCTCAGCGTTTTTTCTTTAAATGTCACATTACCGTCGGTGCCCACCGCCGGGACATCGCCGTTCTTTATAGGCACCCTATTTACAACCGTCCGGATGGAGGAAATTCCGGTGGTGACGTCCTCCGGCGCCACCGGGGCAATCAGGTAGTAGACCGTACCCGGCAGGGTCAGATTGACCCCGATCTCCACCGACGAATCCCCCACCTTAAAGGTGGGCGCGCCGCTGGTAAAGCTGGGCACCTGGGTGTTGGAGAAGTCATAATCCAGCTTCAGCGTATCGGAGCCGTCAAGGGTGCTCACACCGATGGTCGAGCCGCCGCCGCCGTTCATGCCCTTCTCCGCGTAGAATACTCTCCAGTTCTCCTCTGTCTGCCCGTTAGCCAGATTCTCCAGATTCCGTCCGCTGACGGCCGACGCCGCGTTGACATAGAAGTTCACCTTTCCGCTCCACGCCTTGCGGTTTGTCACCGTGCCGATCTGGGTGACGGACACGGCGAACTCATAGAGGTAGTCGCCGGAATCGTCCAGATCCTTCAGCCTGGGGAAGGTGGCGCTGGTCGCGTTGTTAAACTGCTTGTGCAGGTCCACGCCGCCCTTCGTCTCCCCCTGCACAGGAGAGATCGGGGTGCCGCTGTTGTTCAGGAGATACCAGCCGTTATCCTTCTTTGTGGGGGTAGTGGTTGCGGGCAGCTCCGGGGTGACCCCGCTCGTAACCGGCTCCATGGTCTTGGCGTCCAGCTTGCGGTAGTAGAGGTCAAAGCTGATTCTGCTCTCGCTCCAGAAGAGCAGGTCATACCGCACGCCCTCGTCCGCCCGGCTGGTGGACTCCGGGGCTACATAGAAACTGAATTCGATATCCTTCTCGCCGTGCTCGGCCTCAAGATCAAACGGGTACTCCTCCTCGTCCAGCGTGCTGGTGGTTAAGTTCAGCCGGGCAGAGGCCACAGTAAACCGGGGCACCTTGTGGCCTTCCGTGATAGACGCCTGGTTAAAGTCCACCTTTTGGGGTCTGATCTCGTTCTTCGCGGTGGAGTTATCGGTAATTTTCATGATCTCAAAGTAATAGGTGGTTCCGCTGGACAGCCTCAGCCCCTCCGCGGGGAAAATCAGGTTTACCTTGCCGCTGCCGTCCGTCGCCTTTTCCACCCTCGCCTTGGTGTAGTCGATGACGCACTGGTCCTCGGTGGCCTCCCCGCTCTCCACATTCCGCTCGTCATACACCTGGTTTGGCTTTGGCGAGCCGATGCGCTGCTCAAACATGGTAATGGTCTCGTGCAGCGCGTTCACAAAGTCGCTCTTGTCCGGATTTTCATAGAGACTCAGGAAGTCCTTTCCGCTGTAGGCCACATTTTCGCTGAATTCCAGCACAATATCGGTATCGGGCATAGGATCAACCGTCTCGTCCAGCCCGCTGGTGCTGGTAAACCACTGCCGGACCAGGGGCCGGCTGGTGTCCAGGGTATGGATGCCGCCCTGAATCTTCTCAACCCGGATGGAATAGTTCCCCGCGGCATCCTGGGCCAGGTAGTACAGGTCATAGGCCTTCTCGGGCTGCAAACCGGTCACATTGAATTTTACCTCCGTGTTGGCCTGGGCGTTCACCTGGCCCTTTTGCAGGCAGTTCATCCCGTTTGCCACCTGGAGCTTGGCGTAGTCGCTGTCCAGCTTGGCCCGCAGTCCGTCCGTCTCGTTGTCCGTGGGGTCCTGGTTGTTGGGCCGGGGGTAGTTGTCCCCCTCCTCCACCACCACCCAGAAGATGGTGCCGTTTTCATTCAGGGTAGCCGCCAGCGGCACGGAATTAGCCTGGGGCTGACCCGCCTCATAGGGCGACACCACAAACTCCGGCGGCGTCATATCCTTGGTGGTAAACTGCACGGGTATCACAGCGGAACTGTTGATGCCGTCGGTGAGCCACAGATACAGGGTATAGTCCTTCAGCTCTTCCAGCCGGCGGCTGACCATAAAGGCCTGGTCGCGGCTGCTGTACTCCTTATTTTTCTCCAGCTCCACCACGCCGTAGCCCAGGTTATTGGACACGGCGGCAGATTTCAGGTTATCGGCGGTAGGCGCCTGAGCGTTTCTGGGCAGCACGGCGTAGTACATCCGGCAGTCCTTGGTCGCCATCACGGCCACCTGGGCCTCGGTATCGGTGATATAGGACATGTAGGGATAGCCCTGCGCGAAGGCGGGCACGGTGTTGTCCGGCGTGCTGAAGGAGACCACCTTCACCACGCTGCGCCGGTCCTGCTCATCCACCAGCACGGCGGACAGGTAGTAGGACCCGCCCACCGTCAGTCCAGCGACCTGGGCGCTGACCACGGTGTCGCCGGTGGGGGCGGCCACCGAGCCGTTGCTCACCGCCTTGGAGCCGTAAGACGGCGGAGAGATCAGGTCCTCCTCCCCGATGGAGCCGTCGCCGATGCTGCTCACCGCCCAGTAGATGGTGCCCTTCTTGTTGGCGGAGAAATCGGCGCGGGCGCCGTTGGGGGTAATGTCCCTGGCCGCCGGATAGCCGGACAGCAGCCGCGGGTCGGTGGACCCCTGTTCGGCGGCCAGGTGGTCCATCACCACCCCCGCGATGTTGGCGGTCAGGCCGGGACGGATGTAAATCTTATCGGGCAGCATGGACACCACGCAGCCGGGGGCGTTGACATTCAGCTTCTCGATGTCGCCCTCGCCGGTGACGCTGGTGGCCACGTCCAGGTTCATCTCCTTGACCTCGGTGTTCCGGTCCAGCTGGACGGTGGAGCCGACGGCCGCCTCGTCCACCGTGAGCTTCTTCACCGAGCCCTTGGCCACCTGGATGGTGGAGGAGGGGCTGATATTCTCCACCTCTTTGATCCGGCCGGCCAGGGTGAGCCGGGTGCCGGGCTCGCCGTCCAGGGTAATCTTCATCAGGCCCTTGTCGTCGGTGTTGTTGTCCTCCAGGTAGGCGGAGGTGCGCACAGTGGTCTGTGCGATATCGGTGATGCCGTCCGCCCGGATGGTCACCGTCTTGTTGCGCATATTGTCCACCAGCATCTCGTTGGCGGTGACGTTGCGCATCACCACGCTGGCCTCGCCGGCCTCGCTCTCGCCCGAGCTGCTGACGATAATCCGGCCCAGCACGTTCACGTTCTCCAGCTTGATGCCCCCCAGGCCCACGCCGCCGGACACATACAGGTCGCCGCTGATGGTGGTGTCCCGCAGGGTGACATTGGGGGAGGTGATGGTCACATTGCCGAAGACCCCGCCCAGGGAGTAGCTGCCGCTCTCCCGAATGGGCTGGCCGAGGCACTGGGTCACCAGAACGGCCATCTGTCCCTTGGAGATGGGGTCCTGGGGCCCGAAGCTGTTGTCGGGGTAGCCCGAGATGATGTAGTTGTCCACGGCGGTCTTCACCAGGCCCCGGGCCCAGTTGCTGATATCCCGCCCGTCGCTGAAGGCCAGGGTCTCCCCCGTGGTCTCCTTCATCATCATATTCCGGCCCAGGATGCACACCGCCATTTCCCGGGTCAGGGTGTCGTTGGGGGAGGCGGTGGTGGCGGAGGTGCCCGCCATATAGCCGGCGTTGTAGGCGATCGCGATGTCGTCATGGAACCAGTCGGTCACCTTCACGTCGGTAAAGGGGATATCCCCCACCTCGGTGTAGCCGTAGGCGCGGTTGACAATGGCCGCGAAATCGGCCCGGGTAATGGGGGCGTTGGGGTTTCCGGTCTGGTCGGCCCGGATCACCCCCCAGTCCACCAGCTGGTCCAGGTAGGCGTCGGCCCAGTGGGCGGAGGCGGGCGCCGTCAGGCTGGGCGCCATCCCCAGCAGCAGGACGGCGGCCAGCAGCAGGGACAGCGCCCGCTCCTTCCATGTGTAGGTTTGGAATCTGGTTCTGCGAGACATAGCGGTTCTCCTTTCTTTATCCCGAGGGAAACAGGACGCCCGGGGCGCCCCAGCTAATGCTTGAATCAGTCGGCCGTGGTGATCTGGATGCTGAATACCGCCTTGCGGATCAGGGCCTCCTCGTCCTGGATCAGGTCCACGAATTTCGCGGCGTACAGGGGAAGCTGGGAGCTCTCATCCTTCAGCTGCCGGATCATCTGGGCTCTGACCACCACCGGGGAGTCGGTCACCGGCAGCACCATCTCCACAATCTCCCGGTCCTCCAGGGGGATGCCGGAGTAGAAGGCGATGCCGCCGCAGCTCAGGTCCTTGGCTCTGAGGGAGCGCTGGCCCTTCCAGCGCCCGGTGACGGGGTACATCACGCTCTCGAAGTCGGTCAGGATGCGCAGGTTTTCCCGGGCGGCGGGGCCCAGGGCGGCGGTGGGCTGCACAACCAGCCGGTCGTCCCGCTGGCGGACAATCACGCCCACCCGGTCCGGGGTGCCGTTGTCGATGCCGATGAGCTGAATCTCCCGGTGGGCGGCCACCGCCTCCACCTTGTCGTTGAGCACGCGGATCTGCAGAATCTCCGCCTTGGGCGGCGACTCCAGCACGGCGTTGGCCAGGGGTGTCCCCTGGCTGTCCAAAATCAAATAGAGACGTTCTTCCATTTAAGGCGCTCCTTTCTCTTCCTCGGCGGCCGGCACAGCCTTGGCCGCCTCCTCCGCCTGCTCCGCCAGGGCCTTGCGCTCCCGCCGCGCCTTGTCCGGGTCAGTGGGGTCAAAATTCAAAAAGTAAACGTAAATTTCCACAATGGCCTGATACAGCGCGTCGGGAATCTCCTGCCCCAGGGCCAGCTGAGACAGCATGGTGGCCAGGGAGTTGTCCTCATAGACGGGCACGCCGCTCTCGGCGGCCACCTCGATCATCCGCTCGGCCAGATATCCCATGCCGGAGGCCACCACCACAGGCGCGCCCTCGCCCTCATACCTCAGGGCCACCGCGCGGTTGGTGGCCCGGTTATCATATCTTGACATTGATGCTGTTCTCCCCCTCAAAGATCCGTGGGAACACCCCGGAAATAGTCAGCGGCCGGTCCATTCTCTGCACCTGCACCGCGCCGGCGGTCAGGCCGTTGTCGGTCAGAATCCGTGACAGCTCCCCCTGCACCAGCTGGGAGAAGGGGGCCACCTTCTCCGGACAGAACACCTGCACATCCACCCGCTCCCCCTGGCTGGTAAGCACGATATCGAAGAAGCCCAGCCCCTGGATATCAATTTTGAACAGGAAGCGCTGGGTATTGTCCCGCTCCCCTCTGCCCCGCTTCATGTTCTCCTCTGCGTCCGGGTCCACCCACATCTCGGAGAACACCATTTTCCCGTCCCACTCCAGGGGGAGCAGGATGTGGTTCAGCGGCATGTGTACGCTCTCGTTGACCAGGAAGGCGGCAATGATATTGCGGAAGGCCTCCTGCACCTCGTTGGCCGCCCCGCCCTGGAGGGCGCTGTAAGCGGCCCTGGTGAGCTGGGCGGCGAACTGGCCGCCCTCGGCGGCCTTGGCGAAGCTGGAGCTGTTGAGCAGCCGCAGCAGCGCCTCGTCCGACAGCCCGCCCAGCCGGTCTCTCAGGCCGGGGCTGCCGTTGAGCTGGTGGAATGCCTGGAGCAGGCTGTCCTCGCTGCCGTTTTCATACCGGGAGATATCCAGCGCCAGCATAGAGATCAGCGTCCGGGACAGGCCCATGTCGTTGGTCTTGCTGGTGTAGGCGGACAGGAAGGGGAGGATGCTGCCCTGGAGCAGCTTCAGGGCCCCGGCCCGGTCCCCGGCGTTGAGCAGCTCCTCCAGCCGGGACACCATGGGCAGCAGCTGGCTGCCGTAGCTGGCGGGGATGGCCCGGGTCAGCCGGGTCAGCCCCCGCAGCAGGTTGCCCTGAATATGGCTGGTGGAGGAGTAGTCGCTGTACTTCTTCAAAAACTGCAATATGCTGCTGCGCACCGACTCGGCGTTGCTGGAGGAGTAGGCGTCCCGCAGGATGGCGAACAGGGCCCCGCCGAAGCGGGTGCCGTTGGCCAGCTGGGAGAAGAGGAATTTGCCCAGCTGGCTCTCGTCCATCTTCAGCATGTTGAGCAGGGCCCCCATCTCGCTGGCCAGCCCCTCCTCGATGCCGGAGGAGACCACCGTCCCCTCGTAGAAGGCCAGGATGGTGGACAGGCTCTGGCTCATGCCGGGGGTGTTCATCAGCCGCTGCAGGAAGGAGGCGAAGTTGGAATCATAGCGCAGGGCCTGATTCCCCCCTGTGGAGTCCCCGGTGTCCTGCCGCTCCGTCCGGTTGTCGGGCCGACTGACCCTGGTGGGGTCAGGAGCGTTCTGAATACGGGGATCATTGGGGGAAACGGGCATATTTCGGTTCACATTGTTGTTGTCATGACCCGGTACAGGGTTGGTCACACCAAGCAAGTCAGGCATTGGCGGCACTCCATTTCAGTAAAAGTTCGTTTTTTTTTCGGGAAATCTTAATTTTCCAATTGACACTGCCGATATAACGAGTATGATTAGAATACAGGCGGGCGTACCATGCCCTTCCGGCTGGAACAACCGCCCAGCAAATGAGAAAAGGTGGCGTTTTTATGGGCAGCGGCAACGACAGCATCCTGGATATGTATCTTTACGAGACCAACACCCTGCTGGAGCAGCTGGATGGAATCCTGCTGGCAGCGGAACAGGCGGATACATTCTCTGAGGATAGTGTCAACGAGATATTCCGGATCATGCACACAATCAAGGGCTCCTCCGCGATGATGGAGTTCAGTTCCCTGATGACGGTGGCTCACCGGATTGAGGATTTGTTCTTCCTCGTCCGTGAAAAGAGTATGGACATCGTCCCGGAACAGACCCGGCCTGAGCTGTTTGATATGCTGTTCCAGGCAGTGGACTTCTTCCGCGGTGAGATCGAGAAGGTAGAGAACGATGAACCGCTCTCTCAGTCTATCGACCACATCGTAAATAAAATTAATAGTCTGATCGATAAAATTCAAGGCAATCCCACCGCTCCGGCGGCGGAAAGCGCCCCTGCGGCGGAGAGTACTCCTGCGGCGCCGGAGCCGGCCGCCGCCCCCGGCGCGAACGCCGTCAATCCCGACTACCTCTTCGGCATCCACGTCTTCTTCGACGAGGGCAGCGGGATGGAGAATCTGCGCGCCTTCATGCTGGTCAACAGCGTGAAGGACTACTCCAGCGATTTTGTCTACACCCCGGAGAACGTGGAGAACGACCCCAGCACCTCCGACATCATCGCCGACCAGGGCTTTCTGCTCTGGTTCCGCACGGCGGAGGAGCGGGACGACGCCATCCTCCTGCGCCGGACGGGGGCGCTGGGCCGGGTGAATGTGAAAACCATGCCCTACCCCGGCTT
>OFHN01001936.1_pt1 | contig 13285 bp, 14 predicted proteins | sample 1521321 | NCBI WGS metagenome assembly OFHN01 (sample SAMEA3504130, study PRJEB24116) | mouse gut metagenome | biome: mouse gut; feature: mouse-associated habitat; material: faeces | place: Denmark | collected 2011
TATTGAGCAGGGAGACATCACCAAGCTGGATGTGGACTGCATTGTGAATGCCGCCAACAACTCCCTGTTAGGCGGCGGCGGTGTAGATGGCGCTATCCATCGCACTGCCGGCCCAGACCTATTAAAGGAGTGTCGCACTCTTCATGGATGTAAAACTGGAGAAGCAAAAATTACAAAAGGATATCGTCTCAAAGCGAGATATATCATCCACACCGTAGGCCCAGTATATTCTGGGGCCGCCAGTGATGCTGAACTCTTGGCAAATTGTTACCGCAATTCCATGGATTTGGCCAGAAGGCATAACATCCATAGTATAGCCTTTCCTGCTATCTCCACTGGAGTATATGGCTATCCTCTCATAGACGCTATCCCTATCGCTATGAAAACTGTTGCCTCCTGGCTTGACAGGAACAAAGATTACACTATCGCCGTCATTATGTCCTGCTTTGACCGCAAAACATATGACCTCTACCAAAGTTTTATCGATAGTGTCAAGGCGGCAGATATCTATGAATCCTAAGCCGCGCCGTTCCCCCCCCACCTGACCCCTGCGTCAGCAGGGGCGGTGGGGATTTTTTCTAGAGCTTTAGAAGAAGGACACTATTTGTCTTACTTCTGTGCTATACTTGGTATTGGGAATCCATCTGCATCTTAAAAAATCCGTAATGATTGGAGGCGCGGTGAAACCGTATGCTTACAGTTCAGCTGCATATTTCACCCAAAATGCTATGACAACAGTACTGATTTCCCATAACCCGTTCAGAATCGAAACCCACATTCTCATAGATGGGAAGGCAATAACTGACACAAGCTCCCTCTTCAAGTATCTCCGCACTCCTATGCAGTATTGGGTCAGCGATTTTCTTCCCTCCCTCATTGCGGATTGCAACGACGACGAATTGGAAATCACCTTTAAGGGGCTCCCATACAACTATGAGGACTTGAAGTCTGAACTTGACCAGTTCCTACAGAAGAACATGGATTACGATATTGAGCTGCTTTTTGACGCCTGTGAAGACCAAACCGCCCGGCTTAATACGCTTGAGACTACACTTAGCGAGCTGAAAACACAGACTGTTGTTGAGGAACTGAACTGCCAAGAGTTTGTCTCATCCTCTGCTGGAAATCATCTTGAAGTCCTGGTTCTAGGCGGCTCCAACCCACAGCAGGCAGTGCTGATAAACGGCCTGTTTGGCGCCGGTCTGTATAATTCCCAAAGCGAATTTCAGCGGATTCTCCTCAATATAGATAGTCGGTCTGTCCCAGCTGCCTCTGCCCTCCCCTTGAATCCGGAGTCTATCGCGGAGACTATCCGTTCTGCGGACATGTCTGTTGTTATCTACATATTGAACGACCAACTTAAGCGCAGTAAAACAGGCTTCCTCGAAACGATTGCTGAACAATATCGGATTCGTGGAAAGCAAAATAAGCAGCGCTTCCTCTTCGTAGCTGAAACCCCCGCCGCAGCTAAAAGGTCATTATCCAGTGAGTTTGGTATCAAAAATGCTTCTGTTTATGCCCTCGATGAAATTGCTTTGATTCAACGGCAAATTGAAGAATACCACAGTGAAGTCTCCCTCATTCGATATCTCACTACCCAGTGTGATAACATCACTCAACATCTGAATGTACTAGAGCAGGAGCTATCTGCCAAAGCGACAGAACATAGAGACACTCAGGAGATTGACCAACTGGAGACACGGGCACTGACCCTCCTCTACAATTCTGAACTAGCTGTTTCTCCCCCTGATGTTCCTCTGGAAATTAACGCATTTATCACTCAACTTTGTGCGGAATTCAACGCGCTTCGACCTGTTAAATCGACTTCAAAGGACTTTTCAGGTTTTGGAGCCGCTGTTGTTGGCGCTGTCACAGCATTGCAACCCATAGCGTTCCACGATAAAGTTGAAACAGGGGCAATGAAAAAAGCAATTATTGGCTATATTGAGAGTCTTCCAAAAAAATTCGAAGTAGAATTTCAAAAAATTGAGACCACTCTTTTCCAAAGCGCACACATTAATATACCACAGGAACTATATTCTGTATTGAATGAATTGAAATGTCCTGCCGCAACAGTATTGTTGCAACAGCTAAAAGAAAGCCTTAAGACCAACAGGAATGCACTCTTTAATATGAAAAAGCATATCTATGCTATCCAAAATATCCCTCTGGAGCAGCCTGCTTTTAATTTACACTCCAGCCCATTTAATTATGTCCTAATCGAAGGCTATAAGGCCCATTATATAATAGTACCATCGGGTACCAATGGCCAAGTTCTCCGGCGATATCAGTTTTATCCTGGCCTAATCGTTCGATGCTGCAAATGTCTCTCGGCCGAAACATACTCTGGGGCTGAGTTAGTTAAAAAGGCTCAAGCAAGATTTGCTGATAATATTAAAGCGATTAAACCTATTTTCGAGTCTTTTTTCCAAGAACTAACCTCCTTTTACATTTCTCAATATACTCCAATCTACGACCAAGCATTAGCAGAGATTGATAAAGCGATACAAGAGCAGGCCCAAAATCTTCGGGATACAGCAAGTATATCATCCGGTGAACTGGCACGTCTCCAGTACATTCAAGCCATAAAGGAACGTATTGTCAAACTCACTTGTTTAGGAGGTGAGACATCTGATGGATAACAGCGATAAGCAATTGGAATTACTACAAAAGGAAGAACTCACCACAGCACTGGCCGAAGCTGACTATGTCCTCATGAAGACCTATCAATATGATTTGTCTCAATATCCCGTCCTAGCTCCCTCTCAGGAGCTTGCCAATTGGGATGTCACTAAGCACACCCGTTTATTTAAGGTTGAGCGAATTGCCTACGACAAGGATGAGGACAACCTTGCCAAACTCTCCAACGTCTATAACGCCCTATCCGCCGTAGGTGGCAGCGTTATCATTGTCATCGACAGTGATGAAAATGGCATTGACTTCTACATTGGCACTAAAACAGCCGAAGAGAAGGACATTCACGTCGCATTCAAGACGCTGGGGAAAGCACTCTCTGGAAATTTCCCCGGGTGCTCAATCAATAATATGGTCAAGCGGAAAATCGAACGGGCTGTGGATAACCTCTTCCTATATCGTGATGAAAACTCCACCGAGGAATACCGTGCCATCTCCTCAGTTAGTGGAATCTCCAGTCTCCGGGATTTGGCGGGCAACAAGGGGAAATTGGAATTCACGCAGGGCATAGAGAAACTAATTGACTCTATGCGGGGAGAAACCTACTCTGTCATTCTTTTGGCCGACCCTGTTCCCCAAAGACAAATCGACACCATTAAAAAGGGCTATGAACAGATGTACACCAAACTGGTTCCCTTTGCCAGCGCTGAACTGAGTTTGGGCTATACATCAGGAAAGACATTAACAGACTCTATCACCAGAGGCGCATCCAATACAATATCCGAAAGCCTAACTTTATCGCAAAGCCACTCCCATACTAGCAGTTCTTCCAAGACATCCAGCAACACAGGAGGCATCTCCTTCTTTGCCTCAGTCTCCCATACCTCAAGCAAAACGAGTACCGAGTCCGATACAGATACCACTACAGAATCGAAGATGAAGGGCAGCAGCCAAACTGAATCCTTTTCCTTAGGTCTATCCGACGCCATCTCCGAGGGGGAGAGCCGTGGGCTACAGATACGAACAGAGGAAAAGTCTGTCACATCCCTGATTCAAAAAATCGATGCTCAACTCCAGCGTCTAGCGGAGTGCGGTGACCTGGGTATGTGGAATTGTTCTGCCTACTTCATTGCGGATGACCTCCAGACCTCTAAGACGGCTGCATCCACTTACCAAGCTCTGATACGCGGAAAAAACTCAGGGCTCGAAGCCATCGCCATCAACACCTGGACTCGGTCTGGCAGTGATATTGCCTGTCAAAATTACGATAATTTAAACAGCTATCTCAAAAAGCTCTGCCATCCGGAGATTTATATCGGAGAGCAACTTCCAATCGTCACCCCTACCTCCCTTATCAGCAGCGCAGAGTTAACGATACAAGCTGGCTTGCCGCAGAAGAGCATTCCAGGTGTCGCCGTTGCTCACTACGCCTCCTTCGGTCGTGAAATCCAATCCCAGGATGAGGGCAAGGGTTCTACTATCAAGCTTGGCCATGTTTTTCATATGGGTACAGCGGAAACAGATATCGTCAGGATTGACAAGCAGAGCCTAACCGCTCATACTTTTGTCACAGGGTCTACAGGTGCTGGTAAATCCAATGCTGTCTACCAGCTGCTCAGTGAATTGGCAAAGAGACAGATACCGTTTCTTGTTATCGAGCCGGCAAAGGGCGAATATAAACATGTATTTGGCGGAAGACCCGATGCAAACGTCTATGGAACAAACCCCAACAAATCGCAAATGTTGAAGATTAACCCCTTCAAATTTCCCAGTGATATCCATGTTTTAGAACATATAGACCGCTTGATTGAAATCTTTAATGTATGTTGGCCCATGTATGCTGCAATGCCCGCTGTCCTCAAGGATGCGGTGGAACGGGCCTATTTGACTGCTGGATGGGATTTCGATACCTCATCAAATCGGTACTCCCCTGCCATCTATCCCACCTTTTCTGACGTTTTGGCTCAGCTATACATCGTCATCAATGAGTCCGACTACTCAGCTGAATTAAAGGGAAACTATACTGGAGCACTCATTACTCGCGTCAAATCTCTTACGACAGGACTTGACGGTCAAATCTTTGTCTCCGGCGAAATCAGTGACCGCATTTTATTTGACAGCAACACCATAATCGACCTGAGCCGAGTCACCTCATCCGAGACAAAGGCGCTGATTATGGGGCTGCTTGTTATGCGTCTCCAAGAGCACAGAATGTCAGAAGGCGGCATGAACAGGCCCCTGCAACATGTTACTGTGTTAGAAGAAGCTCATCACCTGCTGAAGCGAACCTCAACAGAACAGGTCTCCGAATCCTCCAATCTGCTGGGTAAATCAGTTGAGATGTTGAGCCAGTCTATGGCTGAAATGAGAACGTATGGAGAAGGTTTCATTATTGCTGACCAATCGCCCAACATGCTGGATATGTCGGTTATCCGAAACACAAATACAAAGATAATCCTCCGCCTCCCCGATATATCCGACCGTGAACTATGTGGGCGGGCTGCCGGCCTGGATGACGAACAAATCATTGAGCTGGCCAAATTACCTACCGGAGTTGCCGCTGTTTATCAGAACAACTGGATTGAACCGGTTCTCTGTAAAATTGACTACTTCCACATACAGGAATCCGAATATCGCTTCACTCCCCCCAAAGTAGTAGACCATACTAATCAGCTTAAGCGCTCTCTTCTGCGTTGTCTTCTATCACATAGTGCGGGCGAAAAAGTTGAATTCTCCTGCGAGGATATGATATCTCGGGTAGCTGAAGCCAATTTTTCTGCTTATACCAAGCAAATCATAATTGATTCATTGAATAAAGGTGCTGTAGAGATACCAGATGTGTGTGCCGCAGTCGCCTCACTCTTTGACACCAGGACTCTGTTCCGCACCGCCCAAGACCAAACCAACATTAAGCAATGGACCAGGACGCTACTCGCCAACCTTAAATTTGATTGGGCTGGACTCAATGATGCTTATCCAATTTTGGCTCTGCAATGCATTTTAAAGCAAAAAAGCGTTGAAAATGAAAAACTCGTCCCAGTCTATAACAAGTGGGTTGGCGCCATGAGGGGGAATCTACCACTATGAATCCTATTGGAATGCTCTTTCAAGAGGTCGCAGAATCAAAGATATCTGAGGCAACGACAATCCCAAGCTTTTTTACTGACTCAAAAGAAGCAGCAGATGCTATAGATTCCCCCGTCGCAACAGTTGAGACAAAAGGCAACCCAACCATATATCTCATCACTCGAAACGAATGCTTGGAGGGGGATGTCCACCCTATCACCGGAGTCCCATTTGAGCGGAAAGTAATCGAACTGACAAGCGGAGAGGTCATTGATGGGGTATTCCCAGTCTTTGATTCTATATTTGATGCCAACATCTCCGAAGACCTCTTCACTGAGTCCGATTATAAGCAGTTTAAAGAATGCAATCGTCAGCTCTTGGATGCAATTGAATCTACTCCTGGCTTAAAAGCAAAATTTACACCGGAACAGCTTGAGCAAATTAAGGATGGTGTCTTTGACGGCTCTGCTCCAGACGGATACATCTGGCATCATGCGCCGGAGTCTGGTATGATTCAGTTGGTAGATGCAACCATTCACGCTGGAACTGGACATACTGGCGGTCGCACGATTTGGGGCGGCGGAAATGACAACAGATAGGCGGTTTTAAAATGTCTGACTTGACTTGGAAATATGTGAAACCCTTAAGGTTCGATAATGTTGTGTCCGATTTTCTCCGTTTGCACAACATTTCTTTACCAGACCCTTTGCTGGCTTGTATCACAAAAAATAACGGTGGGCGGCCATCAGAAAAGCTATTCAACACTGACCAAGGTAAAGAGTATGTGTTCAAAACACTTCTCTCTTATAACGAGGAGGACCTGGAATGCATTTACCGTTTCTTCCCTACCTTCTTTGATGGGACTTCTCTTTATCCCATCGGTACTGACTCCAGCGGAAACTTTGTATGTTTTGATACCTCTAATGGAAATTACATACTTCTAAATCACGAAACAGGTGTAAGAGAATTGATTTCTCTACACATATAGCCTGAACAGTTAAGGGGGAAGAAACTACCGCTTCTCCCCCCTACCTTTTCAAATTCTAGCTGCTTGTATTATTCGCCAATTGTGGCTACTCCTCACCTAAGCGTAATATCCATGCCTCTGGAATCTCATCTAAAATCAAATGGTGATTTAAGTTGTACCAGCTTACACACTTATCTAAAATAATGGCATCTGATGTGACCACCCCTTTCTTGTCAAAGAGTTGTCTATCTACATCTGGGTGCAGCAGCACATCGACCTCAACGGAATACTTTGACGCTCTGTCCAATAGCAATGCACGCAGCCGGCCAGAGTTAGAAACCTGCTGGTCCAAGTAAACCAAAGCGCTCCTTACTCCTGACTTTTCCAACCAATCGAGTAACAGGTCAACAGCCCTCACCGTCTTGTCCACAATACGGTAGGTTCCCCGTAGTCCTGCCAAGTCTCGAATGGTTCCGTCCATCCCCTCCAGCAGTAAAGAACCCGAAAGTGCTACCTCCAAAGTGACGATGGTGTTAAATCCGTCAATCATCAATTTTTCTGGCGGGTTTTTCAATTCTTTTTCCTCTCGTGTCTTTAGGCCTGTCTCAGAAGAGGTAATTCTTGCTAGTGCCATTCTCTGTCGTTCCGATAAAAGATGATGATTCCCAATGAAGGTGGAAGCCGATTTGATATCATAGCCCCGATTAAGCAGGAACTGTAGTTCCTGTGCCGCTCTTCTTAATTTCTCTTTTGCTGAGTCTCCAAACTCAACACTGTCTTTTGGCTCATAACCGCGCCGAACTGTTTCCATCCTATTTCCCCCTATTTATGTTTCTACAAACCCCAAATCATTGAGAGGTGTTACCACATGAGCAAAATACCATCGGAATATGCTCCTACCCAAATGGATTCTGACCTAGACCGGCTATGCACCTCCTTAGTTCCAGGTGGCACACCCATTCTTGTCCCTATCAGGCCCTGGAATAAAGCATTGCCCGCTGAATGCTATATGAACGTTGACAATTACATAAAATCACACGGTGGTCAAAGAGTACTGGGATGGCGGCTTATGCGTTGGGCGAACATCATTGTTGAATGCGAGGCTCATGCTGTCTGGAAAAGCGACAGTGGTGAATTTCTGGACATTACGCCATATTCTCAGAATGCGTCCCTTTTCCTGCCGGATTCCACGCTGTGCTGCGATGGACACCGAATTGCAAATAGAAGGCTACCACTTACCAACTCTCCCCTAATTGCAAGATTAATGGAGTTTTGGACCACTTTGGATGCCTACACTGAAACTATTCCAATCAATCAGCCCGTGGCCGTATCTGAATCATTCTTGCTTCAGATGGAGAGCGCCATGTACCCATTATCCTTTGATGTTGGTCGAAACGACCCCTGTCCGTGTCAATCCGGATTAAAATTCAAAAAATGCTGTGGCCGATTCACCCACCCTTAGACATCGCCAGAACCGTCCATTCATTGTGTTTTCTCGCGAGTACATTATATCATTTGCCATCGGTGCATACAATCATAATAAAGGCATAACACATCGTATGCTAAGATATGCAGGAGGTAAATGATGAGGATGGACCCCACTCCTATGGAGAATTTTTCAATGTGGGCAGCTTTTAAGTCAGGTGGGCAACAAGCTAACATTCCCTTACTCAAAGAGTTGGTAGGCCAATGGATTGAAATGGCCACTCAAAAGGATGCGGGCCAACGCAAAGGCAAAAGTATAAGCTGGGAGAACCTAGAGCGCATTAAAATGGGGATTCTATGCGAGGCTGTTGCCCTGGTTATTTCTGGTCGGCTCGATGAACTCAATCCATCAGTTAACACCACTGGCGAGGAGGGTGCAAACTAATATCACTAGTAGCTTAAAATCAATCACGGCTAGTGTTGAAGTTAATCTCCGTAGGAATACCAAAATCACGAAACGCACCAAGCGGGCAGATAACCGCCTGCTTGGTGCGTTTTCAGTTTATATGATTGCAAAAACGTCTCCCACGCCTACTGTTTTCAGCATATCTTTACTTAAAGGAAAACGTTTATATATTTGCCTTATCCTTTCATCATATTTTCCTCTATCTAATGGACGCTGCCTGTCCAGGTTCTGACAGATAGCATGTATCCTGTGGCTTAAAAGGTTCCCAAGCCCCATAACTCTCATTCCTTTCAGGCATCCGGTGTTAGAGTCCACCATCAGCAAAACTAACGGGGCCCCTTCTCCCTCAGGGAAGTCAAGCCGGTAATCCATAGGCTCGCTCGTTATTCTTGGCTCATATGGGGCATCCGCCCATGGGATTTCCCCTACACTAAATAGAAAAAACAGGCAGTCGTCAATCGTTGTGATGGCCATTCTGAAGCTGCCTTTACTCAACTCACGAATCTCTTCTTCTGTTATATTCGGATAGGCAACAACCAGTTCCCAAAATGGGTCCCTATAATGTATTTGCACTATTTCAGTGCCAGTTTTCAATTCCGGAATCGGACGGCCAACCTCATAATACTCCATTTTTATTCCCCTTTATCTATATCATTTCGTCTTTGTCTTTTTCCCTACATCTCTTCTGTTTTTCCTGCAATCATTATAATTGGATTCTCCTTTCCATATAATTTAAGTAAGCCAATAATTGGAGGTATAATTAATATGGCAGAAACAACTGAGCAGCGTAAGGCACGCCTGTGTAGAACCATCACCCACTATGAAAATATGATTGTTCATATCCAAAACAGCTATAGTCCGCAATCTACCGCTGTACTTCACGGTATTCCCCGCTTGAAAGAACGGTTGGGATATCTCTACCAGGAACGTGACCGCTTAATACAAGCAAATGGGGAGGCTTGACGCCTTCCCATTCTAATACCCAAATACAAAGCCTCATGGAATTCTGGCATTCAAGCATTTATTTTTCTTTCCCAGGCGGCCTATGTACTCATCTTCTGTCTCACGCTTGGCCTCAGGAATTTTTTCTTCATTGAACTCGATATACCCATTTTCGCACAGTTTAATGATTGCGTTGCTTCTATAGACCCGAATACTTCCATCCGAATTTCTCCCAGATGTGGTCAAGTTCATTACCGTTTTCAGAATAATATAATCCCAGCCCATTTCAAATATATAGAGCAGCCCGGATTTCACATCGACAACAGCAGTCGCATCCATTCCATCTTCCTCAACAGGCGCTACACCATCCCCATCAAAGAAAACTAAATGATTGCTCATTTCTCCTTGAATAATTGGATTGCTTGCAATTTCTGCTGCTCTCTCATCAAAAAGGGCCCGGCATAGAATAGACCTTTGTCGTAATCGCTTATACGCATGTTCCCCTACTATCAACGAGTAACCACTTTTTAGTGCCTTCACTCTGACTGTGCTATCACATCGCGCCATCATTGCCAAGAATGCATAGAATCTGTCTGGCGTCTCTCGGTCCATTTTAGCCAGAGTCTTACTTAAATCCCCTTGAATCGACTCACCTGATATGCGAAAATGATGTCTCATATGTATTTACCTCCACAGTCCTTCTCTTAGGAAGGTTTCTTTTCCACCTTTTCAGTTTCATCCCCGAAAAAGCTTTGAACCGTGGTATGCAATACACCAATGTTTATCAGGTAAGCCTATTTGTGAAAAGAACGCAAAAAAAGAAACCCCACTGCAAAACAGTAGAATTTCTCTTTTTCTGATTGCGTCATCAGTGCGAAACCCCTAAAATTTAATTCTCAACTCCGTATTCTCTAAGGAGTTCACGAGCCTTGTTTATACCGGAAACATCTATGGCTACTGACTTAGCTTTGTGGCTTCCATATATGAGTCCTTCCTCCTCCAGCTCATTGAGCAAACTAAAATCGTATCCTTTCCATGCGCGGTGGTATACCATATCCGCTTGCCCTTCTTCCCAGGAAAGTAAGTACAGCAGCATAAGCGTCATATCCTTTGCTGCTTGTCTTTTATCCTTCATAAAGTACCAATCTTCCTCTCTTTAATAAGCTGAGAAACAAGCTCTTCCTCAGTATACAAAGACACATAGAAAAAATCAACCGTCGCATTTTACTCTTTATTTGCCGCTTTCACTTGTAATCACACCATATCCCAGCTATAATAATTTTATATTTGGAGGATTCCCATGAAGCAAATCACATTCTATTTTGATAGCGATAAAGTGGATTTAAATTATCCCTCCCAAAAAGGCACAGAATGTGTCCCCCTTGCTGATGTTAGGGCCCAAATTTTGGAGTTCTTACAGCTACCTGCTTTCATTACTGAATTGACACTCGACTATATAACTGAGACAATCGTATTTCGGTCATCATTTGACCTTTTTATCCATTCATATCCAGGTCTGTCAAAAAAAGAACAGGAAATCAACAAATTACTCGGTTACGAATCGATAGACACATCGAATCTTTTGGGTTTAGGCAATGCGTTGCTGAATGGATTGATTACCCTGGAGGAATTTAATTCTGCCTCAATGCAAGAATGCCAAACAAGCGGGCCAAATCCATCTGTTACTAAATTCTTGGAAAGTCTGTGAGTCGTTTGAAAAAGTATGACAACAAAACAATTGAAGAAGATGCCGTTGATGCAGTTGCCTCTCTGCTGCGAAGAACTGGATTGGTGGATACCGCACAACTTCTACGCAATGACAAAACGCTTTCGTGGGATGGTCCTTTATTCCTCCATAGCGCTATTCCATTTAGCGCAGCCAATTTAAACGGGGAAATACCAACGCAGGTGAAGGGTACATATGTAACAAGGTTCTCTGATACCTTTCCTTTCTCTATCGCCGACTTACGAAATTATTATCGCGGTCGCGGCGTTATGCTCTTTGTTGTTAAATTTAGGAGCCGCGATGATTTTTGCATCTATTACCGCTCACTCCTCCCTTTCGACTTGCGACAAATTCTCTCAGGTGTTGGCAATCAGAAAACAAAGTCAATAAAATTAGAAGTCCTAAGTGGAAGGTCAGAACAAGAAATATTGCAAATTCTGTCCGCTTTCTTAGAAAACAGAGATGCTCAAGGAACTCTGCCTGATGGAATAGGAACTCTTTCAGATTTGCAAGCTGCACCCTTTCAAATAAAGCATATGAGTTTCGTAGCTCCTTCTATAGGAATAAAAACTCGCGGTGATGCTTTCAACTATTTCCTATCTCACCCGCAATATGTCTATGCCACCCCCGTCGGTATTGATAGTAAGTTTCCTGTCGACATTATTACTCTGACAAAAATAGCTGACACACGTAAAGCAGCGGTTACCATAAATGGAGAGGTTATCTTTGAGCGGATTACAGTCGTCCACAGACCTCATGAAGAAATGGTAATTTATCTTTCCCCTTGTCTATCCTTCCCACTAAGCAGTCAGAATCAGATTTCTTTCCAGATTGATAACAAGGGAACTCTGGATGACCAAATCGCATCGCTCACCTTTTTAGTTGCGCTATTGGAAAAGCAGGACGTCAGAGTAAACGAGCGTCCACTTACTTTTAGCGGTGTTCGATTCGATTCTTCAAACTATGACGAGATGAAGGCACGGCTGGAATGGCTACTTGATGTCCGGAATACTTTAAAACTACTTCATGTGAAAAAAACTCTAAATATGGAAATGGTAAATGCCACGCAGTCGGACTATTTAGCTGCCTTAGTTGATGGTATCCTATATAAGAAACCTGTTTCTCTTTCTGGGGACGGCAACAGCATTGGCCGGCTATCTATTGGCAATATCACAGTAGCCTTACTACTTCAGGAAAAAGCAGAGGGTACCTACATCTCAGACGCCTACCAGATAACCAATACCACCATTAGCTGCCCTATCGAAGGAGGCGGGGAGGTCAATTTCCCTGGCAGCGTCTACACAGTTTTGCCTGCTGATATTCTTCTACGTGATGACAATATTGATTTTGAACATATGGTCGATGCAATCATTGCCTTCCCCTATTCAGAGCACTATGCCACAAATATCATCTTCTTCGTCCTCGAGTTGATACATGCCTATGATAGGTCAAATATACCAAATGACCAATTTCTTGACATCGCACTTAAATTATACAAGTATCTCCTAAAAAATGATAACAGTTCGGACATGATGATACTTTGCTATGTTAACTCTCTTCAGGTTGTTAAAAGACGCAGGTCTCTAACTACTGCTGAAAACCAATATCTTCTTTCTCTTAAGGACGCTTTTGACACCCCACTCCCCTTCCGCTTGGCCGCCGCTATTCTTCTGGAGAGTTTTAATGAAGCCAATCTCCTATTTGAACAGCTAGATGAGACTACCCAAAAAGAATTTGCTGGATTCCCAATTTGCCACCTTTGGCCCTCTAAAGCAACACAATCGGAGGATACATAATTCATGGCTACCTTAGACAACATCACAGTTATTTGTATGTCCTGCAAGGCTATAGCTCCATACACTCCCCCCGACCTGAATCATTCCTATGGGATTTACCATTGGCATCAGCCTTGCCCTAAATGCGGGGCAAATAATTGGGCTTCTCATGACGTCAATCGGGATTTAAACACAGGGCGTCTATTAGTTGACCCGACAAAGGGTTCTAAATTTTGACTTTGCACTCACACATATAGCGTGAAGCCGCAGTCCTTTAATGAACT
>OFHN01001938.1_pt1 | contig 13280 bp, 7 predicted proteins | sample 1521321 | NCBI WGS metagenome assembly OFHN01 (sample SAMEA3504130, study PRJEB24116) | mouse gut metagenome | biome: mouse gut; feature: mouse-associated habitat; material: faeces | place: Denmark | collected 2011
CTTGCACGCTCTTCGGCACCTGCTCGTACTTCTCGAAGAACATCGAGTAGTTACCGCGGCCCTGTGTCTTGGAACGCAGGTCTGTGGAGTAACCGAACATCTCAGCAAGCGGTACATAACCTTTCACCATCTTGCCGCCGCCGATATCTTCCATACCTTCGATACGTCCGCGACGGGAATTGATATCACCGATTACGTCACCCATATACTCTTCAGGCATGGTCACTTCCACTTTCATGATCGGCTCAAGCAGAACTGGACCTGCTTTCTTCATGGCTTCCTTGAAGCACATGGAACCTGCGATGTGGAACGCCATCTCAGAGGAGTCCACCTCATGGTAGGAACCGTCATATACGTTAGCGTGAACGCCAAGTACCGGGAATCCACCCAGAACACCCGCTCTGGAAGCCTCTTCAATACCTTCGCCAACAGCGGGGATATATTCCTTCGGAATCGCACCGCCTACCACGCTGGTCTCAAACTTGAAGGTCTCTTCGCCGTTCGGATCCATGGGCTCGAATTTAACTTTACAGTGTCCGTACTGTCCACGACCGCCGGACTGTTTCGCATATTTGTATTCCTGATCGACAGGCTTCGTAAAACTCTCTTTGTAAGCAACCTGCGGTGCACCCACATTAGCCTCTACCTTGTACTCACGAAGCAGACGGTCAACGATGATCTCCAGATGCAGCTCACCCATACCTGCGATGATGGTCTGACCCGTCTCGTGATCCGTGTGTGCACGGAACGTAGGATCTTCTTCAGCAAGTTTTGCCAAAGCTTCACCCATCTTACCCTGACCAGCCTTGGTCTTAGGCTCGATCGCCAATTCGATAACCGGCTCTGGGAATTCCATGGATTCCAGAATAACAGGATGCTGCTCATCACAAATAGTATCACCGGTTGTAGTGATCTTAAACCCTACTGCCGCAGCAATATCACCGGAATATACTTTATCCAGCTCTGCTCTCTTGTTGGCATGCATCTGCAGGATACGTCCCACACGCTCTTTCTTGTTCTTTGTCGCATTCAACACATAGGAACCGGAGTTGATCGTTCCGGAATACACACGGAAGAATGCCAGTTTGCCGACAAACGGATCGGCCATGATCTTGAATGCCAGTGCGGAGAAAGGCTCCTCATCGGAAGAATGTCTCTCCACCTCGTTGCCGTCGCTGTCCACACCCTTGATCGCAGGGATATCTGTAGGCGCCGGCATGAACTCCAGAACAGCATCCAGAAGCTTCTGAACACCTTTATTCCTGTATGCGGAACCACAGCATACAGGTACTGCCGTACACTCACACGTACCACGGCGCAGCGCCGCTTTCAACTGATCTACAGAAGGCTCCTCGCCCTCCAGATACATCATGGTAAGGTCGTCATCCAGCTCACAGATCTTCTCTACCAGTTCATCATGATAGAGTTCAGCGTCATCCGCCATATCCTCCGGGATATCTGTGATCGAGATATCTTCTCCCTTATCATCATTATAAATATAGGCTTTCATCTCAAAAAGATCGATGATTCCCTTAAACTCGTCTTCCTTACCGATCGGTAACTGAAGAATAATCGCATTTTTACCCAGTCTTGTCCGAATCTGTTCTACTGCGCCAAAGAAATTAGCGCCCAGAATGTCCATCTTGTTGATGAACGCCATTCTCGGAACATTGTAGGTATCAGCCTGCCGCCACACGTTTTCTGACTGCGGCTCAACACCACCCTTTGCACAGAACACGCCTACAGCGCCATCCAGTACACGGAGGGAACGCTCAACTTCTACCGTGAAGTCAACGTGACCGGGAGTGTCGATGATATTGATACGGTGCTCCAACGCGCCCGGCTTGGGTTTGCAGTTCTCTTCCAAGGTCCAGTGGCATGTCGTAGCGGCCGATGTGATCGTGATACCTCTTTCCTGCTCCTGCTCCATCCAGTCCATGGTAGCAGTGCCTTCATGAGTGTCACCGATCTTATAGTTAACACCAGTGTAATACAGGATACGCTCTGACAATGTGGTCTTACCGGCATCGATATGAGCCATGATACCTATATTTCTGGTTCTCTCTAACGGATATTCTCTTCCAGCCAAGGTTTTTTCCTCCTTATGATAATTCAAAACACAATAGAAAGAGCTTAGAAGCGGTAATGTGCAAATGCCTTGTTGGCCTCTGCCATCTTGTGCATGTCTTCTTTTCTCTTAACGGCTGCGCCGGTATTGTTAGACGCATCCAAAATCTCATTGGCAAGTCTCTCTTCCATGGTCTTCTCGCCTCTCTTACGAGAAAACATTACCAGCCAACGAAGTCCAAGAGCCTGACGTCTGTCCGGACGTACTTCGATCGGCACCTGATAGGTTGCACCACCGATACGTCTTGCCTTAACCTCCAGAACAGGCATGATGTTGTTCATAGCCTCCTCGAAAACGTCAAGTGCCGGCTTACCTGCCTTATTCTCTACGCGGGCAAATGCTCCGTATACAATCTTCTGGGCTACACCTTTCTTACCGTCCAACATGATATTGTTGATCAGTTTGGTAACCACCTTGTTATTGTATAAAGGATCTGCCAATACATCTCTTTTTGCAATATGTCCTTTACGTGGCACGTTTCTTCCCTCCTTATTATCATTAATAATTCATCGGTACTCACATGTGTCCTCTAATTCAATGTGTCCGTGCGGTTTTCTACGGTCAGCGGCATACGCCGCCTGCTGTTTCATAAGAATCCCAACACTAAATTAGTTCTGTTTGTGGTCCTGAAATTCACAACCTAAAACTCTGCGCAACCTATTTGCCTGCTTTAGGTCTCTTGGCGCCGTACTTGGAACGAGCCTGCCGTCTGTTAGCAACACCAGCTGTATCAAGAGTACCTCTGATAATATGGTATCTTGTACCAGGTAAGTCTTTTACTCTTCCGCCGCGGATCAGCACAACACTGTGCTCCTGCAGGTTATGACCTTCGCCCGGAATGTAGCTTGTCACTTCGATTCCGTTGGAAAGACGAACTCTGGCGATCTTTCTCAGCGCTGAGTTAGGCTTCTTAGGAGTTGCTGTCTTAACAGCTGTGCAGACACCTCTCTTCTGCGGAGAAGAAGTATCGATCGCTGTCTTGTGAAGGGAGTTGTAACCTTTCAACAAAGCCGGTGCGGTTGACTTCTTTACAGATGTCTGACGTCCTTTTCTAACTAACTGGTTAAATGTTGGCATTCTTTTCACCTCCTGTTGTAATAAATGAACCTACTGCGTGCAACACAAAAAAATGCATTCACACGCACTAAATTAGTATACTTGCATGTGAATGCATTGTCAACCTATTTTTCTGTAAAATCGCTTAAAAACCCTGATACTGACCGGAATCCTTACTCCACAACTTCCATCTCCGCCTCAGCTTCCTCTAACGCCTCAGCCTCATCGAAGTCTTCCGCTTCATCCAGCTCCTCGTCAAGATCCAGTTCCTCATCCAGTTCCATTGCATCCGTCTCAGCATCGATCAGCTCATCTTCTTCCTCGGTCTCATCTGAACGCATTGAGAAGTCAAACCTCGGTCTTCTGATAAATCCGTCATCAAACCGCATCTCCTTCTCCGCCGCCAGACGGCTCAGAAGATTCTCATCCGTGCTCAACCGTGTATCACGGTAGCGCTTCATACCGGTACCGGCCGGGATCAGCTTACCGATGATAACGTTCTCTTTCAGACCGATCAGGGAATCTACCTTACCCTTGATCGCCGCCTCCGTCAACACCTTTGTGGTCTCCTGGAAGGACGCTGCGGACAGGAAGGAATCGGTTGCCAGCGCTGCCTTGGTGATACCGAGCAGAATCTGCTTGCCCTCCGCCAGCTCTTTGCCTTCTTTGAAAAGTTCCTCGTTCATGTCCTCATAATCCAGCACATCCACCAGTGTACCCGGCAGGAAATCCGTGTCGCCGCTGTTCTCGATGCGGACTTTCTTAAGCATCTGGCGCACGATCACCTCGATATGCTTGTCGGCGATATCAACACCCTGCAGACGGTACACTCTCTGTACCTCGCGCAGCATATAATCCTGCACCGCACGGATCCCCTTGATCTTCAACAGGTCATGGGGGTTCACACTACCTTCTGTCAGCTCGTCGCCGGCCTCCAGCACGGCCCCGTCCATAATCTTGATCCTGGATCCGTAGGAGATCAGATACGTCTTTGACTCCCCGGTCTCGTTGTTGGTGATCACGATCTCTCGCTTCTTCTTCGTATCTTTAATGGTCGCCACACCGCCGAATTCTGCGATGATCGCCAGACCCTTCGGCTTACGCGCCTCGAAAAGCTCCTCTACACGGGGAAGACCCTGCGTAATATCGTCACCTGCCACACCGCCCGTATGGAAGGTACGCATGGTCAGCTGTGTACCCGGCTCACCAATGGACTGTGCCGCGATGATGCCGACAGCTTCACCCACCTGCACCGCTTCGCCGGTAGCCATGTTGGCGCCGTAACATTTCGCACAGATTCCCACATGGGAACGACATGTCAGGATCGTACGGATCTTCACTTCCTCGATCGGCTCACCCTTTTCATTGATACCGGCGCTCAGAATCCTGGCTGCACGGGCGGGTGTGATCATGTGATTTCTCTTCACGATCATTCTGCCGTCTTTGTCCTTGATATCTTCACAGGAAAAGCGTCCTGTAATTCTGTCTCCCAGGCCTTCGATGGTCTCCTTGCCGTCCATGAACGCCTTCACCACGATACCCGGAATCTCTTCCCTGCCCTCACAGCAGTCGGTCTCGCGGATGATCAGCTCCTGAGATACGTCAACCATACGTCTGGTCAGATAACCGGAGTCAGCTGTTCGCAGCGCCGTGTCGGAAAGTCCCTTACGTGCTCCATGGGCAGACATGAAGTACTCCAGTACGTCCAGCCCTTCACGGAAATTGGACTTGATGGGCAGCTCAATCGTCCGTCCTGTGGTATCCGCCATCAGTCCGCGCATACCGGCCAGCTGTTTGATCTGCTGGTTGGAACCACGGGCTCCGGAATCCGCCATCATGTAGATATTATTATATTTATCCAGTCCGGACAGAAGCACCTCCGTCAGCTCCTTATCCGTCTCGTTCCATGTCTCCACCACCGCACGGTATCTCTCTTCCTCCGTAATCAGACCACGTCTGAAATTCATGGAGATCTTGTCAACCGTTGCCTGCGCTTCCTCCAGCATCTCGGCCTTTCTTGCCGGCACGGTCATGTCGGAAATGGAAACCGTCATCGCCGCCCTGGTGGAATACTTGTAACCTGTAGACTTGATCAGATCAAGCACTTCGGCGGTTCTCACCGCACCATGGATGTTAATAACCTTCTCCAGAATCTGTTTCAGCTGTTTCTTACCTACATGGAAGTCTACTTCCAGTTTCAACAGATCTTCCGGATTGGTTCTGTCCACATAGCCCAGATCCTGAGGCAGGATCTCGTTAAAAAGGAATCTTCCCAGCGTGGACTCCACATTACCGCTCACAGTCTCACCGTCCGGCGTCTGTTTGCTCACTCTCACCGTAATTCTCGTATGCAGGGTACATGCCCCATTTTCATACGCCAGAATAGCCTCATTTACATTCTTAAAGAACTTGCCTTCTCCCGTTGCCCCCGGCCTTTCCTGCGTCAGGTAGTATATACCCAGCACCATATCCTGAGACGGAACCGCCACCGGTCCGCCATCGGAGGGCTTCAACAGGTTGTTCGGAGAAAGCAGAAGGAATCTGCACTCCGCCTGCGCTTCCACGGACAGCGGCAGATGAACCGCCATCTGGTCACCGTCGAAGTCGGCGTTAAATGCCGTACATACGAGGGGATGCAGCTTAATCGCCTTACCTTCTACCAGGATCGGCTCAAAAGCCTGAATACCGAGTCTGTGCAGTGTAGGAGCACGGTTCAGCATCACCGGATGCTCTTTGATCACTTCCTCCAGCACATCCCACACCTGGGTATCCAGCCGCTCCACCAGCTTCTTGGCATTCTTGATATTCTGGGAAATGCCTCTGGACACCAGTTCTTTCATCACAAAAGGTTTAAACAGCTCGATGGCCATCTCCTTGGGCAGGCCGCACTGGTAGATCTTAAGCTCCGGCCCGACCACGATAACGGAACGTCCGGAATAGTCCACACGCTTACCCAGAAGGTTCTGACGGAAACGTCCCGACTTACCTTTCAACATATCGGACAGGGACTTGAGCGCTCTGTTACCCGGTCCCGTCACCGGACGGCCTCTCCTGCCGTTGTCGATCAGCGCGTCCACCGCCTCCTGCAGCATCCGCTTCTCGTTGCGGACAATGATATCCGGCGCACCCAGCTCCAGCAGTCTCTTCAAACGGTTATTTCTGTTGATAATTCTTCTATAAAGGTCATTCAGGTCACTGGTGGCAAAACGGCCGCCGTCCAGCTGTACCATAGGACGTAAGTCGGGCGGGATAACCGGGATTGCATCCATGATCATCCACTCCGGCTGATTGCCGGACTCCCTGAACGCTTCTACCACTTCCAACCTTTTGATAATACGGGCACGCTTTTGACCCGTGGAATCACGAAGCCCCTCTTTCAGCTCCACCGCCTCCGTCTCCAGATCGATGGCTTCCAGCAGCTCCTTGATGGCCTCAGCGCCCATGCCTACACGGAATTTATTGCCCCAGGTCTCTCTGGCATCCTGGTACTCCTTCTCGGAGAGAACCTGCTTATACTCCAGATTACTGTCACCGCCGTCCAACACGATATAGGAAGCGAAATACAGCACCTTCTCCAGCACACGCGGAGACAGGTCAAGAATCAGACCCATACGGCTCGGAATACCTTTAAAATACCAGATATGGGAAACCGGCGCTGCCAGCTCGATGTGACCCATACGCTCTCTGCGGACGCTGGCTTTGGTCACCTCCACGCCGCATCGGTCGCAGACTACACCTTTATATCTGATCTTCTTATACTTACCGCAGTGGCACTCCCAGTCCTTACTGGGTCCGAAAATCTTCTCACAGAAAAGACCTTCTTTTTCCGGTTTCAATGTTCTATAGTTGATAGTCTCAGGTTTGGTAACCTCTCCCCGCGACCACTCTCTGATCTTCTCGGGTGATGCCAATCCGATCTTAATAGCATCGAATGTCATAGGTTGATAAGTTTCTTGTTTCATATCTGACATCTTCAATCACCATGCTCCTTCCAGATTATATGTTACCAGGTACACCCGTCCCTGGTAACATGATGCTCATGCGAAAACGGAATACCGGTCTTAAAAAATCTCCGTCTCTTCCTCCACAAAGTCAGCGTCCATCTCTTCTTCTGCAAAGTCCTCTTCCTCTTCGCTGGTCACAAGCTCTCCGCTGTCTTCGTCAAACTCCTGCTTCTGATATCCCATCGAACCAAGAGATTCCTGTTCATAGTCATAGTTTCTGGAGTCACCCTCGATCTCGTAACGGTAGTCGTTCTCACCGTAATCGATCGTTTCCATGATCTCAACTTCTGTTTGGTCATCCCGAAGCACTCTCACATCCAGACCCAGAGACTGCAGCTCCTTGAGCAGCACCTTGAAGGATTCCGGCACACCGGGTTCCGGGATATTGTCGCCTTTGATGATCGCTTCGTACGTCTTGACACGTCCGACAACATCGTCGGATTTCACTGTCAGGATCTCCTGCAGCGTGTAGGCTGCACCGTATGCTTCCAGCGCCCACACCTCCATCTCACCGAAACGCTGGCCGCCGAACTGCGCTTTACCGCCCAGAGGCTGCTGCGTTACCAGCGAATATGGACCCGTAGAACGCGCATGGATCTTATCGTCTACCAGATGATGCAGTTTCAGATAATGCATGTGTCCGATCGTAACCGGCGAATCGAAATACTCGCCTGTCCGTCCGTCACGCAGCCGTACCTTACCATCACTGGAAATCTCCACACCTTTCCATACCTCGCGGTGTTCTCTGTGATCGGAGAGATACTGCATGATCTCTTCCGAAATATCATCCTTATGCTTCTCTTCAAATTCTTCCCATTCCAGATTGACATAATCATTGGCAAGTTTGAGAGTATCTGCAATGTCATCTTCCTTCGCACCGTCAAACACCGGCGTCGCCACGTTAAAGCCAAGCGCCCTGGCAGCCAGAGACAAATGAATCTCCAACACCTGTCCGATATTCATACGGGAAGGCACGCCCAGAGGATTCAGCACGATATCCAGCGGACGGCCGTTAGGCAGATAAGGCATATCCTCTACCGGCAGCACGCGGGAAACCACACCCTTGTTACCATGACGGCCGGCCATCTTATCTCCTACGGAAATCTTTCTCTTCTGTGCTATATAAATGCGGACAGCCTGATTAACGCCGGGTGAAAGCTCGTCGCCGTTCTCCCTCGTAAATACTTTCGCATCCACAACAATACCATATTCACCGTGAGGCACTTTCAGGGATGTATCCCTGACTTCTCTTGCTTTCTCACCGAAGATCGCACGCAGCAGTCTTTCCTCTGCAGTCAGCTCGGTCTCCCCCTTCGGAGTTACCTTACCAACCAGGATATCACCGGCACGTACTTCTGCACCGATGCGGATGATACCTCTGTCATCCAGATCCTTCAACGCCTCGTCACCCACACCGGGAACATCTCTGGTAATCTCTTCCGGCCCCAGTTTGGTGTCGCGTGCTTCTGCCTCATATTCTTCAATGTGTACGGAGGTATAAACATCCTCCTGTACCAGTCTCTCACTGAGCAGCACGGCATCCTCGTAATTGTAGCCTTCCCAGGTCATGAATCCGATCAGCGGATTCTTACCCAGCGCCAGCTCGCCGCCCTCTGTGGACGGGCCGTCTGCGATCACCTCGCCCTGTGCCACATGGTTGCCCTTGAAAACAATGGGCTTCTGGTTGTAGCAGTTGGACTGGTTACTGCGGGAGAACTTGGTCAGATGGTATTCATCCTTCTCCCCGTCATCATAAGTCATCCTGATCAGATCCGCCGATACGAAATCAACGGTACCCGCTTTCTTCGCCACCACACAGACACCCGAGTCCACGGCTGCCTTCGGCTCCATACCGGTGCCCACCACCGGGGTCTCCGTAAAGAGCAGCGGCACGGCCTGTCTCTGCATGTTGGAACCCATCAGCGCACGGTTGGCATCATCGTTCTGCAGGAACGGAATGAGTGCCGTCGCCACAGAGAATACCATCTTCGGCGACACGTCCATATAATCGAACATGGCCTTCGGATACTCCTGCGTCTCCTCCTCAAAACGTCCGGAAATATTGTTACGGGCAAAATAGCCGTTGGCATCCAGCGGAGCCGATGCCTGCGCCACGTGATAATTATCCTCTTCATCCGCCGTCATGTAGACAACTTCGTCGGTAACACGCGGATTCTGTGGGTCGGTTTTGTCTATCTTACGGTAGGGTGCCTCCACGAATCCATATTCATTGATCCGCGCATAGGATGCCAGGGAGTTGATCAGTCCGATGTTCGGACCTTCCGGCGTCTCGATGGGGCACATTCTGCCGTAGTGCGTATAATGTACGTCACGGACCTCGAATCCGGCTCTGTCACGGGACAGACCGCCGGGACCAAGGGCGGAAAGACGTCTCTTATGTGTCAGCTCACCGAGCGGGTTGTTCTGATCCATAAACTGGGACAGCTGGGAAGAACCGAAGAACTCCTTCACGGCAGCCTGTACCGGTTTAATGTTGATCAGCACCTGGGGTGAGATCTCGTCTGCATCATGGGTGGTCATTCTCTCACGGACCACTCTCTCCAGTCTGGACAGACCGATGCGGTACTGATTCTGCAGCAGTTCACCCACTGCACGGATACGTCTGTTGCCCAGATGGTCGATATCGTCATCGTTGCCGATGCCGTACTCCAGATGGATATTATAATTAATGGAAGCAAGGATATCTTCCTTCGTAATATGCTTCGGAATCAGTTCGTGCACATTCTTGTGGATCGCTTCCGCCAGCATCTCCGGATCGTCGCTGTACTCCTCCAGAATCTGCTGCAGCACAGGATAATAAACCAGCTCCGTGATGCCCAGTTCCCTGGGATTGCAGTCCACGAAGTTGGTGATGTCTACCATCATATTGGAGAGAACCTTCACATTCTTCTCCTCCGTCTGGATCCATACAAAAGGAACCGCAGCATTCTGAATGGCATCCGCCATCTCCAGGGTAACCTTCTCGCCCGCCTTAGCCAGCACTTCACCCGTGGTCATATCCACCACGTCCTCCGCCAGAATATGGCGTCTGATCCTGTTGCGGAACATTAACTTCTTATTGAATTTATATCTGCCGACTTTAGCCAAATCATATCTTCTGGGGTCAAAAAACATAGCGGTGATCAAACTTTCAGCGCTCTCCACGCTCAAAGGCTCACCGGGACGGATCTTCTTATATAACTCCAACAGACCTTCCTGATAGTTCTCGGAAGTATCCTTGGCAAAACTGGCCTCAATCTTCGGTTCTTCACCAAACAATTCTCTGATCTCATCATTGGAACCGACACCCATGGCACGGATCAGCACCGTGATCGGTACCTTTCTCGTCCTGTCCACGCGCACATAAAACACATCATTAGAGTCTGTCTCATACTCTAACCATGCGCCGCGATTCGGGATGACGGTGGCGGAAAACAGTCTTTTTCCGATCTTATCATGTCCGATTCCGTAATAAATGCCCGGAGAACGTACCAGCTGGCTGACGATAACACGCTCTGCACCATTGATCACAAATGTGCCGGTCGCTGTCATCAGCGGCAGGTCACCCATGAAGATCTCGTGCTCCGTGATCTCGTCCTTCTCCTTATTGATCAGGCGAACCTTAACCTTAAGAGGCGCCGCGTAAGTAGCATCTCTCTCTTTGCATTTCTCAATAGAGTATTTCACATCCTCTTCGCATAACTCAAAGTCCACAAATTCCAGACTCAAGTGTCCGCTGTAATCCGAGATAGGAGAGATATCGTCGAAAACTTCTTTCAGTCCTTCCCTAAGAAACCACTGATAGGAGTTCTTCTGAACCTCGATCAGATTCGGCATTTCCAGGACTTCCTTCTGTCGTGCATAGGTCATACGCGTATTTCTGCCGGCTGCAGTCTTACGGATTCTGTTCTTTTCCATTGACACTTTCACCCCGTTCCTTATGATTTGCTGCTTATCAGCCTGCCTGTCAGATTGCCTGTTGGCATGAAACTATAATATAAATAAGCATACCACACCACAATAGTGCATTTTCCATTCTACTACAAGTTTTTTTGCGAGTCAACGATTATTTTCTTAAAAAACACGAAAAACGCAGTAAAACCGTTCATGCTGGCTGTATAAACATGCCCGCATGAACGGTCTTCTCAACTTCTCCTGCTCATGTCGATTATTTCAGAGTAACCTTAGCGCCCTCAGCTTCCAGTTTTGCCTTAACATCCTCAGCTTCTTCCTTGGATGCTGCTTCCTTCACCATCTTCGGTGCGTTGTCAACCAGGTCTTTTGCTTCCTTCAGACCAAGGCCTGTTACTTCACGAACAACCTTGATGACTTTAACCTTATTCGGGCCAACCTCTGTCAGCTCAACGTCGAACTCTGTCTTCTCCTCAGCTGCTGCTGCGCCTGCATCTCCGCCTGCTGCTGCAACGACTACGCCTGCTGCTGCAGATACGCCGAACTCTTCTTCACATGCTTTTACTAAATCATTCAATTCCAATACGGTCAACTCTTTGATCGCGTCGATAAATTCCTGAGTGGATAATTTTGCCATTATTTTTTACCTCCATGATTTTTCTTTATCATTGTTACAATAACATCCTGGTTCTTCTGTCGATTGCCTCTCTGCACTGCTTATGCTTCTACCGGAGCTTCCTCTGCTGCAGGCGCTGCTTCACACTCGGATGCGCCGCCCTTCTCCGCGATCTGATTCAGTACACGTGCCAGGTTTGCAACCGGTGACTGCATGCTGCCAAGCAATCTGGACAGCAGTTCTTCTCTGGACGGAATCTTGGACACATTCTCGATTCCCTTTGCATCATAAAGCGTGCCCTCTACGATGCCGCCCTTGACTTCAAGAGCATTCGCTGTCTTAGCGAATTTGCACAGTACTCTGGCAGGCGCAGTGGCGTCCTCTTTGGAAACAGCAAGTGCGCTGGGGCCTTCCAGATAAGGTGTCAGGGATTCGAAATCCGTGCCCTTAAATGCAAAATTCATCATCGTGTTCTTGTAAACCTTGTAGGTGATTCCGGCTTCACGCAGCTGCTTACGAAGCTCTGTGTCCTGCTCTACCGTAAGCCCACGGTGATCGACCAACACGACTGACTGCGCATCCTGAATGGTAGCTGAAATCTCTTCTACGATCGGTTTTTTCAGTTCAACCTTTGCCATTAACATTTACCTCCTTATAGATTTTACGCCGATAGGAGTCCTCTATAAAAAAATCCTCCCTGAAGACAGGAAGGATGAAACAGACTACAATAAATCTTATAGCAGCTCTTCTCCTCGGTAGGCGGTATCCTTACGCCGTCTCACGGCACCTACTGTCTTCGGCATGGTTTTAACAACCTTGCATACTATAACACAGCGGAAGCGCTGTTGTCAACCGTTTTATCAAGATGATCGTCGCATATCCTACTGATATCGTCATATGTCAGGCTTTCATCCGGCCCTGAAAGTTCCACACTCATCTCTCCGAACGGTGTGGTAATCATCAGAATTTTCGCCCCGTCCGCCCGGGTGATGATCCTGGTATCAGAATTATCCTCCTCTTCCTGAGCCGCCTCTCTGGCCGCCTCGATCTCCGCTTCGATCTGTTCCCGCAGCGTATCCTCCGCCGCGTCTATTTTTTCCAATAACTTCTGCCACTCTTCCTGCGTATAGGCTTCGGCTCCAATCTGTATTTTAGGCTGGATGGTTCCGTTCCTGATTTTAGCGCGCATTTCTTCCATCTTCTCCAGCAGGAATTGCCGGTAATCCGTCTCCTGCTCCGTTTCGACTGCCGATCCGTTCTTCTCCTGCTCCGCAGTTTTCCCCGCATGTTCCAACGCCGTGTCAAAATCCGCCGTCTGCTTCTCTTCCTCCGAGTACGCTGCGGTGCCTGCAGCAAACTGATTCCTGATATAAGGATTTCCGCGTCCAACTTCCATATTACCACCCATACCTTTCTCCCCGCCTGCGGGGACCTGTACACCTTCCTGCAGCTGTGATAAGCGATTCTAATTTTCAGCCTCTGTTTTTATAGTAAACTTACATCATGCTCAACCTGCCGTCGGGCGGGCCGCATGGCCATCCATGCTGTGAAAGTCGAAGACTTT
>OFHN01001939.1_pt1 | contig 13273 bp, 13 predicted proteins | sample 1521321 | NCBI WGS metagenome assembly OFHN01 (sample SAMEA3504130, study PRJEB24116) | mouse gut metagenome | biome: mouse gut; feature: mouse-associated habitat; material: faeces | place: Denmark | collected 2011
GTCCGGGGCGGCAGCACGTCCTGGCAGCTGCTGCCCCTGCTGGATTACGATCTCATCGCCGCCCACCCCAAGCCCTTCATCGGGTTCAGCGATATCACCACCCTCCACCTGGCCCTCCAGCAGCGGTGCGGTCTGGCCACCTTCCACGGTCCCACCGCCAACCGGGCCCTGGACTGGGCGGAGGACAGCTTCTCCTGGCCCAGTCTCCGTGCCGCCCTGGACCTGGAGGACCGCCTGGAGATCCGCAATCCCCCGGGTGCGCCTGTGGAATGCCTCCGCCCCGGCCGGGCCGAGGGGGTCCTCACCGGCGGCAACCTCTCCCTGGCGGTCCACAGTCTGGGCACGCCGGAGCAGATCGACGCCAAGGGCCGAGTCCTCTATCTGGAGGACGTGGGGGAAGCGGTCTACGCCCTGGAGAAAATGCTCACCCAGCTGCTCCGCGCCGGGGTCTTGGCGGAGGCGGCGGCCCTGGTGTTCGGCGTCTTTGAACAGTGCGGCAACGCCTACCGCCCGGACTACGGCCCCCAGGCCCTGCTGCGGGACTTCTTTGCCGGCTGGCCCTGCCCGGTGCTCGCCGGTCTCCGGTCCGCCCACTGCTCCCCCATGGTCACCCTTCCCCTGGGCGTCCCCTGTCTGGTAGACGGGGACCGGGGAACCATAACAGTTCATCTGTAGATTTGCTTCCTTTGGGATTTCATTTTTATGAATTATCAGCTTGACTATTTCTGATTTTTCACTATAATGAATTTCAGAACGGCGCACGAGGACTGCCCCGTACAATCCCCGCTCCGCCTGCCCCTGTCATCCGACTGGGGAAATCAAAGGAGGAAACCGACATATGGACAAATCATTTCACCAACAGAACCGGCAGGAGCTCTACGCCTCCTTGCCGGCGAGCAGCCTGCTCCTGCTCTTCAGCGGACGCGCCCCCCGCAAGACCAGCGACGAGGACTACCCCTTTTTCGCGGACCGGTCCTTTGTCTACTACACGGGCATTGAGCAGGCGGACAGCGTTCTGGCGGTCTGCAAGGACACAGACAGCGTCAGCGAGACCCTGTTCCTGCTGCCCAAGGACGACTACCTGGAGCGGTGGAATGGCCGGCGGCTTTCCCAGGAGGAGGCCCGGGACCGTTCCGCACTGGAGAATATCCGGCCCAACAGCGAATTTCTCCCCTACCTGGAGAAGCTGATCGCCGGCGGTCTGACCACCATCTGCCTGGACTTTGACCGGCGGCGCATTGATGAGCAGCCGGTGCGGCAGGCCCTCCAGCTGGCGGCGTGGCTGGGGACGCACTACCCCTTTGTCTGCCTGGAGAACATCCATCAGCGTATCGCCGGCCAGCGCACCATCAAAAAGCCCTGCGAGATCGAGGCCATGCGCTACGCGGAGACCATTACCCGGGACGGCATCCTGGCCATGATGCGCACCGCCCGGGACGGCATCTATGAGTACCAGCTCAAGGCGGAGTTCGACTACGCCCTGGCCCAGCGGGGGGTTCTCGCCGCCGGATTCCCCCCTATCGTCTCCGCGGGAAAGAACAACTTCTGCATCCACTACCACGAGTACCGGGGACAGGCCCGCGACGGGGACATGGTTCTCAACGACGTGGGGGCCTGCTGGGACAACGAGATCAACGACGTGTCCCGTGGCTGGCCTCTCAATGGCCGGTTCTCCGAGCGGCAGAAGCTCCTCTACCAGTGCGCCTACCGGACCTCCAACCACATGTTCGAGACCCTCCGCCCCGGTCTGCCCATGTCCAGCGTGGACCAGGAGATCCGCCGGTACAACTTCGAGCAGCTGCGGGAGATCGGCGTGTGCGCCAGGTTCGAGGACGTAGGGACCTACATCTGGCACGGCGGCGCACACCACGTGGGCTACGACACCCACGACATGGTGGACACAAAGGGCGGCCAGCGGCTGCTGGAGCCGGGGATGGTGTTCTGCGTGGACGTGGGCATCTACCATGAAGAGTGGGGTATCGGCTTCCGCCTGGAGGACAACTGCCTCATTACTGAGGACGGCTGCGAGAATCTCTCCGCTGTTACACCCCGGAGCATTGAGGACATTGAGGACTATATGGCAAAGAGGTGATACAGCCGCCGGGCTGAAATCACAAGGAGCGCCGCAGGACTAAATTGAACTGCATCTCATTTGTTAGACAGTATTTTTCAACCAATTAAGTTGAGTGCAGATAAAAAAGGACACGACGATACCTCCCGGATACCGCCGTGTCCTTAAAAATGGGTGACTTTAATACACCCTCCGTTTTCCATTTTTTCATAAAGAAAGCCGCGGCCTTGAATTTGGTATTTCAAAACCGCCGCAAGCAAAATGTTTTGCAAATACGCGCAAGAAATCATCTGCCTACCCGAACGGTTTTTTCTTTCCCCGTTCGGGGCAGATACTGTCTTTAATAAGAATATTTTTTCCTGTAACGTATCAGGCAGATTGTAGATACAACAAACATAATTCCCTCTGCGACTGGTACAGCCAACCATACTCCCGTTATTCCCCAAATATGCGGCAGTAATAGGATGCCTCCGGCCAGCAGTCCGAATGTCCGCAAAAAGGAAAGAACCGCAGACACTTTTCCGTTTGACAATGCTGTGAACATCGCGGAGGTAAAATTGTTCAAGCCGCAGAATAAAAAGCTGTATGAAAAAATCGTAAAGCCATTTGCCGCAATTTGGTAGACTTCCGATGTATTATCCGCAAACAGCCGCACAATGTAGGAGCCGCCGAACATGGAAATCGAAAATATCAGCACTGATGCCAACCCGATAAACCGCATACTGATGGAGAAAACCCGTTTCTGTTGGACATCATTTCTGTTTCCGTAGTTAAACCCGATAATGGGCGCTATTCCCATAGAGTAGCCGATATACAGTGTGTTCAGCAGGAATTGAGAGTAGATAATAATGGTAATCGCCGCGACGCCATTTTCTCCCAGCAGGTTCATCATGGTGCGATTGAACAGGAATGTCGTGACGGCTGTTGCCAGTTGGCTCACCATTTCGGAGGAGCCATTAAAACAGCTTTCCCCAATCACGGCCCATTTCAATTTCGGCTTTGTGAAAGACAGCGTTCCTTTGCTCCGCGTAAAATAGACCAGCCCGGCAACCGTGGGGATCAGATAGCCGAAGCAAAGCAGCGCCCCGGATGCCCAGGCCACAGGGGACAATGAAAGTGTAATCCAAAATGATATTTGCCACGCCAGCCAGAACAGACAGCCCAAAACCGAGGCCCGGTTTTCCCGCCGTCACAAACAGGTTTGAAAACAGCGTTTGCAAGATATTGGCCGGAATGAACAAAAACAGCACCATGAGATAATCCTTGCAATAAGGAAACAGCAAATCGCTGGCCCCAAGAGCATACACAATTTTGTCAATCCAGATTGTCCCGCCTAAAAGAATAAGAAATCCTATCACTGCCCCTGTGAGTATGAGCAAAGTGAAATCTTCCTTTGCCTCCTGATTTTCACCCGCCCCCATTTTTCGGGAGACAATCGCGTTTCCCCCTGTTGCAATCATTGTCCCCAGACCCACCGTGATATTGATAATGGGGCAAACGATATTGATAGAGGAAAGCGCATCCGTATTCACAAACTGCGCCACGAAGATGGTGTCCACGATGGTGTATAGTCCCATAAAAATCATCATAACGATGGTGGGAAATGCGAAGCGCAGGAGTGACCCTGCGCTCCATTTTTGGTCTAAAATGTTATCATCCATTGTCGCCTTTCTCCTGTTTTGGTGGTAGAATGAGCCGCTGGGTGGGGTAGCCAAACTCCGTGAGAAGCTCCGACTCGGCAAAGCCCAGCCGCTTATATTCCTCTCGCTGGCCTGTATCGGCCTTGTCCCCCTCGCGGAAAGTTGTAATGCTGATTTCACGGCCCACAAATAGATTGCACATCATAAAATCAAGAAAAGCCTTTGCCACTCCATAATGCCGGTACTGCGGATGTACCGCCAGAAAGTCGATGCTCCCGGTTTGATGGGAAAACGCGGCGGCCCCAATGATCGTGGAGCCATCCCGCATAATTAAAGCCTGTCGCCGCTGAACATATTGCTTGACCTGTTCCAGATGTGAGTTTTCATCCAGGCAGGGAAAACCGTCAATGACAAGGGTGATAAAATTCATCCAGTCGGGAATATCCGCCAGCGTAGCATAAGAAATTTCCTGCATCATCGTATCAGGAGCAGTTGGATTTTTGTTCAATGTAAACTCCAGTTGTAGAGGATAAAAGACCTCGTTTTGCCGGTACTCCAGCGGCGTTTGCTTATACATCGTCTTGAAGATAGACGTAAAAGCCTGTTGGCTTTCATAGCCAGCAATCAGCGCAATTTCAATAATCGGCTTTTCTGAAAATACCAGCAGTTTTGCCGCCTCAGTCAGTTGGCGGCGTTGTATATAGTCGTGGAGTGTGATACCAACCGTGTCTGTAAACATTCGATGTAAGTGGTACTTGGAATAGCAAACCGTATTTGCAACAGTGTCTAAATCCAGTTTTTCATTGAGATGCGCTTCAATGTAGGAAATCACTGCCGCGATATTCTCAACCGTATGGCCGTTCATGGTTTCCCTCCTTTCGGCTTTCATTATAGCAGAATGGATAAGGTTACTTTTCATTATTCTTGCGGTTTTCTTTGAAATTTCTAAATTCCAGCGTGTATTTTTATTATGCTGTAACGAATTGAAAGCAGTAATGAAATACGAGGAATGGGGTGGGGACCGCTATCGTAGCAGGCATATGTTTCGGGTATAGTTTTTGTATGTGCTGTTTGACAGATTTCTGAACCGAATGTCCTCCCACATCCTTTGAATTGCTTGTTCTTCCGTCATAATAAAACATCTCCTTGAAATTGATTTGCAGTTGTACTGCATCTCAATTTCAAGGAGATGTTTTGTTTTTTGCTATAGTTTGTGGCTTCGCTCCAATTTCAGCTGCTGTTATCCACCGCGTCAGGGGTTTAGTTCAAAACATTTTATATTTTTGAGAGCTATTGCTTCAACATTTCGAAAGGAGATTTTCATAATCAATATTGACGTATCAGCATTCATGGAGTATCATGTTTTCTATACCTACCTAGATTCAGTAATCTTACATGGTCAAAGAAGGAGAGGCTTGAAAGATGGAAGTTAAAATCTACAACACGGTGTCAAATGCTGAGACATCCGCAGTTCTTCAAACGCTTGGGCAACTTTTGGAGGGCAATGAAATTCTGCACAGCACAGAGACCAAGGATGTACCTGGAACAAAAGGGGCAGAAATAATTATTTCGATTGCCTGCACACTTGCAATGAATATATCGAGTGCTTTTATCTATGATCTTCTCAAAACGGCATTTCGGCGGCGCTTCGGAAATAAGTCTTCCGAGGAGGCCCAAGAGGTAAAGATTTCGATTGAAATAGATGGCGAAAAAGAAGATTGGGAGCCTAAGTCCTGAGCATACTATATAAAAACATTCTGGTGTCTAAGTGTAACCCGACGCCAGAGTGTTTTTATTTCAGATAGCTTTCAATGGCGCTGATTTCATCCCCGTTGAAGTCCTTCTCCTCTAAATACTCCAGAAGAAAAGTGTTCCACTCATGCTGCCTAGAAATTGTACTCGCCTCAATAATCATATCTAGGACGCCGGGATACTGCCTCCGATCAATATTTTTGCTGAAAACGGTCGTCTTGATGCGTTCCGGCTCATCCTGGAAAAGCGCAAACGCATCCCGACAAACCCATGGATGAGGATCCTCCAGCGCCCAGCTTAGCGCTTCCCGATACCTCATCTTCTTTTTGGGAAGCATGGAAACAACATAGCTTAAAATGCCCAGCTTTATATCTACTGTAGCCGAGCTCAGCCCCTCCAAATCTCTCCAGCATTTTTCCAGCTTGTTGCCGTCAAAGTATCCGCTCAGCTGATCGTTCGCCATAGGATGGTCGCGCCATTGCCCAAACAAAACCGTCCTCAGCCATTTGTCATGATAGGATGCTGTATTTCTCCCCCGTCTTGGGCATTTTAAATATGTAGACAAGAGTGAGTTTTCTGTTTGAAAATTTTCTGGATCCATCATCTTTATTTGTGTTTGTATTGTCTCCCGAAAGCAGGTGTTCACAGTTTTTTCCAGTTGCTCGAGTACATCCTCATGCCTTTTATAGCGGGCAAAGAGATCCTCAACTCCCCAAACGGTTTCGCACAGCTGCTGCGGGAAAAATATCTCATCCCCATCATCCCCATCTCGCCAGACTGAAAAATGATCGGCATAGTATAGATTCGCCAGCCAAATGACATCCATCGGAAATTCGGGATTTTTGCAGATTTTCCATCTTTTCTTCTGCATTTTCGAGCTATTTTGGTTCCGTGTCGCTACCAGTCCTATACATACATCGAGCCAGCTCTGACTACCCAAAAGTTTTGCTTCAAGCTGTTCCACCCGCAGGGTATACTGGGGTAATTCGCCCAGCAGGTGCCCAATCGCCCGTCGGACAATCCAGCTACCCTCGTAGAAATGGTGATTGCTTTTCCATAACTCTTCCACTGTCCTTATCTTTGTATCAAAGCTGAGGCTGCTCGAATCCAGCGCGTACCACATGATCGCCCGCATGGAGGACGGCAGGGTGGGCTGCTTACGCCAGAAGGCCCGCGAAAATTCATCGCTCCCCGCTGTAGAGACGGCGGCCTTCAAGGTTAGATCCGTCTTTCCGACCGAAATTCCCAACTTTGATTTGCGATGGCCGCTTTTTTTGAGCACCCGCTGGATACTGGTCAGGGTAATGGCCTGATCTGTGTCGTCGAGCTTATCGAGGCAGTCTATCAGGGCTTGGGTAAACGGGCTGACAGACTCACTGTGCTCCGCCATACTGTTTGAGCCAACCGAGGACAGGACAAAAAACTGCTTTTCTTCCGAATTATCGTAATTAGCCAGAGAAACGGCTTCCCCTGCATAACAGCAATCCAGAATCAGGAGCTTGCTGCACGGTGATTCACAGGTCTCGTTCTGCAGCGAGCCTGGAAGAATTGTATCTTTTGCTCCGCCGTAAAAAAGGAGTTTGATTCCTGCCGCTGTGCTGTCCGCATGACCCGAAAAATAAATGACAAGGATATCCGTTTCCTTCAGGCCATTGACCGCGTTTTGAATGGCGCTCTGGAAGCTCTTTGCGGTGGCATCACGGAGTGTAACGCTGTGAGCGTTATCAAAATCCAGAAAATGGTCTTGAAAGGAGTGATAAATCTGTTCCGCATCCTGGTGTGCGCATAGAATAGGTTCTTTATCTCTAGCCCTTTCAATACCACAGGAAACCAGGCGAATCATATTTATCCCCCACTATCTCATTTGCCGGTCAATTTCCTCTTTTACCTCTAGGTCCGGATGGATCCACTCTGCCGGCTTTTCTATTTTAGAGTCCTCTGCCCTTACGATTGAGACATCCGGCGAAATTTTCCTCATATTTGACTGATGCACAATCTCAAAAAGCCGGTCAGCACGGATGCCTGAATCCACAAAAGCGCCCAGCAAATAGTAAAGTGTATCAATTAGTGCGTCTGCCTGCTCATAAACCGTTTCCGCCTCCAGATATTCCTCCAATTCCTCCGTAATCCACTTAATACGGGTTTTAACCCGGTCCGGATCTGCCATGACCGGGCGCTCGGGCGCCGGCTGTCCGGCACAGCGCTGGAATGTACGCACCAGCGCGATCGCTTCCTCTAACATTTTTCTTCCCCCTTGTGTGGATGGCTGGCTGGCATCCGGAAAATGCTCTCACGATCGCCCTCCTGACAACAGAATACCCTGCATTGGCTGGTCGGATGCTCCTCTATTTTCCGGTAGAGGCACTGCGCCCGGTCCGAAGCCAGAATATCCTTCAGCGGCTGTTCCAGAAGATTTCCAGCATAAAACGGATTTTCGGTAATGTTATTCCTTGTATAGCCCTTTACATAACCGCCCCAGGCACAGGCGAACACATTCCCCGCGCAGTCAACCCCGACCTTCTGCCGCAACATATTACAGGTCTCGCCATACAATTTGCCGCGCAGTGCGCACTGCACATGAACCCCTTGAATCGCAGTGCCCTCCGCACATCTCAGGAAGGTTGCGACAAACCTATCCGGAGAATAATCCAGCGGATAGCGCCGGAGGCTCATTTTTCCAACATTCATTAATTGTAGCAATGCCACATCAATGTGCTTGGCCCTAATACCGGAAATCGAATTGACCAACGCCGCAATATCCTTCTCTGACATATCCGGATTCAGAATAGGCACATTGATATGCAGATTGGTAATCTCATCCAAACAGCGGACGGACTCCGACCTGTTCAGGGCCGCATACATTTCAGCATTTCGGACACGATCCGGCAGAGATTCTATGCTGTCAATGGTCAGCTCACAGTGATATAGCAGCTCCCGCAAATCCTCCCCCCTCATTCGGGCGGTGGACACTCCCAATCCCGTGGTGGTAACGCAAACCTTCTCCCGCCCCAGCAACGCAATGCCTTCCCTTACGATCTGTGTGCTTTGCTCCTCATATAAGGGGTCTCCACCGGCAAAGTCCAATTCGCGAATCCGATTTGCGCCAAGGGACAGAATTGAGCGCAGAGCATCTTTTTTCTGGGAAAACGCCAGCTCTTTGCGATCCGAATATGTGGCACATATATCACAATGAAATCCACATTGATTTGTTATGTTCCATATAATCTTCATAAAATAGGCCCCCTAATCAAAACTATGTTAATTCCATTTTGTGGTTATCCCTTTTAAACAGCCAGAGCAAAGTCCTGATTATGGGATATACCGGAGAGTAAAATCAAGCCATGAACCCAAAGTGGAGGGAAAGAGTCATGGCAAAGAGCAAGCGGTATCCTCTGGGGGCATTCATGAACGAGTTTTCCACCGAGGCAAAATGCCGGGAGTATATGGCAAATTTGCGGTGGGCAGGCGGATTTGTTTGCCCGAAATGCGGCTGCCGCCACGCTTGTCTGCTATCCAATGGTCGTTATCAATGTGCCGACTGCCGCAGGCAAACCTCAGTGACAGCGGGAACAGTGCTTCACAAGAGCCATATGCCACTGACGCAGTGGTTTCTGGCATTCTATTTTGTGAGCCAGGATAAGCGGGGCATTTCCGCCGTTCAACTGGCGGCGATGCTTGGAACAACCTACAAAACCGCCTGGTCCATGCTCAGACGCATCCGTATTGCCATGGGCCAGCGGGATGAAACCCATCAGCTGTGCGGGGTTATCGAGTTTGATGATGCGTACTTTGGTGGGCCAACTGTTGGCAAAAAACGGGGCCGGGGTACAGAAAAGGCGAAAGTTTTTGTGGCCGTGTCTCTGGATGAGCGGGGGAATCCTCTCTATGCCAAGATGCGGGTCACACAGAAGATCAAGCGGGCCTGTGTCAAAAAATTTGCCCAAGCTGCGTTTGCCCAGGGCAGTACGATTCACAGTGATGGTTACAGAAGTTATATCCCGGCTTTAAAAGACTATACCCATGAGCACAAACCCTACGATCCCAATTCTGGTTTGCTCCACTGGCTGCATATCGTAATCAGCAATGCCAAGGCGTTCATCCTGGGTACTTACCATGGCCTGCCCAAGAAGCACCTCCAAGCCTACTTGGACGAATATTGCTTCCGTTTCAGCCGCCGTGACTTTGGCCCCCGCCTCCTGGAACGTCTGGCCTTAGCTGTCGGCACTTCTGCACGGCTGAGTTAAAGGGATAACCACAAAAGTAAATAACCTCCGGCACACAGAATACTACAGTATGCAGGAGACATTTGACGAACTGTTTGCAAGAGCCGGAAAAAAGGAGAATTTCGGAAGGCTAATGGATTTGATCCTAAGCCGGGACAATATACTTCTTGCCTATCGAAATATGAAAGGCAATACCGGCAGTGTAACACCGGGTACGGATAGGTTAACAATTCACGATGTTGAAAAGTTCACCCCGGATGGATTGGTAGCCAAAGTCCGTAATATTATCAAAAATTATCGACCCCGAACTGTTCGCCGCAAGGATATCCCAAAACCCTATGACCCAACCAAAACAAGGCCGCTGGGTATCCCGTGCATTTGGGACAGGCTGATACAGCAGTGTATCCTGCAAGTTCTTGAGCCAATATGCGAGGCAAAATTCAGTGACAACAGTTATGGATTCCGGCCAAACCGAAGTTGCGAAAACGCGATAGCTGCGGCATATAAACTGATGCAGCGTTCGCATATGCAGTATGCAGTGGAATTTGACATAAAGGGCTTTTTCGATAATGTAGACCACTCCAAATTGCTCAGGCAGTTGTGGGCTTTAGGTGTCAAGGATAGACAATTACATCTCTTGACAAGGGCATACAGCCCGTAGTCAAGTGCGATGGATAAGTTGAAAGTCAGATTTTCCACTCAATGGCGACACATTCACCCGTGGCGCGGATTTGAGAAATAAGGCTGTCGGCCACTTGCCGCCTGTCATCGAAGTCAATCTCTTCCCAGCGGTTGAGATACACCGATAACCGCTCGATCTGATCCGGCGACATACTTTCCGCAGACAGGGCCGCGATTTCCTTTGACAGCGTTTGCCGCTGTGCGTCCAATTCCTCAATCTTGGTGTTGGCGTAGGAGATTAAAACCGCGCTGGCCCCGGTCAGGGTATTCAACAGCTTTTCGATTTCATCTTCCACATGGGCCAATTCCACCTTTAAGGCGGTGAGCTTGGGATTAACCGTTTCCCGCTTGCCTGTCAGGGTATGGAATTGAGCCATCTTTTTTACCATTTCACCGTAAATAAACTGCTCAAATTCCCTTGTGCGGAGCGTCCCACAGCCCGGACAACTCTTGTTATCCGCCCGCTTGGAGCATCGCAGGTATTGAACGCCTGACGGGTTCCCCACGCTCATTAAGGCGTACCCACAGCGGCCACACTTCACTTTCCCGGCCAGCCAGGTATTTTTCGCCTTGCGCCCGTTCTGGAATGTGGTGTTTGCCATCAGCTTTTTCCGACAGCGGAGCCACACATCCGCCGATACCAGCCCCTCGCTGGGGGCCACCACAAGGATCTGGTCTTTCAGGTGCTTGTTTTTTCGTTCCTGCACGTCCCGGCCCTGATAGAGATAACAGCCGTTTGTCCCCGCGAAGTCCGCCGCCTCGTTGATCACCACCGTCCCCTGGCTTTTGAAAAACTCGTACATATCCAGGTCGGCCTGGGCGTAAATGGGGTTGCGGAGCATTTGGGAGATAAAGCCACGGGTCAGTTCCTTGTCGTAAATCAGGATGCCCTCGTCCGCGAAGTGCCGGGCGATGTCCCCGAAAGAGGTGGAGGGCTGGGCGTACATTTCAAACATCAGCCGGGCGATGTCCGCCGTTTCCGGGTCGGGCTTCATCATTTTTGTGCGGATGCCCTGAATGGTGGTGGGTTCCAGTTGGAAGCCGAACGGGGCCGCGCCGCTCATGTGAAAACCGCGCTGACAGCGGGAATAGTAAGCGTCCGTCACCCGCTTCTGAATGGTTTCCCGTTCCAGTTGGGCGAACACGATGCAGATGTTCAGCATGGCCCGGCCCATTGGCGTGGAGGTATCAAACTTTTCCGTGGAGGAAACAAACTCCACGTTGTACGCCTGAAAGGTTTCCATCATGGTGGCGAAGTCCAGAATGGAGCGGCTGATCCTGTCCAGCTTGTAGACCACCACCCGCTTAATCAGGCCCCGCTTGATGTCGGCCATCAGCTCCTGGAATTTGGGGCGGTCGGTGTTCTTGCCGGAATAGCCCTTGTCGGTGTACTGGCGGAAGTTACCTCCTCTCAACTCGTACTTGCAAAACTCGATTTGACTTTCAATGCTGATACTGTCCTTGCGGTCTACCGATTGCCGTCCGTAAATTGCATCTTCCCGAATGTTCATTTGGTACTCCTTTCCGTTTCAGGAGCTACCAAACCTTACACCCATATTATACCTCTGGTAGCCCTATTCCACAAGGATGCCTCGCATTACACCACCTGCGCCCGGCCCGGCGCGTACTTGATAAAGACCTCGAAAAGACAGCTCTCAATTTCCCGCTTGCGCTTGTCCTGCGCCTTGGGGGACAGGATAGGGGTCAGGTTTTCCAGTGTGATGGGCCTGCCCTGAAAAGAAGCCGTCTTGACCTCTTTGTGATAAGTAATTCTTGTTTCTGCCATCGGAGCCTCCTTTACAAATCGGTGAACGGTTGCATACAGTTTCCCGCTGTCCTGTGGGGAAACGTCAAAAGGCGGCAGAAAAACCGCCGCCCTTTGACCTCCCCCCACCTCTGGCCAGGATGACCAGAAGCAGAGGGGGACTGTATTCCATTTCAATCTGCAAAGGCCAGGGGCCGCCCTGCCGGGCTAATTTGGGCTGTCGCAAGACAGAACGCCCCGGCTGGGGCGGCCCCCTCTATTGCATTTATACTGCGCCGTATTTGCCACGCATCCCCGGCGCGGGGAGTATTCCAGACCGCCGATGGCCTCGGCTGCATAGCCCCGCCGTACCGATTGCCGCATACCGCAGGGACTCCCCCTCAAGTCTGTGGGAGGGCGTGAGCAAGTTTCATTATCCCCCGCGCTGTCCTCGCGCCCGGCTTGCCACAGCCGGGTCAAAGGCTTGCGTTGATCGCTCGGTCAGCTCCTATTTTCACCTCCTCGGAGCGTTCCATCCTGGCGGCGCGCCTTTTGCCGCTATCACGCGGGTTTTGTATCTGGAATACTGTGTATTCAGTTGTCAGCGGGAGGGGCTTGTCCCTCCTCACCTATCAGGCGGGTTTAAGGCGGTTTGTTGCGTCTGTCAGTGGGAGATTTTCAAAATCTCCCGCAAATTTTTCAGCCCGAAGTCAATAGAGCGGGTGATCTGGCACTTATTCACTCCCTCGGCCCTGGCAATCGCCGTCACGCTCCGCCCCAGGATGAAGCGGGCGTAGACGCGCCGGGCCTGGACAGGCGGGAGCTGGTCGAGGGCCAGATAGAGAGCGTCCTGCTCCTCGGCCTGTTCCATGACCTCCTCTGGGGTCAGCGGGGGCCGGGTCACGTCGGCCTCAAAGCCGGGGGTGCCGTCCAGGGAGCACTCGTCATGCTCCCGCTTGCGGCGTTTATAGCTGTCACAGCAACGGCCCCCGATAGAGAGGGTCACAGCGATCTCGTCTGACACTTCCATAGTGATACGCTCGGTCAGATGGGGGTAGTAGCTGTTCAATTCGATGGTCGTCATAAGTAACCTCCATTTCGATACGGGGCGGAAAGGGACAGATCGAAATGGAGGGGCGGGGAGCGGCAGCGGGCCTCTGGA
>OFHN01001942.1_pt1 | contig 13266 bp, 13 predicted proteins | sample 1521321 | NCBI WGS metagenome assembly OFHN01 (sample SAMEA3504130, study PRJEB24116) | mouse gut metagenome | biome: mouse gut; feature: mouse-associated habitat; material: faeces | place: Denmark | collected 2011
CGCAGCAGGGACAGCGGAGCCGGAAGAGGGGGCAGAGGAACCGGGAGCCGGAGAGGGGAGCCAGGAGCCGAAGAACCAGGCCAGGGCAAAGAGCGGCAGGGCCTTAAAGGACGGGAAGAAAGTCACTTTTAAGGCAAAGGCGTTGGCAAGTCCCAGGAACGCACTTTCCACCGCCAACGGGATTGTGATGCCGCAGCATGACAGCCCGGACATTTCCCCCACGTTCAACAATGTTTCTTCCCTCATTGACCGGGTGCATACCGTTCCGCTTCCGGGCGGCGAAAGCTACAGACGGCCCTATGTGGTTTCCTATGGGGACGGGGTAGGAAGCACCGCAGAGGGAGCGGACTACAACGCTTCCGAGCCGGAATTTAACTATGCGGAGATTGTACGGGAGAAAATTACGGCCTATGCCGAAGAGCCGGAAGAAATGATTAAATTGCCGGATGCGGATTATGATGCCGTGGTGGAGGACAGCGTGACCCGTGCAATCAAGCGTTACGCTTCCAGACAGATTTTAGTGGGGCCGGGCGGCACTGGAAAGTTCCGTGGCATCTTTTTCAATCCCACAGAAGAAAAGGAGCAGGTCATTGACCCGTCCACGGACATCACCACGATTACGGCCATTGATGACGGGACCCTGGATGAAATCATCTATTCCTATGGCGGTGATGAAGATGTGGAGGACGTTGCCGTGCTTATCCTCAACAAAAAGGACCTTAAAAAGTTCGCAAAGTTGCGTGACAAGCAGGGCCGCAAGGTGTACACAATCAAGAACCATGGAAACACGGGAACCATTGATGAAGTGCCTTTTATCATAAATTCCGCTTGCGGAGAGGTTGGCGGAACCGCCGGGGCATATGCCATGGCATACGGCCCGTTAAGTAATTATGAAGTGGCAATTTTCAGTGATATTGATGCAAGGAAATCAGAGCATTACAAATTCAAGCAGGGCCAGGTTGCTTACCGTGCGGATGTGTTCATGGGCGGAAACGTGGTTGCCAAGAATGGATTCATCCGTGTAAAGAACCCGGCAGCGGCGAAGTAGGAAGCAGGAAAGGCGGCAGGGCATGACAAAGGAAGAACTGATTTCCAGGGCAAAATTGCGGATTCGCAAAATGTCAACTGACACCCTGGACATAGACGTGGGGCAACTGGTAGAGGTTGCCCTTGCAGACCTAAAGCGCATAGGGGTGCATCCGTCATACTTAGGGCCGGAGGACATAAAGGACCCGTTGATTGTGGAAGCCGCTTTACTCTATGCGGATGCAAACTTTGGACACCCGGACAACCACAAAGAGTTGATGGAATCATACAACATGATTTGCACGAAAATAAAGGGCGGTGGCTACAATCGAAGCAATAGTGAAACTGTTGGTTAAAAAGAACCCAAAGGAATACCTGGAAAAAGAAGCCTATGGGACAATCCACCCGGTAGGCCGTGATGAATTTACGGCAGCAGGGCAGAAAAGTTTCAAGGCATCCATGATGGTTGAGGTTTGGGGATTTGAATATGAGGGGCAGACGGAAATAGTGGTGGACGGCAGGACATTGGCTGTCTATCGGACATACGGCCCCAAAAGCAACGGGAAGATTGAACTTTACGCCGGGGAAAGGGCTGGTAAGAATTGAGGACATCCATTGACGGCCTGGGGGATGCCATAATGTCACAGTTGGAGGAATGGACAAACGGGGAGTTGAAACAAGCCGTAAATGAGGGCTTGAAAGAAACCGCCGCCGCAGCGGAAAAGGCGTTGAAGCAGGGCGGACCGTACACGGAGAGAACCGGGAAATATACCAAGGACTGGACGCATGGCGTAAGGGGCAGCAGGGCATCCGCAATTACTGGATTGAACGGATATTCCGTGTATAACAAGAAACATTACCAACTGACCCATTTACTGGAAAAAGGGCACCAGGCAAGGAACGGCGGCAGGGTAAGGGCGTTTGAACATATCGGCCCCGTAAATGATACCCTGGGGGAATTGGCCGTACAGAAGATAACGCAGAAAGTCTAACTATTAAAAGTCAAGGCCTAAAATGAAAATTTATGAATGAATTGGAGGAATGCACTTCAGATAAATCAGCACCTTGAAAACCGCATGACAAATAGAGCATCATTTCCGGTGCTCAAAAAAGGAGATATGAGGTTAGAGCCTACGCCGCTCTCTTATAAGGCTGGCCCGTTTTTTCCATCTGGTAAATAACCCGCACCAGTTTCTTGGCGGCATGGGATATGGCAACATTATAATGTTTTCCTTCGGAGCGCTTTTTGGCAAGATAAGCGGCAAATGTATTGTCCCACATACAAACAAATTTTGTTGCATTAAACAGGGCGTAACGAAGATAACGAGAACCACGCTTTTCCATGTGGGAATAACTGCTATCAAGCTGCCCTGACTGATAGGTAGAGGGAGAAAGCCCTGCATAAGCAAGTATTTTATCGGGGGAACTAAAACGGTTGAAGTCTCCAATTTCGGCGATAATCATTGAGCCCATCCGGTAATTGATGCCAGGGATAGAAAGGATTGGGGAGTGAATGGCATCCATAATGGATTTGATGGAGCTTTCTATTTCATCAATCTCTGAACTTAGTTCCTGAATAAGCTTAATTGTATGCTTTAATTCAAGAGATTTAGCGGGCATATTTGAACCTATGGATTGCCTGGCGGCAGTTCTGATTTCCATAGCTTTTTCCTTGCCGTAGCGTCCTTTAGAAGCAGTCCCCAGCAGCTTAGTAAGGTGTGTTAAATGGCAGGAGGCAATCTGAGACGAGGAAGGAAGTTCAGCGAGGAGCGAATAGACAGAAACCATATGGAGTGTAGGTACAAGTTTTTCCAGTTCAGGGAAAAGGATGTTAACGAGTCGAGAGACAGAAGTTTTCAGCTTCGCTCGTTCCTTTACCTTATCAAATCTGTATCTGGTTAATGACTTAAGTTCCTCGTTGTGGTAAGATGTGTCTGAGTAGGACTGTAAGTTTACTCCAGACATCATCATAAGAGCAATCGTATGAGCATCCACTTTATCTGTTTTCGTCTGTCTAAGGCTGAGGCTTTTACGGAACAGATTGGTATGTAAAGGGTTGATGACAAAGGTGGGGAGACCTTTATCAATGAGAAATCCTAACAGATTGTAATTGTAGTGTCCGGTGGCTTCCAGTCCTACTTTTACGTTAGAAAAATCATTTGTCAGGGAAGAAATTTTTTGATAGAGGTCATTGAATCCATCTGCACTGTTTGGAATGGTAAATGAATTGAAAAGCGCTTCACCTTCTGAATTTGTGATAAAGCAGTCGTGTTTGTCTTTTGCGACATCAATACCAATGTAAATCATGACAAATCTCCTTTGAATATATTTGACACTGTTTTAGAACCACAGGTGCTCTCCGCAGTTGTAAACTCGTTCTAAATAAACCGTCATGCGGTATCTAACTGATTAACAATCAAACAAAGAGACTGTGGCTGGACACTTTCTGAAACCATCAAGTGGTAGTGAGGTGACACCAGTCCACAGCATCTTATATATCATAGTCATACCCATAGAAAAGGTAAAGAGAGAGACTATGATAAAAATAGTATTAAGACCTTGGAGAGGGTCTATAAACACTACTACTTTATAATACGAGTGAGGGGATAGCGTGGGGGTTGAAGAACTTGTGCAGAGGGCAAAGGCATTTTCTGTAAAACACGGAATACCGCTTGCGAAGAACCAATTTGAGGGAACCGTTGATGACCCGGTGCCGCCGCTTCCCTATATGGTTTATATGCTTCCGCATGATACGGGCAGGGGAGCGGACAACCTAAACAATTTAAAGGCCAGGGATTTTGACCTGGAATTATATACCGTGGCGGATGATGAAGAACGGGAGGACCTGGCCGGAAAGATGGAAGCGGAAATTTTCCCGGATGTGGAATATGAAATGTACCTGGCCCCTATCCCGGATGAAGAATGTTTCCAGACGGCCTATGAGGTAAAGGGGCTGCTTACCAAAACGAAAGGAGCGAAAAGAGCATGAACAAAGAAAGCATTGTCTTAGGTTCCGGCGATTTGTATTGTACGGAGTTTGAGGGCACGGACAAGGAATTGCCAACCAATGAAGCATTGGAAACGGAAGAAAACCGCCTGGGCTATATCAAAGGCGGTGCTGAAATCGAATATGCACCGTCTTTCTACGAAGCCAAAGACGATATGGGAAAGGTTTCCAAGGTCATCATAACGGAAGAGGAAGCAACCTTTAAATCCGGGATTATGACCTGGTGCGGAACCACGTTACAGAAATTATGCCAGACCGCAAGGGTCACGGAGGACAAGGCAAAGAAGAAACGCATTGTGAAGATTGGAGGAATCGGCAATGCGGATGGAAAGCGGTATGTTATCCATTTTGTACATAAAGACCCGGTGGACGGGGACGTAAGGGTAACAATCGTTGGAAACAACCAGGCCGGATTTACCATTGCATTTGCCAAGGACAGCGAAACCGTCATTGATGCAGAGTTTAAGGCACAGCCCATGGACAAGGAGGGCACGCTTATTCTGTATGAAGAGGATATGGACGCTACAGAGGAAGCAGCAGGACCCGAAAGCGGAGGGGGACAAGGCGGAGAAGAGGAACCCGGCGGCGAAGTATAAGACCGTAAGAGCGGCCAGGGAGAAGCCCCCAGGCCGCTTATTCCATGAAAGGAGAATGAGGGCATGGCAGTAAAGGAATTTAATTGCAACAAGCTGAAAAGGACGTTCTGGCCGTTCACGCTGAAAGACAAGGTGGACGGGGACGGGAACGTGGTGGAAAAGGGCAGGAAAATCATTGTGAGGATGCCGCAGAAACAGGTTTTTGAAGCCATTAAGGAAATCCAGGACGTGGAAGAGGAAAACGCCACGGTGGAGGACACGGAAGCCATTTACAGACTGTTGGCGGCAGTCCTTAACAACAATATGAACCGTGTAAGGGTGACGGAAAAGGACCTGGAGGATTACGACATAGAAGAGTGTACGGCAATCCTGGAAGCCTATATGTCGTTTGTGGACGAACTGAAAACAAACCCAAACTAGCCATGCCCTTTTATCCACGCCAGGATAAAGGGGAAGAGATACCGTACACATTGCTTACACGCCCGGAAAAACTGGTGATGGATTATTGCCATATAGACATTTACGAAGTGCAGGAAATGGAGATTGACGTTTATCTGTTTTTCATGCGTGAAGCAATGATTTATGAAAATTCACAGACCGAAGAGGGCCGGGAATATCTGAAAAACTGTTGGCGGATGGAGCAGACGAAGCCGGACCGTGAGGGGCTACGAAGAAATTTCAAGAAGAAAGGGGGCTGATACCGTGGCAAAAAAGGGGATAAAGGGAATCACTATTGAGATTGGTGGAGATACCACCAAACTTGAAAAGGCACTTTCCGGCGTGGATGGGAAAGTGAGGAATACCAAGGCAGAACTAAGGGAAGTAAACAAACTTCTTAAAATGGACCCCAAGAACACGGAAGCCCTGGCACAGAAACAAACGCTTTTAAGTGATGCCATTGAGGAAACCAAGGAAAAACTGGATATTCTGAAAACGGCGGAAAGGCAAGTGCAAGAACAGTTCCAAAGGGGAGAGGTTTCGGAAGAGCAATACCGGGCATTGAAAAGGGAAATTGAAAAGACAAGCCTGGAATTGGAGGATTTGGAGGAAGCGGCAAGGCAGACGGACAAGGCCGTGGAAGAATTGGGGAAGTCATCCGCTCTTTCCGGCGAAGAATTGAAAAAGGCAGAGGAAAAGGCCGGGACTTTCAAGGAAAAGTTAGGGAAGCTAGGAGAAGCGGCGGAGGGTGCGGCAAAAGCATTGGGGGCCGGATTCGTTGCCGCCGCTACATATGCCACAAAGTTTGAAACGGATTGTGACAAGGCATTAAACACAGTCATCACACAGACGGGGGCAGCAGACAGTGAAGTGGAGGGGTTGGAAGAAACCCTTTTAAGCATATACAAGGATAATTTTGGCGAGGACATAAACGACATAGCAACGGCCATGGCGGCAGTCAAGCAGCAGACGGGCCTTGCAGATGAAGAACTGAAAAACACCACGGAAACCGCCATTCTGATGCGTGATACCTTTGATATAGACGTAAACGAGGGCATCCGGGGCGTTAATGCCATGATGAAGCAGTTTGGTATTTCTTCCGAGGAAGCATACAACCTTTTGGCACAGGGGGCACAAAAGGGGCTGAACCAGAACGGGGACCTTGCGGACCAGTTGGCAGAATATTCCGTGTATTACAATGACCTGGGGATTTCCGCAGAGGAAGCATTTAACATGATGGCGAATGGTGCCAAGAACGGCACGTTCCAGATTGATTATCTGAATGATGCCGTGAAAGAGTTTGGCATAAGGGTAAAGGACGGAACGGCGGATGATGCCTTTAAGGAATTGGGGCTTAATGCGGAGGATTTGAAAAAGAAGTTCGCAGAGGGCGGCGAAGGTGCAAGGGAAGCCTTTGATATAGTGAACAATGCCCTTTTTTCTTGTGATGATAAGGTGCAGCGCAATATTTTGGGCGTTACCCTTTACGGGACCAAATGGGAGGATTTGGGAGAAGATGCAGTGCGTTCCCTGGTGAATACCCAGGGTGAGATTTCCAACGCCAATGATGCCCTGGAAAAGATAAATGAGAATAAATACAATGACCTGGGGAACCAGTTTGAAGAGTTAGGGCGGAACATCAAAGTTGATTTGATAAAGCCCATAGGCGAAGAACTACAGCCAGTAATCAGTGATGTAATAAAAGAAGTCAAAAGCAAGATACCGCAAGTAAAAACCATTGTGCTTGCGGTTATCGACAAGGTAAAGGAATTTATTTCTTTTGTGTCAAAGCATGGGTCACAGATTATTTCCATTATTGCCGGGATTGCCGCCGGGATGCTTGCATGGAACGTGGTAACAATGATTCAAGGGCTGATTTCTGCCTTTAAGGTATGGAAAACAACCACCGAGGGCGTGACGATTGCACAGAAACTTTTGAACACGGCAATGAACGCCAATCCTATCGGCATTGTGGTAACGATAATAGGAACGCTTGTGGCGGCACTTGTTACCTTGTTTGCAACGAATGAGGATTTCCGAAACAAAGTAATTGCCATATGGAACAAAGTAAAGGAAGTGGCGGCGGACGTTTTCGGTTCCATTGCGGACTTTTTCACCGTCACAATACCAAACGCCTTTAAGGCCGTGGTGAATTTCATAAAATCGAACTGGCAGGGGCTTTTGCTGCTGATAGTCAATCCGTTTGCCGGAGCCTTTAAACTTCTTTACGATAATTGCGGGGCGTTCCGGGAATTTATAGACAATCTGGTGGCGAACATCAAACAATTTTTTCAAAATTTGTGGGATGGCCTGGTTTCCATTTTCCAGGGCGTGGGCAAGTGGTTCACGGACCGGTTCACGGAAGCGTATAAAGGCGTGACCCGTGTATTTGCGGCAATCGGTTCCTGGTTCGGTGCCAGGTGGAACGATATAAAGAACGCCCTGGCCCAAGTGGCAACGTGGTTCCTTACCATGTTCACCAATGCCTACAACAACGTAACCCGTGTATTTGCGGCAATCGGTTCCTGGTTCGGTGCCAGATGGACGGAAATAAAGTCCGCCCTTGCAAACGTGGCATCCTGGTTTTCAACCACATTCCAAAACGCATACCAGGGCGTGGTAAACGCATTTTCAAACGTGGTTTCGTTCTTTTCTGGCCTATGGGAGAAAATCAAGGGCTGTTTTGTGGACGTGGGCGTGAAAATCGGTTCCGCCGTTGGGGATGCCTTTAAATCGGCAATCAATAGCTGCCTTTCCACCATAGAGGGCGTGGTAAATAAATTCATAGGCATGATTAACGGTGTGATTGATGTAATCAATGAGATACCGGGCGTTTCCCTGGGGAAGATAAGCACCTTGTCATTGCCAAGACTAGCAAAGGGCGGCGTATTGAGGGAGGGCCAGGCCATGGTGGCGGAAGCCGGCCCGGAACTTTTGAGCATGGTAAACGGAAAGGCGGTTGTAACGCCGCTTACTGGGACAGCAAGGAACCACGCCATGGAGAACGCCGGAAAAGGCGGCGGTGGATATGTACAGAATGTGAATATAACAAGCCCAAAGGCGTTAAGTCCTTATGAGGTGGGCAGACAGACCAGGCTACAGACCAGGGCCATGATTTTAAGGATGCAAAGGGGGTAAATCCAGTGTCGGACATTAAAGTGATATGCACAAGCGATAAGAACGTGGCATTGACCTTTACCTGGGACGGGTTTACCCCGTTCCACCTGGTAGACATAGAGGGCATATACGGGATAGAAAGCAACGTGGTAACAAGCGAGAACACCACCACGGACGGCAGCACCTACCAGGGAGCCACGGCAAAGGAAAGAAACATTGTGCTGACCGTGGAAATGGATGGGGACTATAAGGAGAACCGAAACCTTTTATACCGCACGTTCCCCATAAAACGGACCGGGACCATGCAGTATATAGAGGACGGGGAAGCCAAGACTATTGATTATGAGGTTGAAAACATCCTGCCGGGAGCCACAACGGGCGTGGTGCGTGACTATACCATTTCCCTAAAATGCACGGACCCGTATTTCAAGGACCTGGCAGACATTGAAGTGGTGATGGCATCATGGGTGAGTGATTTCTTTTTCCCGGCGTGCTTCCCGGAAGAGGGCGTTATATTTGGGCACCGGGAAGCTGAATTGGTAAAGGAAATTGAAAATGACAGCGGAGCCGACAATATCGGCATTGTGGTAATCTTCCATGCGGACGGTGCCGTGAAGAACCCGGCCATATACCATGCCGAAAGCGGAGAATTTACAAAGGTTGGATATACGGAGAACAATTTCACCATGGCATCCGGCCAGTACGTCATCATAAACACTTATACCGGGAAAAAGAACATATACCTTTTGGACGGCGTGACCCAGGCGGAGATTGAGAACCATAAAAACAATTATGGGGTGATTGATTGGGATGCCGTGATTGAACGGTACGGAACCGTGATAAATGAATACCTGGATGAAGATGGGGACTTTATACAGTTGCAGGATGGGACCAACACCCTTACCTATTCGGCGGATGAGGGCGTGAACTATCTTTCCATATCTGTATATTACAGAATTTCATATTTGGGGGTGTAGGAATGGAAATACACGTCTATGACAGAAACCTTAGACGGTTGGGGCACATTGAGAACCACACGTCCCTACAGTGGCACAGAAAATATTATGAATGTGGGACATTTGAACTTCACTGCCCGGTGACGGCGGAAAATCTTAGGCTTTTGAAGCCTGGGAACGTCATTGCCAAAGGGGACAACAAACTGGAAGCTGCCGTGATACGGGGGGACCAGACGGAAGAGGAAAGCACGCTTGTAAATGAGATTACCAGGAATGGAAAGTTTCTTCCCGTGTACCTGGGGGACCGTCTGACCGGGCCGCTTTTCAATTACAGCGGAACCGTGGAAGATGCCATGCGTTTTATGTTGGGCAGGATGGCAGCAGTTCCCCTATTGCAGATTGCGGAGGGGACCGGGGACAAGACAAAAATACAGTTCCAGGCCACTTACAAGAACGTCCTGGAATACCTCACCAAACTGGCGAGGTATGCGGAAATCGGGTTCCGTGTGGTGCCGGATTTCAAGAAAAAGACCATGACCTTTGAAACCTATAAGGGCATAGACAGAACCCAGGCACAAGGGAAAAATCCCAGGGTCATCTTTTCGGAAAGTTACGATAATCTGAACCAGGCAAAGCATAATTACAGTGACGAAAGCATGAAAACCAAAGTAATTGTGGGAGGGGCAGGGGAGGGGTTGAACCGTGTCTATGTGACCGTGGGCGGCGGAAGCGGTTTTGATTTACGGGAGGTTTTTCTGGATGCAAAGGACATAAACAAGGATGAACTGACGGAAGCGGCATACCTGGCCGCATTGCGGACCAGGGGGCAGGAATACCTAAACGAAAACAAGGTATTTGAAAACTTTGAAGCTGAAGCCGAAGCGGACGTGAATTTCACCTACCAAAAGGATTATGACCTGGGGGACGTTGTGACCGTCAAGAAGAAAAAATGGGGCACGTCACAGAATCTACGGATAACGGAACTTTGCGAGGTTTACGAATACGGGGGGATGTACGTTGTCCCCACGTTTGGGGATGCCCTGCCCACGGCAATAAAATGGGACGATTAGGGGAAAGGAGGAAAAGACAATGGCAGTAAGGGGTTTCTTCTACAACGCCACGGATTTGAACGATAAGGAGCGCAGATACAACGGCCAGGACATGAACGAAGATAAGGCACCTTTCTACAAAGAGGGCGTTGTATACGGCCATTTGCAAGTCACGGCAGGGGACGGGATGGAAGTAAGGGTGGACGGCGGAAGCCGCAGAGGGTACGCATATATCAATCTTCACACCATACACAATACCGCCGTCCTGCCGCTTACCGTGAGCCAGGCAAGCGGAACACTTCCAAGGATTGACCGGGTGATTGTGAGGAATGACGAAACGGAGCGCAGGCCGAGCATATTCATCCGGGAGGGGGCGTTTTCAAGCAAGCCGCAGCCGCCAGGGCTGATAAACAATGACGTAATCCAGGAAAAGAGCCTGGCCCGTGTCTATGTGAGGGCCGGGGCGGTGGCGATTACCCAGGCGGACATAACGGACGAAAGGGCGGACGATTCCGTGTGTGGGTTCGTGGCTTCACAGTTCAAGGAACTGGATTTCTCACAATTCCTTTCACAGTTCAACGCCTGGTTCGCAGAGGTAAAAAAGGCAATGGAAAAAGACCACGCCGCTTTTGTGAAAGAGTATACCGAACTTATCCGGGATTTCATGGATGGCCGGGAAGCTGATTTGGAGCAGTTCAACGCCTGGCTTGCCAAAGAGAAAAAGGCAATGGAAAAAGACCGTCTTTCCTTTATGGAGGAATACGCCGGGATGACAAAGGATTTCATGGAAACCCAGGCGGCGGAATGGGAAAAGTGGTTCCAGGGAAAGCAGGATGAACTTGCCGGGGACGTGGCCGGGAAATTGCAGTTGCAGATTGACGGCCTTAGAAAGAAAGTCCATAACATGGCGTTCAAGCTATGGATTGCCTACCGTCTGGAAAGCATCCAGGGAGCCGTTACCCTCACGCTTACCAACACCACAACGGGGAGCATCCAGACGGCGGATTTCACGGAAAGCGGAATTGGATTCTACATCACGGAAGCCGGGGACTATACCGTGAGGACCAACAAAGGGGGCGTTGTGGCAACGCCTAACAGATTTTCTGTTGACAATGTGGACCTGATGCACACAATGACCGTTTCCTTGCGTGACGGGGCAGATAGGGGCTATATCGGCAACTATATGGGTGCCTACATACAAAGGCAGACAGTAAGGCTTTATATAGCCTATCTGTTGGAGAGCATCCAGGAAGCCGTTACCCTCACGCTTACCAACACCACAACGGGGAGGGTGCAGACGGCGGCGGTTTCAGAAAGCGGCGTTGGCTTCCATATCCAGGAAGCCGGGGACTATATCGTGGAAACGAACATGGAAGCCGTGATGCCCATACCAAGGACGTTTTCTGTTGGAAACGTGGACCATATGCCGCCAGGGTATACAATGACCGTTTCGTTGCGTGAGTGTGCCAATATGGCCTATATAGGCAACTATATTGGAACCCATATATTAAGCTAAAAAGAAAGCGAGGTAAGAGGATGAAAGGATTTCCTAAAGTAATCAAAACAAAGTCGGACCTGGTAAACACGTTCAAGATGGCGAAGAAAGGGAGCCTTAAAAAGTCGGACTGGTTGGAAGCCGTGGCGAAACTGGAAAACCAGAACTGGATTATGTGCCCGGTCATCAATCTGTCAGAGGACAGAAAGGCGGTCACAATCATGTTTTGCGCCGAAGCGGCAGCAGGGCAGAGGGTCAAGAATGGGGCGGTTTATCCGACAATACAGAGCGTTGAAACGGTGGAGGTGGATAAACATACCACCGACACGGAAAACGCCGCCACAGAGGGCCAGGAAGCGGCCAGGGAGGGCACGGGAAGCGGCCAGGCGGCAGCAGGGCAGCAGAACGCCACAACCCACACTATACTGAACCTTTCCAAAGCCGTGAATATCGGCACAATGGAAATCGGCATCCCGGTGGCGGTGACATTTTATGACCGAATGGGAATTTCCAGGGAGGAAGTAGAGGAAATGAAAGGAGAGTTGGAAGCATGAGCAGACTTTTTGTGTATGATGAAAATATGTTGGATGAACGGGCGAAGATTACCGTTGCAAAGATGGCGGCCATTTCTGATATTGTGGCCCCGGACAAGGCGTACATCCAGTACAGCGGACGGGGAGAAATCACGGTCATTGGCGGATGCGTGATTGCGGTGGGTGAAACGTCCGTGTTCAAGACGGCGGAAACCATACTTACAAAGGAAAATCTGGACCAGGGAAGCGATTTTGCACATGGCAATGATTATTATATCTATATTTGTGACCCGGGAACGGATGACCAGGACGAACGGTATTTGATTTCCTTAAATTCCACGTTCCCGGACGGCGAGGGATGGGACGATGCCAACACCAGGAAGATTGGCGGATTCCATTATGGCCGTGTGAGGAATACGGACGAATACGGCAGGCCAATCAATACATCCGGGGCGGTAAGGGGTGCCGGATGGGAGGGGAATACCCGTGTGGACATTATCCCCAATTCCGTATGGACAACGAAGCACCGCCCTAAATGTGACCCGTCCGGCATGGTGTACCTGGGGAACGCCTTGTGGGGTGATATTTATCTTTCCAGTGATGACGGGGCCAATGGGTTGCAGTCTGTCTATTGCGGCACGCCAATCACGGGTACGGAGGGCCTTAACTGGTATATTGCAGGGGAAAGGGCAAGGCGTGTGGGGAAGCGTCTGCCGGATTACATGGAATTTACCGTGGCAGCAGACGGAAGCCCCCAGGGGCTGGATGATTCCAATACAAACGGGTGGACGGCAACCGCCAACAAGGCAAGAACCGCCGTTGGGAACATTGCAAACGCCGTGAGTGCCTTAAATATATGTGACCTGGTGGGGAACGTGTGGAAATGGTTGGTTGAACTGTTACATGACCCCACGGGGGCGGCATGGGCATGGCATGACGTATTAGGCAGCGGTTACGGCCAGGCATACATGGCGAACAGTACGGGCTTGCACGCCCTCATTGGCGGCGGCGATTGGTACTACGGCGTGCTTTGCGGTTCACGGGCCGTC
>OFHN01001943.1_pt1 | contig 13259 bp, 15 predicted proteins | sample 1521321 | NCBI WGS metagenome assembly OFHN01 (sample SAMEA3504130, study PRJEB24116) | mouse gut metagenome | biome: mouse gut; feature: mouse-associated habitat; material: faeces | place: Denmark | collected 2011
CAAACATTCCATATCCAAGCTGACGGATAACAGTGGATTATCCATCAAATATAAATCCTGTTTTATTCATATCCTCGATATTTTATCCCACTATCCCCATCCAAAATTATACCCCCTCCCAACACATTTCGACAAGTTTTCAACAACGTATCCGGTATAATAAACGACACAAAGGAAATTTTTTTGGAAATTTTTGAAAAACACAGATGAAAAAAGAATAAAAAACACGAAAACACAGGAATGAAACCCATGAACAGACAACAAGAACACGGCTTAGACAAAACCCTGCAGACCCATCTCAACCAATTTCTATCCCAATACGGCGAATCCGGACTAAAAGAAGCGTTACAGCAGTATGTTTGTCTCAAACAAGATTATATTTGCAAAACCAAAAACACAACCATCCGAATCAAATCCAGCGACATCTACTATCTCGAAATCAAAGGACACACCATTCATATCCACACAAACCACGGCACATATAAAAAATACGGCAGCTTAAGCCATGAGCTAAAGCTGCTGTCCCGTTACCATTTTATCAAATGCAGTCAAAGCTGCATCGTATCCCTAGAAAAAATACGAACCATCCAAAACAACGATATCATTCTGACAAACGACAAAATTCTACATATGAGCAGAAACTGCGCGCCAAAAGTTCTGATGGCCATTTCCGGAAAAGAAAACATCCAGCCACCCTAACGCATCACAGAAAACAACTCTCCCAACCGCATTAATTCTGTCTTCGAATCATTTCTTCCCGAATCAGCGGAAAGCATGCCAAACACCTGCCGTTTAAATTTTCCCTGTACAGATCGACCGCCGTAATCTGATGATTTTCATACGTAGTGTAATAATACACTCCCCTGCTCATATTGCAGCAGGAAGTATAAATGGTCGTTTCAAACGTTCCGTCTTTCGTTTCACAGCAGCCGCGCTGCTGATCCACGGAACCGAGAATATGAAAAAACTGGCTGACGCTCTCTTCTTCCGAATCTCCGGAAACAGAATTCATTTTCACAAAAGCAGCCCGGATAAAACGGGACTGTGACGATAAATCTCCCGGCATTCCCAAAGCGCCCATGCCAAGGCAGTATGCCTGCAGTTTCAGTTTATCCGAAAAATGATTGGTCGGTTCTTTGGGTGACAAATGCATATAATTATTCAATTGGAACATCTGCTCTTCAAAAGGCGGATTATTGGTCAGCACGCCGACCGGATTTTCGTGTATCCGGATTCCCTCTTGTACGGACTCGATCGTAACAGACTGGTTCCGGTCCGAAATCATCCAATGCAGCTGCGCCGCCGGAAGATTGCCGCGAAAACGGGTATCCGTAAGATTCATCCGCATAAACAGCTTCTTCGCTTCCTCCACAGAACCGCATTGTCCAAGGATCCATGGAATCAGCTCAAATACCGCTACATTCTCCTTTCCCTCTTCTTCCTTTTGATAGTGCGCGTTTCCGACAAAATTCAACCCCGCCATGCCAAGCCCTTTTTCGTTTACGGCATCATAATAAAGCGGATACCCGTCTTCCAGATGCGCCGTACCGATCATGGCATAATGATGTTTTACGGTTCCCATACAGGTAAAATGAAAACAATAATTCCGTGGCGTAACCACGATTTCTTCTCCGTAAGAAACTCCGTTATCCAATGTCCTTCCAAAATAAACGTCCTTTGTCTGATAAACCGCCGCTGTACACATAACCTTTCTCACCTCATGTTTTCTCCGGATTTTTCGTACTCACGTTTGACCCGCACATCTTATCGGCTGGGCGTCGATCCGCGAATCGCCCGTACATTTTCCTGGTCTCTTCATACTCTTTTACCATTGGTATATGCCGCCGGTTTCTATATTATACAAACGAAAAATAAAAAACGTTTCTCCCTACGTGCCGGCTGCATCCGACCCTCTCCACGGACCGCGCCGGTAAAACCAGACGGACAATACGGTTGCAATCCCCCATCCGATCGGCCAGGAACTCCAGATTCCCGCATAGCCAAATTCCCCGGCAAGAACAACCGCCAAAACGACGCGCAGCACAAGATCTGTAAACGTCGCCGCCATAAACTGCTTCATCAGCCCGGCGCCCCTTAAAATGCCGTCAGCAATCAATTTGACAGAAATAATAAAATAAAAGGGCGTGACGATTTTTAAAAACAATACGCCGGAAGAAATGGCCGCATTAGAAGCCGTACTGTCCAAAAACAGGCGGATCAAACCATCGCTTGCAAAATAATACAACGCCGCAATTGGCAGACATAAAATCCAAACCATTTTTATACCCGCCAGAAATCCTGCTTTGATCCGCGCCGGCAGTCCTGCGCCGACATTCTGCGCCGTATAGTTGGACATGCCGTTTCCAAGCGTCGTAAAGGATGTGACGACAAGGTTGTTCAGCTTGACAGCCGCAGAATAACCCGCGATTACACCCGAACCGAACCCGTTGATCACCCCCTGGATGATGATATTCCCGACCGATATAAAACTCTGCTGTAAAATGCTCGGAACCGCAATCACCGCAATTTTCCCAAACAGAGCAAAAGAAAAAACCGCGGCCTTCCCTTCTGTATGTATCTTAGAAAGCCTCCTGCACACGACCCACACGGACAATACACAGCTGACGCCCTGGCACAGAAACGTCGCCCACGCCACGCCGCCGACCCCCATATCTAAACAGGACACAAACAAAATATCCACCAAAATGTTTGCCGTAGACGACGCTGCCAGAAACAGAAACGGCGTTTTGGAATCCCCGAGCGCCGAAAAGATCCCGGTCGCAATATTATAAAAGAACAAAAACGGCAGCCCCCAAATATAGATATCCAAATACAATTTAGAATCCCCAATAATCTCATCCGGCGTCCGAATTTGATGCAGCAAGCTGCTGCAGCTTATCGTCCCGGCAAGCATCAGCACGGCGCATAATATGCCGCTTGCGATCATCGCCGTAGACACAGCGGTTTTCATATCCTTAAAATTCTTTGCCCCGAAAAGCTGCGAGACGATTACCGAACAGCCGATATTACATCCAAATGCAAACGCAAGGAAAATCATGGTGATCCCATAACTGTTCCCGACTGCCGCCAGCGCCTCTTCCCCGATAAACTTCCCCGCCACAAAGCTGTCTGCGATATTATAAAGCTGCTGGAACAGAATACTTCCAAACAGCGGTGTGCAGAATTTCCACAAGACAATCTCTGGCTTTCCTACGGTCAGATCCTGATTCATACACAAAACCTCCAAAAAATTTCTTCATTTCCTCAAACTGCTTTCCTCTTTGCCGTTCGGCTGGTCCGTGGTAATACCCTCCGGGCATACCTTTTTGCCATTCGGCTGGTTCGTGGTAATTATAGTCCTCTCTTTGGGATTTGTAAAATATATTTTTCTGACTCCTCACCTCTAGGGCATTACTGCCGTTAAGTCATTTCACTCAAGCATTTCAACCACTTTGCTTTCACTGCCTCTGCCAGTTTCTTATGGTTCCCTGCATCCATGTGTATAGAATCCGCATCACATGGTTCCGCATACTCAGAGCCTATCATAAACCCAAACCCATGCTTTTCTGCAATTTCTTTATAATACTTGGGAAATTGCCGGGAACGCTCTACTGCTGTTCTTCCTCCCATATAGATTCCATATGGATTTTCCTCAATCTTTTCGCCTACTTCAATCGGAGAAACAATAAGAACAGAAACTTCTTTTTTCTGCTTTTTTTGTAGATATTCTCTTGTCATTACCGCCAGAGTTTCCACTCTGCAGATTCTCAATAGGATCCTCCCAAACTGTAGTCCTGCCTCCCATTCCCTCCTCAATAATACGATAATCACTCCCTAATTTTTCCTGTAAAATACTCGTCCAGCGAACTCCCCGAGGAAACCGAGAATCTTTTAATATATCATATCCAAACGTATTAGAATCACCAAAACACAGAATATTTTTCATCATACTTCACCCTCTTTATCTAACAATAAACGATTTAATTTCTGCCAAAATCTCATCACAATCTTCGCCATGAATTATCAGTTCCATAGGTTTTTCAATATCCAAACTAAATATTCCCAAAATAGATTTGGCATTAATTAAATACCTGCCGGATGCAATGTCTATATCGTAAGGGGAAGTAGCCACCGCCTGTACAAGCGCCTTAATCTGATTAATATCCTGAAGCTTAATCATTACATTTGTCATAATCTCCCTCTCTTTCTAACTGCTTTTTTTCGCTCCGCTAATTCACGATTCATCTGGTCATATTCCTTTTCAATCGTATATGGAATCATCAGAAGCATTTGGAGAACAGCTACAATCATCGGCATTCCAATATACAACACTTTAATTACTGTAATGGCTGAATCCGGCTGGACCGCAAGCTCACCATCATATCCTCCCCACGAAAGCAATGCTCCAATTAAAGCATTTCCTAAGCCCATTCCTACTTTACAGCCAAAACTTTGTGCACTGAACACCAAGCCTTCTGAACGCACCCCTGTTTTCCATTCTCCATACTCTACGCTGTCTCCGATAATTGCAAACTGCACACCCATTACACAGGCATATCCAATTCCTCTGATTACAGCGCTTACAATCAGAACCGGAACCGATGTCATTGCCATCAAAAGAGGCACATAGCTTACCAAAATGAGCAGCCACCCCAATAAGTTTGTGTTCCTTTTTCCTATTCGCTTTACAATTGGAGCCATGAAGAAGAAAAATACAATCATCGGTGCAATATAGGCCGCATTAAGGGTTCCTACCATGTTGTCATTATGCAGAACCTGTACACAGAAATAACTGTTTATTGTTGAAATTGCCATAAAGAAAAGACAGGTTCCCGTTCCGAGCAGCATGGAAATAACCCAGCATTTATTTTTCAACAACGCAAACAACGCTTTTTTTATCGGCACAGTTTCACGTTCTTTGGCCGCAATACCCACAGTTTCTTTTGTGCCCGCAAAGCAAATTAGAAATAGCACTGCTGCCACCGCTGAAAAAATTCCATATGTAATTGTCCATGCCATTCGTCCTTCTCCAAATACTTTGATCAGAGGAAGCGTTGCAGATGTAATGATCAGACTTGTAATCTGGGCAAATATCTGCCGAAAAATATTAAGGACACTTCTTTCATAGGGATCATCTGTCATCAGTGTGCTGAGCGAGCCATATGGCAGATTAATCATTGTATACATTGTCATAACAAAGTTATATGTAACAAATATATAAATTATTTTTGCTTTATTCTCAAAATCCGGCACGGAGAACATCAGGGTTGTGGCAATTGCAAAGGGGATTGCCATTCTTAAAAGCCACGGCCTCGCCTTACCAAATCGGGACTTTGTATTATCAACGACCAACCCCATAATCAGGTCAGACGCCCCATCCAAAAATCTGGATACCAGCATAATCATTCCAATCACTCCCGGGCTGATGTGCGCCACATCCGTATAGTACATCATTACAAATGCACCCAAAGCTGCCCACACAACATTACTGGCGGCATCTCCACAAGCATAGGATATTCTTTCACTTAATTTTAAACTTCTCTTTTTTTCCATACCTATCACCATATTCCCTTCATTTCATATATTTCTACAGCCTCTACACATTCCTCAGTATCAAAATGTGCCTGAAAAATCCCATCCTTCTCATGATAAAATAATTTCGTTCCTGCTTTTTCACCTTCGTTCGCAAATATCTCCACAAGCCTGTGGTCCACAAAAACCTCCAATTTTTCTAAGCGCTCCAGCTCTGTTACACATTTCACAAAATGAGACTTTACTCCTTGTGTTACAAGCCTGAGCTCTTTTTCCTTTCGTACCAGCCTGATTTCCGCATCCCCATCCTTACCCAAAAGAATTTCAAAATCAGTGTCACAAGAAAATTCAATATTTGCATAATATGAATTCAGGTTTAAATGTTTCAGCCTGATGTCCTGTTTGCTGACATTACAGAAACATTTTCCTTTCAGCTGATAAATCTCTTTGATTGGGCTCTGATACAATTTTCCTTCTCTGATATGCAGCTCTCTCGGTATTGCCATACTGCCATAGGCGCCGTTTATCTCCGGACAATGCTCATTATAGAAATCTGAAACCCATCCGATGGCAATCCGCCTTCCTTCATATTCAAAAGACTGTACCGCATAAAAGTTACCCGCAAAATCATACAAGCCCGTCTGATTTACCTCAAATTTTCCATTTCGGTAGTTTCCAATATAATAATATGTAGGCTGGTATCTCCTCTGATCATCTGAATAAAACATCCATGCGCCTATTACTACCATGTCCCCATCCAGTGGGAAAAAATCGGGACATTCAAAAGTATAAACACCTTCTGTTTTTTCCTGTAAGAGAATACCCTGATAGTTCCAGTTTACCCCATCACCAGACTTATAAAGAGCCACCGAAGGAATATTATTCACCCGGGTTCCAATCACCATCTGCCAGCACCCCTCAAGCCATATTACCTTTGGATCACGGAAATTAAAAGAAAACTCTTTATTCGGTTTCTCAATGATCAATTTTTCCTCTCCAAAATGGATACTGTCTGCCGACTCCACCATCGTCTGATATTGTCTGGTTTTTTCTTCGCTGTCTTCTGACGGTCCGATATGTCTGGTAAGGTAAAAGCGGATTCTGTCCTCCAGCGCCACTGCACTTCCCGAAAATGCACCTCCTTTTCCATCTTTTGAATCCAGAAGTTCCTCCTGTGGCTGAAGAACATATGGCAAATGTACCCAATGAACGCAATCCCTGCTGGCCGCATGTCCCCAATACATCTGATCCCACTTCTGATCGTGTGGATTTGCCTGATAGTACATATGGTAATATCCCTGATACCAGCACAATCCGTTAGGATCATTCATCCAGTTTTTATATGGACAGAAATGATATTGTTCACGACCGGGTGTTTTATACCATTTTTCCAAATCCGAGATCACCGCCCAGCTGCCCTGCTCCCATTCAAGGAAACATACTCCCTCCTGTATGAAGTCTTCTCTCTCTGAAAGATAGCAGACGCTAACCTCACAACTTTCCAATGTCACATCATATCGCGACTCTTTCTCCAGCGGAATTTTGAGCAGCCGATAATGGCTGCGGCCTGTAGGATAACTTTCCTGATTTCCGTTTTTATCTGCCACAATAACATTCCCCTTTTTACCTTCCAGGGATTTTGCAAATACTTCCAGACATTCATATGCCCCGGTATAAATGTCTCCCATCACTTCTACCTCCTCTTCTAACTATTGTCGAACCGGTTTTATATATTGGTATTTTTTAAGTCCGACATTTGTCGAACCGGTTTTATAGTCAAATGTTAGCATTTTATTTTTTAAAAATCAATAAGTTTTTGCTTTTTCTATAATAATATCCAATTTTACTCCATTATTTTTGTGCTCATTGCACAATCACAAGGTGTCTCCTTTCTGATATTTGACTGGAAAAATTCTTTGCTTTATCTGTATCTGTTCTTCTCGTATCAGACAATCAATATACTCTACACACTGCATAGCCAAATCTTTTACAGGCTGCACAACTGCATCCGTTTGATATGTTCCAATTCTGGTAATATAAGTACCATCATAGGCAAGCATATGTAATTCCTCCGGCACTTTCCGCCCTCTAATCTGTGCTTCCCTCAGGCAAGCCAAAATTGCCATATCAGCGCCAAATATACCATCTGCTTCCGGGTATTTGTCAAAGACTAACTTTGCCGTCTCTTTGAAATCTATTTCCGAAAATGAATTATGCGGCATCACAACATCTGCCGCCTTCATGCCATTTCTTTCTATTTCCTGTGCAAACGCAGTATGATATTGATGTGCCGGTGTATTTACAACCCGTGCTCCACTGATCTGCACAATATGTCTGCAACTTTTCTCCATAAATTTTTGTGCAGCAAGAATTCCGCCCTTTTCATGGTCTGCCCGAACCATCGGTATATTACCCCCAAGGAATCTGTCAAACGCTACCACCGGCTTTCCAATCTTCATATACTCGTCATGAAGAAGTGAATGTGCCCCCATGATAATACCATCCATAGTCTGCTTTTTTAACATGGAAAGGAATTCTACCTCCATATTTTCACGCTCTACTGTTTCACACAGCATCGTTTTATATCCATGACGATATAAAAATTCCTCTGCATATTTTAAAAAAGTCCCATAAAACGGATGCGATGCGTCTGGAATCACGACACCTACCAGATTCGTGCGCATCTTTGACAGATTGCGCGCAAGCTGACTCGGCATATAATCCAACTCTTTTATTGCCTTTTCAACCTTTTCTCTTGTTTTTTCTGATACATATCCACTATTATTCAAAACCAGCGAAACTGTACTTTTAGCCACTTCCGCCCTCTTTGCAACATCATTAATACTTGCCATTTTACTTTCCTTTAACTATTTTTAATTAGACACTGTTTTAAGCAGCCCTCATAAGCTGCTTCTTCTTATTCTTAATTATAACACCAGTTTGAAACTTATTACACCCATTTTTTAATCTCAAAAAAAATAATAAACAAAACTTGATCAGAAATGCCTTCCTTTGTTCCAGTTCTATGAAACCATGGTCTTCCATAAAAATATCCGCTAAAATGTTCTTATGGCTCAATGTCGGTATTATATTTTTTATCGGTTATTGTTTTTTGCCTTTGTTGCTCTCCGAGGGGTGTGCATCTACCAGTACAATTTTTCAAGACTTGCAGAAAAATAGCCCTCCGAAACGGAGGCTTATTTTGGATTTAAGTTTGTCCCTTTAGACAAAAGTAAAATAAAACAATTCAGAAACAAAGTAAAGGAAGATAATAAATTACTATACTTTGTAACAACACGAAAAATCGCTGCAACCTTGTAAAGGCAAGGGATACAGCGATTTTTTCTTTCACTAACTGTCAAAGAAGGGATTATATTGTAATTTCCCTAACCCTGCCAATGTATTGGGTCATTTCTTGGAATTGTAACCGTCCTGCATCCCTCTTTACAAAAGGTACAATGGCTGCTGCTCCTTTCGACTGATGCATTTCATAACCGTAACTTTCCAGCACTTTACGCAGTTCATTAAAACGTATATCATTTGACAAAGAACATGTCATTTCTAATAGTTTATCCCACGTTGACATCAGAATACCTCTCTGCCATTATTATAAGTGGCGTCACATACGGTATCAATAGATTTTTAATTCTTCTGCCAATATGAGCTGTCAAAGTAATTCCCGCTTTTCGGCAGATTCTTAAACATATCCATGATCATGTCATAAGTCATGGATGACGTGTCAATCTCCAGTTCCTTCCCGTCCTTTGATTTGATTACGGTGCCGTTATCACCCACGTAAGCAACCGTATGATCATCCAGGTACTGTATCATTCCTGTCATTTCCGCAAATTTTTTCACCGGAAATTCTCCCGTCTCCTTACACATCTTCCAAAATTTTTCGGCATCTTCCCCTGTCATATATGGTTGTCTGCCGTCTATAACATACCATGAAATACCTGTTGCTGAATCTGTATATTTCGGTGATGTCAACGCCCATTCGTCCAATGACCTGCCTTCGTACCATGTGGTAAGTTTCTTCTCATCTTCGCCTGTATCCGTTTCCGCAGCATCGTTCCAACTATCCGGCTCTTTTACATGAACATTTGGTAGCCTGCTTTTAAGCGCCTCGTATATATCCTGCACATCGGCATTCTGCCTTGTACCTTCGGGCGCGGATTCCTCTGCCGCCTGTTTCTGCTGATAGAACCATCCGGCTCTGCTCCTGTTGTACGTATTCGTTGATACATTGTTCTGATAATAATTCTGTCCGATTCCGTTTACTCTCATTTTTCAATATTCTCCTTTTGGGGTCAATTCGTTTTAGTTCTGCGGCTCACCTGTCAATCAGGGTCACTCCTGCTCCCTTGTAATAAGCCATCCTAACAATCATACGATTGAGACCTCTGAAAAGTTTCAAATAAACGCCGAATATATTATTCCTCCGGATACTCTTTATCCTTCCAATACCACCACTTCAGCTTTTCGGGATCATGGCTTTCATGTTCTGCATAATATACCGCGCGCCGAAATACATACAGCACGCACCGGTCGTCCTGAAATCCCTTATACAGACAGTCTTTTTGATACAGCTCGTTTGGATCTTTCCCCTTTAAATCCGCAATACAGCAAATTCCGATATTCTTAAGGTGAGTCTCCATATTTGCCCCAATCCCCGGTATCTTCTGCAGGTCACCGGCAATGTTCTGATCTTTCTTTTTTGTCATGTTTCCCTCCGTTGTTCTTTAAAAATAAGGCATATCCCAAGAAACAAAGAGACATGCCGCAGCTTCTGCCTGATGCAAATTGTTAGACATTTTCACTATACCATGGAGCGCCATGCGTTTCAAATCGTTTCTTCTTTTACGCACATCCCATCCGTGCCATTCTTCCCCCGCATTCTCATCCTTCCGGCTTATTCTGCCGAAAATCTTTGAAAAATCTTTCTCGTTCCAATGGCGATCATAAGTGTAACAATGCCCGAAAACAAGACAACGGCATACTCAAAGCCTTCACACACTTCAAATAAAACCCCATAGAACGCATTGCCAAGCGGCTGGGCACACATGGAAACGGTAAGGATCACGGAAATAACCTTTCCGATCAAATGCTGCGGCGTCTCTGCCTGAACAAAAGACAGCATCTGCACGGTGAACATCGTAGAAAATACCATAATCCAAAAGCAGCATACGGTCAGAACGCCGTATGGTATCATCACGGGCAAGTCCAGCCGCAATACGGCTCCGATCGGAAACACACATACCGCACAGGCAATGAGCAGATTTCCCGCGTTACGGACGGTTCGTTTATTTGCAAAAACGCCTGCACAAATGCCGCCGGAAAGCCCGCCCGCCGCCAACGCTCCCTGGGCAAACCCATATAACCTGTTTGCCTGTGATGCCTCAAAGTCCAAAATCTCCGTAACCAAATAGGGCAATGCAACGATTATCATTGCCGACAAAAACAGATTGATCCCACAGACGACGAGAAGCGCTGTTCCGATCATAGGCTTCTCCTTTCGGATCCATCGAATGCTCTTTGCAAAATCAGCTTTTGCCGTCTTTACGATTCCGCCGTCTGTGTCCTGTTTCTGAAAAGGAATCTGAAGAAACAGCTCCATCACTGCCGATAAAACAAAACAGAACATACAAACCCATAATACAGGTTCTAACCCATACGCACTGTATAATATGCCGCCAAGTACCGGTCCGACAAGCGATGCAAACGAACTTATCGTATTAATGATCGAATTGGCCGCCATAAAATAATCCGGATGAACCAATGCCGGAATACTTGCCTGCACGGACGGCTGATAGGCGCCTGCAATCCCGTACAAAATCATCAACGTAACGGTCAGAAGAAACACAAGATTCACAGCGCCCATGAACAACGCAAACACCAAAAGAACCGCCGCCGTAAAGAAATCCAATGCCGCCATAATCGTTCTTTTATTTACCCGGTCCGCTAATATCCCGCCGATGGGAGAAAGCAGAATGGCCGGAAGAAAAGCGCACGCCGTAACCGTTCCGTAAAGCGCCGACGAACCCGTCAGATTTAACAGATACAGCGGTAAGGCAAACCGGATCGCCGCATTCCCAAACAATGAAATCATCTGCCCGATCACCACTAACGTAAAATCCTTTGAAAATAATGTTTTTTTCATTCTCCAAACCTCTTCTTTTTTATTTTATACCGCATGACGGTATGTATAAGTTTTAAAATATATCTGCCCGTTTTCACAGGCAGATACTCATTTATTCTTCTGGTAGATCGCTGTCAGCTCCCGTAAGCGTTCTAAGATTTCCTGATCCACAATATCCAGTCCAAACCCGCGAAGCATCTGTCCGAATACCATAAACTTTCGATATGATTCTTCTTCAGAGCTGTCAAAAATCATCGGATTCATCCAGACATTTGCGGCAAGCAAAATCAGCTCTGCCAATTGTTCCGGATAATCCGTTTGGATCGAACCGTCTGAAATCCCCTGCCGGATGATCGGCAGAATATAATCAGGCGCTGCTTCTTCTATGGTTTCGTGCAAAAGACCAAACAAAAGCTTCGGGTTATTATGAAAATCCGGAGCTACCGTAAAGATATCGTTCTGCACGGGACGACGGATCGATTCTTTAAAAATCATTTTCAGCTTATCTTTGCCGCAAAGATCCATGCGGTCGCGAATCGATGCAAGCATCTGATTTGATTCTGCCGTCATCCGGTCTGTCACGGCAATTAAAATATCTTCCTTCGACTTAAAATGATGATAGATCGCGCCTTTGCTAAGACCGCCTAAATGATCGATAATGTCCTGAATGGAAGTATGCTCATACCCCTGTTCCATAAATAAGCGAAACGCAACGTCCAGGATCAACTGTATGGTTTCTTCCGGATGTTTATTTCTTGCCACTGTTTCTCAGCCCCCATATACATACCTTTGGTATGTTTATATTATCATACCGCCGGTATGTCCGTCAAGAAATTTCTTTGTGCCGCAGTAATTTTTTATTGCCTGATACCGGAAAAAAATTTACACACTTTACTGGACCCAATCTGTATCCAACCGAAAATGAAAAATCCGTTTATATTGCATTGTACCCAAACAAAGCAGCAGAGATTATCTCTGCCGCCTTGTTTCTTAAATATATATAATTACTTTTTTTGCAATCTCCCTTGTACAAGCTCTTATGTTACCTAGCTGTCCCACCCATTTTTCAGATAATCTAATGTCGCTGTCCCCAAGTGCCTATCGGTTGTTCTTCTTCGGCGGGTAATCGTAATCTGAAATAAAATATCTACTTTCTCCGTGATATGTGTCGCCAAATTGTTCAAATAATGATTTTGCCATTTTCTATTTCCTCCAGATATAATATTCACTCCACATATTTGTGTCTGCTGTCTTAAACACAATTCTTATTTTTGTACTTATGCCATGCATTCATATCTTTCAATTTTAATATAGGTTTTCCAATAAGAAACATAGATAATTCAGGTTTTTTATCTTTATACCTAAATCCATAAGTTAATTTTCTTATTATATATAAACAACTTGAAATTTTATAATAAAATCTATTATAATAACATATTGAAATATCTTTATTTTGTTCTTCTGCAATTTTTCTTGTATTTGTAATATTCGCTCTATTTGCATACTGCGTGGCATTCCATCACTTTCGTTTCCCAAATTTTTTATTTTACCACATAATTGGAGTTGCTTATTAAATATCTGATTATAA
>OFHN01001960.1_pt1 | contig 13156 bp, 16 predicted proteins | sample 1521321 | NCBI WGS metagenome assembly OFHN01 (sample SAMEA3504130, study PRJEB24116) | mouse gut metagenome | biome: mouse gut; feature: mouse-associated habitat; material: faeces | place: Denmark | collected 2011
ACGCCGGTGTTCGGCGGCGGCGGGGACGCGTCCCTCATCGGCATCGGCGCGGGGGCGGCGGCGGTGGGCAGCACCCACATCTACTGCGGCACCTCCGGCTGGGTGTCCACGGTGACGGACCGGCAGCTGGTGGACGTGGATGCCATGATCGCCGCCATCGTGGGGGCCCAGGCGGGGCGGTACAACTACTTCGCCGAGATGGAGACCGCCGGAAAGTGTCTGGAGTGGGTCAAGGACCATCTGGCCCTGGACGAGATCGGGGTCTATCTGGAGAAGCGGGACGTGACCGGCAGTCAGGAGGCGGTATACGCCAGCCTTTACGACTATCTCACCGAGACGGTGGGCAGGGTGCCGCCGGGGGCGGGAGGGGTCGTCTTTACCCCCTGGCTCCATGGCAACCGGTGTCCCTTTGAGGACCCGGCGGCGGCGGGGATGTTCTTCAACATCCGGCTGGACACCGGGAAGACGGAGCTGATCCGGGCGGTGCTGGAAGGGGTGTGCTTCCATCTGCGCTGGATGCTGGAGTGTCAGGCGAAAAAGGTGCCCACCTCCGATCCCATCCGGTTCGTGGGCGGCGGGGCGCTGTCACCGGTGACGTCTCAGATCTTGGCCGACGTGACCGGGCGGACCGTTCAGACGGTAGCCAGTCCCCAGAACGCGGGCAGCGTGGGGGCTGCGGCGGTGATGGCGGTGGGACTGGGCTTGGCGGCGGACCTGGATGCGGTGGGGACGCTGATCCCGCCGGAGCGGACCTTTGTGCCGGACCCCGCCGTCAAGGCGGCTTATGATAAGAATTATGCGGTGTTCCGGAAGCTGTACGGGGCCAACAAGGCCCAGTTCCGGGCGCTGAACGGTTAGAAAGGATGTGCGGTCATGGATCGTAAGGAAATTTTGCGCTCTTTGAAATTCCTCCTGTTTTCACTCTCCGCTGGGATCATTGAGATCGGGGCGTTCTCCCTGCTCAATGAGCTGACGGCGTGGAGCTACTGGCCCTGCTACCTGATCGCGCTGGTGCTGTCGGTGCTGTGGAACTTTACGCTGAACCGGCGGTACACCTTCCAGTCCGCCAACAATGTGCCCAAGGCCATGGCGCTGGTGTTCGGATTCTACTGCGTGTTCACGCCGCTGTCCACGCTGCTGGGGAATTATCTGGCGGAGGGGCTGCACTGGAACGAGTATCTGGTGACGGCCATCAATATGATCGCCAACTTCGTGCTGGAGTTCCTCTATGACCGGTTCGTGGTGTTCCGGGATTCTCTGGATACCAACAGCGTGGCGAAGAAGAAGGAAAATCGGGAGTGACCGGATGGGCCGTCCGGCGCTGGGATAGTATGATTTAAATTTAAAGGAGGCTCAAGATGCTGAGACCAAAAGAAGTTGTGCGGTTGTGGGTGGATGCCTTCAACGAGGGGAACGTGGACGCGATCGTCGGGTTATACCATGAGGACGCGGTCAACCATCAGGTGGCAAATGAGCCGGTGATCGGGTGCGGCGCCATCCGGAGGATGTTCGAGGATGAATTTTCGGAGGCGGAGATGGTCTGCATCGTGGACAATATTTTCGAGGACGGGCAGTGGGCGATCTTGGAATGGCGCGATCCGATAGGACTGCGGGGGTGCGGGTTTTTCCAGGTGGTCAATGGGAAGATCCTGTTTCAGCGGGGATACTGGGATAAGCTGTCGTTCCTGAAGCTGCATGGGCTTCCGATAGAATAATTAAAAGGGTTCCCCCGGCTGGGGGAGCGGAGTTTTGAAAAATTGGCAGCAATCCCCTCTTGGCAAATATTTGCCAAGAGGGTATACTGTTGCCTATAGATAGTTCCGCGTTTGGAAAGAGGAGGGTATGCCCGTATGTTGAGGCTCAGGCCGTACAAGCCCGGCGACGCCGGGACGATCCTTGCCTGGTGCAGGGATGAGACCGCTTTTCGGAAATGGACCGGGGACCGGTATGCGTCGTTTCCGATCACGGAAGCGGATATGAACGAAAAATATATGGACCGCAACGGGGACTGCCTGGAGCCGGATAATTTTTACCCCATGACGGCGTTTGACGAGACGGGTATCGCGGGACACCTTATCATGCGGTTCACGGACGCGGAAAAGACGGTACTCCGGTTTGGGTTTGTTATCGTGGATGAGGCGAAACGGGGGAGAGGCTATGGGAAGGAGTTGATCCGACTCGCTCTCCGATACGCTTTTGAGATATTGAAGGCGGACAGGGTGACCCTCGGCGTGTTCGACAACAACCTGCCGGCTTATCGATGCTATAAAAGTGCCGGATTCAAGGATTCCGAGAAGGAAGGCGCGGAGTGTATGCTGATGGGGGAACTGTGGAAGATCATTGAGCTGGAGATGGTAAGGGAAGACTATTTTCGATGAGCGTCTTCCTGGTAAAAGAGAAACTTCCGTTGAGGCGCGTAGAGGAGGCGGGCATGAGGGGATTTTTGAAACGGCACAGGGGCGTACATATCTGGCTGCTGGGGGTCCTGGCGCTGTTCGGCGTATATTGGTACGGCATCAGCAGTCCGAGAGCCGCTAACGCTGTATCCGGCTTTACTCAGGGGATGAAGGACGGGTATGCGGGGCTGTGGTATCTGTTTCCTTTCTCCGTGGTGGAGTGGTTTTATGCGGCGTTCATCCTGGGGGTGATGGCCTGGGTCGCGGTACTGTTCTACCGGCTGCGGACACGGAAGGGACGGCGGCGGGACACGTTTTACGGCGGGGCGCTGGGGCTGGCGTGCCTGTTTTTGACTACCTACGGTTTCTACTGCGTGACCTGGGGGGTGAACTATTACGCCGACGGCTTCCAGGTGAAGAGCGGCATCTATGCCCAGCCGGTGACGGCGGGGGAGCTGGAGCGGGTGACGCTGTATTTTACCGAAAAGCTGGCGGAGACGGCGGGGCAGGTCAGACGGGATGAGGACGGCGTGTTCGCCGTGCCCAGGGAGGAAATTTTCGATCACAGCACCCGCGTTTATGACAACCTCTCTCAGGAGTTTCCCTTCCTGGCGCGGAGGGACAGGACGCCTAAGAAAATGTTCTTCTCGCGGCTGTTCAGCGCCATGAACTTTACCGGGTTCTACAGTCCCTACACCGGGGAGTCCAATCTGAACGTGGACAGCCCCGCCTGCCTGCTTCCGGCCAACATCGCCCACGAGCTGGCCCACCAGCGGGGCATCGCCTCGGAGCAGGAGTGCAACTTCCTGGCCGTGGCCGCCGCCGTGTCTTCGGAGGACCCGGTCTACCAATACTCCGGGTATCTTATGGGGTACATCCATCTCTCCAACGCGCTGTACCGGGCGGACCCGGAACGCTGGGCGGAGATCCGGGGCCTGCTGCCGGAGGAGGCAGCGGCAGATCTGCGGTACCACAGCGCTTACTGGGCCCAGTTCGAGGGGCTGACGGCCAAGGTCAGCACAGCCGTTTATGACAACGCGCTGAGGTCCTACGGCCAGACCGCCGGGATACAGAGCTATGGCACGGTGGTCGATCTGCTGGTGGCGTATTATTGATCTATGGGTCATAAAAGATGGTTTGTATCTTTTTTGACAGAGCGGCCCGATGGGAACATCGGGCCGCTTTTTGACGGGGGTAAACGCGGTTTACTTCTCCTTTTCCAGCTCGGCCATGGCGGGGCGGAAGACGAGGCAGAAGGTGATGGCGGAGGCGGTGACGGAAATGAAGTCGCTGACCGGCTCCGCAAGGAAGACCGCCAGGACCTTGTTCTCAAAGAACAGAGGCAGGAGGAAGATCAGCGGGATCAGCAGGATCACCTTGCGCAGGCAGGCGATGAACAGGGAGGCCTTGGCCTTGCCGATGGCGGTAAAGGTCTGCTGGACCGACATCTGGACGCCGAACATGCCCAGCACCGCCGTATAGACCCGCAGCGTCCACACCGCCGTATCCACCAGCTGGGGATCGTTGTTGAAGATGCTGATGAAAAACCGGGGGAACAGCTGCACCAGCAGCCAGAAGGAGGCCAGGAAGATGCAGCTGACCTTCAGCAGGGCGAAGAAGGCCTCTTTTACCCGCTTGGCGTTCCGGGCGCCGTAGTTGTAGCTGATGATGGGCTGGGCGCCCTGGCCGAGGCCCTGGGCGGGGATCCACACGATCTGCATCACCGTGCTGGCGATGGTCATGGCCCCTACGGCGACGTCTCCGCCGTAGCGCTGGAGGGAGGAGTTGAAGGAGATGTTCAGCAGCGCCTCCGTGGACTGCATCACGAAGGGGGCCACGCCCAGGGCCAGCACCGGGGCCATGAGCCGCCAGCTGGGACGCAGGGTGCTCCGCTTCAGGCGCAGGGTGGTCTTCTTCCCGGTGAGGAAGCGGAGCACCCAGATGCCGGAGACGGCCTGGGAGATCACCGTGGCCAGGGCCGCGCCCTCCACGCCCATGTCCAGGCCGTAGATGAAGACGGGGTCCAGGACGATGTTGCAGAGAGCCCCGATGATCACCGTGCGCATACTGACGGTGGCAAAGCCCTGGGTGGTGACGAACAGGTTCATGCCCAGGGCCATCATCACGAACAGGGAGCCGCTGGAGTAGATGCGCATATAGGGCAGGGCGTAGACGATGGTCTCCTCGCTGCAGCCGAAGATCCACAGCAGCTCCTCGCCGAATCCCCAGAACAGGGCCGTCAGCGCCAGGGCCACGGCCACTAGGCAGGTGAAGCAGCCGCCCATGATCTTCTCCGCCAGGGCGTTGTCCCCGCTGCCCATGGCGATGGCCGCCCTGGGCGCGCCGCCCTGGGCCACGAGCATGGTGAACGCCCCGATGAGGTACACCACCGGGAAGCACAGGCCGATGCCCGTCAGGGCCAGAGCGCCCACCTGGGGCATGTGGCCGATATAAATGCGGTCCACGATATTATACAGCAGGTTCACCAGCTGGGCTACCACGGTAGGGGCGGCCAGCTTCAGCAGCAGCTTCCCGATGGGGGCCGTGCCCAGCTGCTGGGACATGCCGGGATTTGCTTGGTCGTTCATAGGATACTCCTTTCTATGGGCGAAGCGCCTGTCGGAAGGAAGTATAGCATATCGCGGCCCGTTTGTCACCCCTGTTTTTGTTCGATTCCGAACTTTTTCTGGTTGGGGATTTTGTCAACGACGGGAAGATCGATTTTGCATCTGTAGGGCGCGACGACCCGGCGCGCCGCTTGCATCAATGGCAAAAATATGGTATCCTTAGAGAAATGATCGAGAAAAGGCGGCGTTTTATGAGACATCTGCTTTCCTCCTGCGTTATCGCCTTCTCCACCTATTCCCGGATCCCGATGCCGCAGGTGGAGTGGAACGAAAGAAATATGCGGCACACCCTGGCCTTCTTCCCATTGGTGGGGGCGGCGGTGGGGGCGGCGTTCTGGGGAACGGACGCGCTGTGCCGTTTGCTGGAATTGGGGACGGTCCTGCGGGCCGCCCTGCTGGCCGCAGTCCCGGCGGCGGTCACGGGGGGCATCCATCTGGACGGGTACTGCGACACGGTGGACGCGCTGGCCTCCCACGCCTCCCGGGAGCGGAAGCTGGAGATATTGAAGGACTCCGGCGCGGGAGCCTTCGCGGTGATCTGGTGCTGCGTATGGTTCCTGCTGTACTTCGCCCTGCTGACGGAGCTGGAGAGCGCCGCCACCGCGGCGGCCTGCTTTATCCTCAGCCGGTGCCTCAGCGCCTGGGGGATCGAGCGGCTTCCCTCCGCCCGGCCCGTGTCGGGACCCAGGTCGGGCATGGGGTCGGAGCTGAAGCGGAGCAGCCGGTTCCCGGTGTGGATGCTGGGGGGATATCTGGTCCTCTGGGCCGGGGCGGTGTGGCTGTGGGGGGACCTGGTCCCCGCGCTGGCGGCGCTGGCGGCGGCGGTCGCGGTCTACTTCGTGTACCGGGCGGTGGCGCTGGGGCAGTTCGGCGGCTTCACCGGCGATCTGGCGGGTTGGTTTTTACAGTTATGCGAGCTGGCGGCGCTGGCGGCGCTGGTGCTGGCGGAAAGGATGGCCGCGATATGGTGCTGATCGTCGGCGGCATGGCCCAGGGGAAGCTGGACTTCGCCCGGCGGGAGCTGGGAGTCGCCGCCTGGAGCGAGGGCGCGCTGGGGGAGGCGGACTGCGTTTACGGCCTCCAGCAGGTCATCCGGGAGACGCCGGACTGGCGGGAGGCGCTGGACGCCTGGTGCGCGGCCCATCCGGACGGGGTGATCGTCTGCAACGAGGTGGGCTGCGGCGTGACGCCCCTGGACCGGGAGGACCGGGCGTGGCGGGAACAGGTGGGCCGGGCCTGCTGCCGTCTGGCGGCGGAGGCGGAGGCGGTCTACCGGGTACACTGCGGCGTGGGGGTGCGGATCAAATGACGGTCTTTCTGCTGCGGCACGGACAGACACGGGGGAATCTGGAGCGCCGGTACGTGGGCTCCACCGACGAGCCTCTTTGTCCCCAGGGGCGGGAGGCGCTGGCGGGGGTCCGGGCTCCGGAGGCGGACCGGGTATATGTATCCCCCATGCTCCGATGCAGGGAGACGGCGGCGCTGCTGTACCCCGGGATGGTACAGGAGGTGGTCCCGGGCTTCCGGGAGACCGGTTTCGGCAGCTTCGAGGGTCATACCTATGAGGAATTGAAGGACGATCCCGCCTATCGGGCGTGGCTGGACGGCGCGGGGGCGGCGGCTCCTCCCGGCGGGGAGGGCAGGGAGGCCGTCCGGCGGCGGGTAACGGAGGCATTTCTCGCCTTGGCGGCGCGGCACGGCCCGGAGGACCGGGCGGCCCTGGTGGTCCACGGCGGGACCATTATGACCCTGCTGGAGGCGTTCGAGGCCAGACATCGCTTTTATGACTGGCAGCCCCCCAACGGCGGCGGCTGGCGCTGCCGCTGGCAGGACGGGGCGCTGCGGGACGTGGAAAAATTATAACGGGGCAGCCATCCTTTTTCTTGAAAGAAAAAGGATCAAAAAGAACTTTAAGTTCGAGACTAGGGTCTCTGCTGTTCCTGGATTTCTGCCCGGTAACGATGCCGCGCTCTTCATCGGGGATCACTACTATATATACCGTGGATATCCCTGTAAGTTGCCGTTTTCGATGCAACGTCTCTGCAATTGTGAATAAAAAATATCAGAGGACCGGGCTTTTGCCTGGTCCTCTGAGGTTTTAGCGCTGTTTCATGCGTCTGATCCACCCGAAAGGAAAGTCAATATCGAGAAAATAGCGCCGCGTTCGTAGGGCGCGACGACCCGGCGCGCTGCTGATGGGCAGATTATGCCAGCAGTGTACCGTTGGTGGGTAGATCGTACCAGCGGGTGTGCCGTCGATCGGAAGATCATGCTAACGGCGCGCCGGGGTCGTCGCGCCCTACGGAGGCAGGATTGATCTCCCGTGGGGTCAGCGGCCTGACAGTACCACCTTCCTGAGCCTTTCGTCCCGCAGATCGGACAGCGTGAGGTCCGTGCGGGGGACCGCGCCTACCAGCGACCGCACGATGTCCGCTACGTCGCCGTCGCGCCGCGCAGGCGCGTCTTCACCGGCCGGAAGGACGATGATCTCCAGCTTGCGGTTGCGGAAGGCCTCCGGCAGGGCCAGGATGGACATCAGACTGTTGGCATCTACAAATTTGCGGATCACTTCCATTTCGTTATATCCTCCATGTGTTGGGTCGGACCGCTATTGGACTGTTCGCTTGCTATGCGCCGGACTTCGTCAAGGGGAAGGTTGGAATATTCAGCAATTTCCTCCAGTGCCAGTTTTCCAGATGACAGCATTCTCTGAGCTGTTTCCAGCTGATTGCTTTTCCGGCCTTCTTCCCACTTCTCCTCCATCACTCTGCACATGGTATCACTTCCTTCCGCTATTGGGGCAGGGTACCACGCAGACGTTTGACCTCCTCAATGGAGAGACCGGAGTACTGAGAAATTTTTTCCAGAGGCAGAATACCGTCTGACAGCATTATGCGGGCACTGGTCCGTTGGTTTTTTTCCCGCTCCTTCTTCCGCTCCTTCTCACACATCTCTTCCATCACTCTGCACATGGTATCACTCCCTTCTATCGTCTCCTTGAAGTACCGCACCTGTCCCGCAAGGACGGAATAGTGCATATCCGCCGCCCGGGTGCAGGAGAAGTCGTGCATCAGCCGTCCCAGGGGCGAGTCGTCCCGGAACGCGCCGTTTACATATAGGATATGCGCCCCGTCGTCAAATAACTCGCCGGTGTTCAGGATGCACCGATCCACCTTGTAGAGCGGCTCTCCCCGGCCCAGCACGTCCCGCTCGGTGATGAAGATCACCCAGGTCTCCGGCAGGCGCTGGAAATCCTCGCTTTTTTGCAGCAGGACGCTGTCCAGCATACTGCTGTGGAACCGGGCCCGCCGCCTGCCCGCGCCCCGGTCGGAACGCTGGATCTCCACGTTGATGGTCCGTCCTTCGCTGTCCACGGCCACCACGTCCAGCCGCAGGGAGCGCTCCGTCAGGTTCCCCAGGGATACCTGGGTGCGCACGCTCTGCACCGTCAGCTCCGGCATATCCAGCACGATGCGCAGCACCAGCTCCATACAGGCTGGGTCGCTCTCAAAGCACCGGGTCATGAGATCGTCGTCCATCAGCCGCATCCGCGCCAGCCGGGCCAGATTTTCCGGGCTGCGGAGGCTTCGTTCTTCCGTCAAGGCTCCGCCTGCTTTCCGGCGTCGGGGAAGCGGTACTCGGTGGTATAGTCGTACCGACGCCCGGGACGGAGGAGGATGTCCCCCCACTCGGGATGGTTGGGGCTGTCCGGGAAAAACTGGGTCTCCAGACACACGCCCATCCGGGGGACGTAGTCCACGCCGCCCTTGCCGCCCTTGGCGTTCAGGAAGTTGCCGCTGTAGAACTGGATGCCGGGTTTTTCCGTCCAGGCCTCCATGGTGATGCCGCTGCGGTCCCCGGTGAGCCGGGCCGCCAGCCGCAGGCCCTGGGCCGGGGAGAGGACGAAGTTGTGGTCGTAGCCTCCCACGTTATGGAGCTGCTCATCGTCCGCGCCGATGTCTTGGGACAGGGGCTTGGGGACGGTGAAGTCCAGGGGCGTGCCCGTTACGGGCCGGGACATGGACAGCGGGATGCTGTCGGGCCCCACCGGGGTATAGGCGTCGGAGGCCAGCCAGAGGACGTGGCCCATGGCGTCCCCGCCGCCGTTGAGGTTGAAATAGGCGTGGTTGGTGATGCTGCAGTGGGTGGTCTCGGTGCTCACGGCCTCGTAGCGCAGGCGCAGGGCGTTCTCGGTGAGGGTGTAGGTCACCCGGAGCGTCAGCTGGCCGGGAAAGCCCCCCTGCCCGCCGGGGGAGACGTAGGTGAGGGTCACGGCGTCCTCCTCGGACGCCTCCGCCGTGAAGATCTGATGGGAAAAGCCCTCCGGGCCGCCGTGGAGCTGCTTGCCGCCCTCGTTGGGGACCAGGGAGACCCGGCGCCCGTCGATGAGACAGCTGGCCCCCGCGATCCGGTTGGCGTACCGGCCTACCACGGCGCCTACGTAGCCGCCGTTGGTCTCGTAGGCCTCCACCGCGTCGTAGCCCAGGACCACGTCCACCGGCTTTCCGTCCCGGTCCGGGACCCGCAGAGCCCGCAGGGCCGCGCCGTAGGTGAGGACCTCCGCCTCCAGAGCGCCCCGGCGGAGGATGTACTTATCCACCGGACGGCCGTCCCGGGCGGCGCCGAAGGGCTCCTTACATACCGGCATGGGAATCGCCTCCTTATCTGTATAATATATCAACTTTATTATAGCACATTATCGGGGGATTGACAAGGCGGGAATTTTGGGGATCGCCGCGCCCTAGGGGTGCTCCCGCAGATACGCCATCAGCTCCGGCGTTTGGGACCAGTAGGCCGCGCCCCAGTGCTCAAAATCCCACTGCTCCTGATAGCCGTTGCACTCGTAGTCGATATAGTACAGCCGGCCGTCCTGCACTACGAAATTGGTGGGGAAATAGTCGATATTCAGCCCCGCCGGGTACAGCAGGCGGCACATCGCCCGGACCTGCTCCACAAACTCCGGACGCATCTGGTCCCGGCGCACATAGTCGAGGATCGTATCCCCGGCGATGTACTCCTTCAAAATGCGCTCCGCCTCCACGTCCGCCGCCAGGAGGCGGGGCATGGGGATGCCCGTCTCCGAGAGCCGCCGGTAGTCGTTCAGCTCCGCGGCCATCTTGTCCCCGAACTGGTAGTAGTCGCAGGGCTCGTGGTGGATCTGTTTGAGGACGTACTCCCCCGCCCCGTCCGTGACAAGGTAGGAATAGCCCCCCTTGCCCTTCCCCAGCAGCTTTTTTACGGTGTAGGAAGTACCGTTGACGGATAATTCCTTCGGAAGCTCCATTGCGTTCTCCTTTCCCGCCGCCTACAGAAGCGGCCTGATCAGCCAGACCAGCGCCTTCCGCCAGCCGCCGCGCCGGGCGAGGAGCTGGTCCTTCGCCGCCTCCAGACGGGCCCAGGCGGCTTCGCGCTCCTCCTCCGTCAGGGTGTGCTGGCTGAACCGAGCCTTCCGGCCAAGCTCCTCCAGCAGCTCGTCCTCGCTCCCGCCCAAGTCTACCACCCGGCGGCACCGGCGGTATGCGCTGATGGCGGAGCGGTTGGTATCCGCGTCCCCCTTCGCCAGACGCCGGGGCAGGAAGGACAGGGCGTATCCGCCTGCCAGCGCCCCTAGGGACAGCACGGTCCACAGCACGGCCCGCCACGGGAAGACAAAGGCCGGTCCTTCGGGCGCTTCCTCCTCCGGAGGCGTCTCTCCGGGAAGGGGTTCCGGCAGGCCGGGCTCCGGATCATCGGGCGTTTCCTCCTCCGGCTCCGGTTCGTCCGGCGTCTCCGGTTCCGCCGGGTCTTCGGAGAGGATCGCGCCGTCCCCGGTGCCGGAATAGCCGGGGGTCATCTCCACCGGGTACCAGCCGCACCCGTCGATATAGACCTCCACCCAGGCGTGGGCGTCGCTGTCCTGCACATCGCCCCGGCCCCGCTGGTCCAGCTGGGCGGCGTAGCCGGACACGTACCGCGCGGGGATGCCCTGCAGCCGCAGCAGCAGGGTCCCGGCGGTGGCGAAATGGACGCAGTAGCCCCGGCCCTCCGTCAGGAAGTGGTCCACGAAATCCTCTCCCGCCTCCATGGCGGGGGTAGCGGGGTCGTAGACCGCCAGGGCCTCCAGCAGCGCCGCCGTCCTTGACGCGGCGGTCATGACGGCGCGGAAGCGCTCCAAGGGAGACATCCCGTCCGTCAGCTCCACCATGCCGCCGAAGTCCTCCAGGGTGCGGCTTGCGTTGGCTGCCTGAAGCACCTGCTCAAGACTGGCCTCCAGCGCCTCCCGCTCCTCCTCCCCGGCGGTTTCCAGTTCCGCCTCGAGGCTTCCGATCACCATCTGCCAGTTCTCGTTGGTCAGGCAGTTTGACAGAACGTCCCGGACGGAGTTGGGGACGATCAGGTAGTCCGGCACCACCTCCCGCCGGTAGCCCAGCTCCTCCTCCGCCAGGTAGCCGGTCAGAGGGGTGAAGCCGTCCTCCGGGGTGCCGGGGATACAGCCCACCTCATAGCGCTCCGAGGAGGAGAACAGTCCCTCCTCCCCGCCGGGCATGGTGAGACGCCCGGACTCGTCCGTTGTCCCCCAGCCGTCGGTGAGGCGGTAGGGGTAGTAGTACGTCCCCTGGAAGGAAATATCCCGGATGGTCAGGACGGCGCGCTGGCCCTCCTCCGCCGTCTGGGCGGGGTACAGGGACGGCGCGGCCCCGGTCTCCGCCTCCAGCCGCTCCCATTCGGCGTACTGCTCCTGGGTCACGCCCTTGATCCGGTTGCGCATCGCGTCCACCTCTCCGTCGCCATACCGGGTCCGGCTCTCAGCCTCATAGGTCTCCCCGTATTCCTCCAGCATAGTGCGTTTGAAGGCCTCAAATTTCTTCTCGTCAGACATATTTTTCTTCCTTTCCTGTGCCATGATCGTCTCCCTGACAGATTCGATCAGTTTTTGCAGCCGCCCCTGCTCCCGCTCCAGAGCGGACAGATGCTCCCGCAGGGCGGCCAGCCGGTCAAAGGAGGGATCGTCCAGACATGCCCTGATCCGGGCCAGCTCCACCCCGAGAGCCCGGTAGTACAGGATGTCCTGGAGCCGGTCCACCTCCGCCGGGCCATAGCGGCGGCCCTCGGTCCGGCCGCTAGGCTTCAGCAGACCGATCTCGTCGTACCAGCGCAGGGCACGGGTGGTTACCCCGGACAGGCGCGACAGCTCCTGAATGGTATACTCCATTTCGATCACCTCCTGATTAGGATACTACCACTTGACGCCGCGTCAACGTCAAGTGGTATTTTTAATTTTTTTCAGTGGCCGGAAGCTCCTTCCGCAGCTGCCGGGATATGGAAGAGAGCCCCCTTAAAAAGAGGGCTCTCCATATCGCTCCGATTCAGGCCTGCGTCTCCGGCGGCTCCTGCCAGCCCTTGCACACGTCGATCCAGCCCAGGCTGCGGGAATACCCGGCCAGCTCATCGCAGGTGAGCTCAATGGCGGAATTTCCGCTGCCCGCGGCCGGAAACACGGTTTTAAACCGCTGGAGAGAGACATCCAAATAGGTCTTTACCCCCTCCGGGTTGGCAAAGGGACAGACGCCGCCAACGGCATGGCCGGTAAATGCGGACACCTGCTCGGGCGTGAGCATCTTCGCCTTGGTATGGAACACAGCCTTATACTTGCTGTTGTCAATCTTGGCGTCGCCGGCGGCCACAATCAGGACGCAGCCCTCCTCTACCAAAAAGGACAGAGTCTTGGCGATGCGGGCGGGGATCACCCCCACCGCCTGGGCGGCCAGCTCCACCGTGGCGCTGGAGACAGGGAACTCCAAAATGTCCCCCTCCCGCCCCAGCGGGCGGAAGTAATCCCGGACTTTTTCAATGGACATCTCTCAGCCCTCCAGCTTCCTGGCCGTCTTGGCCAAAAAACGCTCGTCGGCGACGATGAACCGCTCGTGGGTGCCCCGGCCGATGGGCCCCCTCTCGTCAAAGGCGGCCACCGCCAGGACCAGCCGCTTGCCGTCCACCTCGGTGACCTCGCTCTCCGCCCAGACCTTCATCCCCACCGGGGTGGCGCTGTCGTGGGAGACATTCAGCCGGGTGCCCACAGTGCTCTGGCCCGCCTCCAGGTGGGGGGCGATGGACTTCCAGGCCGCCTCCTCCATCAGGGCGCACATAAAGGGG
>OFHN01001961.1_pt1 | contig 13153 bp, 8 predicted proteins | sample 1521321 | NCBI WGS metagenome assembly OFHN01 (sample SAMEA3504130, study PRJEB24116) | mouse gut metagenome | biome: mouse gut; feature: mouse-associated habitat; material: faeces | place: Denmark | collected 2011
TTTAACGCACCCGGCGGTCAGACGCCGATAGGGGGACAGCTCCTCCCCGGAGATGGACTCATAGTAGGTGACGGACAGGCAGGCCGGGATATCAAATTCCAAAAAGGAGTCCTCCCGGAAGGAAAAATCGTGGATCTTGATGGTGAACAGGTCCTTCTGACCGTAAATCCAGTAGTAACCGTCGCCGCGCTCTCCCGCCTGCCGCCAGCACAGGCCGTTGGGGCCATAGCGGTGATTGTCCGGCTCCGGCACAAAGCCGAACTTCCTCAGCGCGGGAGAGTACAGTTCCTCTGTGCTGCTTTGCATAGCGCTTGCCTCCTTGCCACGATTGGACGCAAAACTATCGGGAAGGGACGAAAGCCGCGCCCATCCCTTGAAAAAAGCTGCGCAACCGTGTATTGTGCGAGATGGTTAGTAATTGCTAACCAAATTTATCACAGTTTCCGCAAAAGGTCAATGCGGAATCAAGCTGAGGAGTGAGATTTGTGAGACCAAAAAAAGAAAAGCCCTTTGCTGCGTTGATGGCCTGGGCTGGACGGGACCGGTGGTATATCTACGCCGCCGTTGTCATGGCCCTTTTGTCCAGCCTGTGTTCCATCGTTCCCTACTTCGCCTTCTACCGGGTGGTGGACGCCGTGGCGGAGGGGACGTGTACCGCCGGTTTCGCGCTGGAGTGGGCAGGGATTATCCTGGTAGCAGCGGCGGTACAGACCCTGACCGCCCTGTTTTCCTCCCTGTCCTCCCACCGGGGAGCATACAACACCCTGTTCAAGGTGCGGTGCATGGTTACGGAGCACATGGCAAAGATGCCCCTGGGCGCCCTCAATGAGCGGAGTACCGGGGAGATCAAGGCGGTCATGAACGAGAGCATTGAAAAGCTGGAGCTGTTCCTGGCCCACAACCTGCCGGAGTTGGTGCTGTACCTGTCCGGGCCGGTGGTCATGTTCGTCTATCTGCTGACGGTCAGCGTCCCCCTGGCCCTGGTGAGCATCCTGCCGCTGCTGTTCGTGGCGGTGGTGATGGTGGTCATGTTCAGCCGCTTCTACAAATTCATGCCCCAAGTCAATTCCGCTGGCGGGAATCTCTCCAGCTCCATCCATGAATACGTGGGCGGGATGCGTCTCATCAAGGCATTCCACATGGGGTCCCGCTCCTTCCAGAAGTTTTCCGATGCGGTGGAGGAACAGCACAAGATGTGGGGGGACATCTCCCGGGCCACCGGGCCGCTGTACGCCGCCTATGTGGTGCTGCTGGAGTGCGGGGTATTGCTGCTGGTCCCCCTGGGCGGCTGGTTTTTCGCCCACGGGCAGATCACCGCCGGGGTGCTACTGCTGTTCGCCTTTGTGGGGAGCCAATACCTGACGGATATCCGGCCCTTGCAGGAGCTGAGTTCTGATTTGTCCTACGTTCTGAACGGCGTGAACCAGGTGCAGGAGATTCTGGAAACCCCTATTTTCACTGGAGGACAGCCCTTCCCGCAAAAGCATGATATCGATATTCGGGATGTCACCTTCGGCTACCGCGAGGACACGCCCGTGCTGGAGCATTGCAGCCTCCACATTGCCCACGGGGAGCGGGTGGCCTTCGTTGGGGAGTCCGGCGCGGGCAAGAGCACGCTGGTGCAGCTGATCTCCCGGTTCTACGATGTAAACGGCGGTTCCGTCCAGATCGGCGGCGTGGATGTGCGGGAGATCGACTATGAGGCGCTTCTGGAGAACATTTCCGTGGTTTTCCAGCACAGCTTCCTCACCAGGGGCACCGTTTTTGAGAACATCGCCATGGGCAATCACGCCGCCACGCTTTCCCAGGTCCGGGCGGCGGCGAAGGAGGCGCAGATCGACGATTTTATCACGTCCCTGCCCGACGGATATGAGACGAGGGTGGGCGGCTACGGCACCCGGTTTTCCGGCGGGCAGAAGCAGCGCATCTGCATCGCCCGGGCCATTCTGAAAAACGCTCCCATCCTGATCCTGGACGAGGCCACCTCCGCCGCCGACCCGGAGAACCAGGTGGAGATCGACCGGGCCATTGAAAACCTGTGCCGGGGCAAGACGGTGGTGATCGTGGCCCACCGACTGGGCATCGTCCAGGGCTGTGACCGGGTGGCGGTGGTGGAGAAGGGCGGCGTCAGCGCCGCGGGGCGCTTTGAGGAAATGCTCCAAAGCAGTCCCTACTTCGCCAAAGCCTGGGCGGACTACAACGCCGCCCGGAACATCCAATACAGCCTGAAAGGGGGCACGGAGGCATGAAATCCCATGTTTTTCGGATGAACGGCAGGCTGAAATGGTCCATTGCCGGAGTTGTGCTGGAGGGTTTGCTGACCGGGACCAACTTCCTGGCCCTGTTCCGGGTGCTGGAACTGATTTTCGACGGCACCGCTAATTTCCGGGACATTTTGAACACCACCGCCGTGCTGGCAGGCATCTTTGTCCTGCGGCTGATTCTCTACACGGTATCCTACACCGGAAGTCAGACCGGCGGCTCCGATGTCAGCCGCCGGGTCCGCGTTGCCATTGGGGATAAACTGAAACGTATTCCCCTGGGACAGTTTACCAAAAACCGCTCTGGTTTCTACATCAACGCCGCCACCAGCGAGGTAGCCGATTTTGAGCAGATTCTCACCCACAAGGTGGCGGATATCCTGAAATATTCCATCCTTCTGACGGCTATCGGACTGTATACCTGTTCCCTCTACCTTCCGGTGGGTATCGCGGTGCTGGCTTCGTCCCTGCTGCTCATTCCCGCGTCGGCGCTGTCCCTGCGGCAGGTGCGCAGCTACGGCGTGCGGAAAAACCGGGCGCGGGAGGAAAACGTCAGTGCCATTACTGAATACCTGTCCGGCAGCCAGACCCTGCGGTCCTACGCCCTGGTGGGGACCAAGAACGAGACATTGACCCGGTCCATGAAGGAGTATTCCGACATCAGCTACCACTACGAGAAGGCTGTTCTGCCCATCGGCTTTGGGTTCCGCTATTGCAGCACTTTGGCGCTGGCCTTCTGCATCGTATCCTCCATCCGGGCCTGGCTGGCGGGGACGCTCTCCCCGGCCGCGCTGGTCATTCTCATCATGCTGGCCCTCTTTGTGGGGAAGGTCAATATGACGGAGTTCATCGCCCTGACCTCCTACCGGAACCTGACCCTTTCCAAGAACAAGATCCAGGGCATTTTCCAGGAGGGGGAGGAACCGGCGGAGTCCCCGTCTTTCGCGCCCAAAGGCACGGAGATCCGCTTTGAAAATGTGGGTTTCTCCTATGTGGAGGGGGAACCGGTGCTGAAAAAGGCCGGCTTCACCATTCCGGCAGGCAAGCTCACCGCCATCGTGGGGGACTCCGGCGCGGGCAAGTCCACGGTGCTGAACCTGATCGCCAAATACTACCAGCCCCAGGCGGGCCGGGTCACCATCGGCGGGCAGGACATCCGGGACATCCCGGCGGAGCAGGTGCTGGAGCATATCAGCCTGGTAGATCAGGATGTATTCCTGTTCAACGACACGGTGCGGAACAATATCCGCTACGCCCGCCCCGGTGCCGCCGACCAGGAGGTGGAAGCTGCCTGCCGTCTGGCCAACTGCGACGGTTTCATCCGTGCCATGGAACAGGGCTATGAGACGGAGATCGGCGAGAACGGGAACCGACTGTCCGGTGGGGAGCGCCAGCGGCTCAGCGTGGCCCGAGCCATTTTGAAGGACAGCCCCATCCTCCTGCTGGACGAGGCCACCGCGTCCCTGGACATCGAAAACGAGCTGCTGGTGAAGCAGGCGGTGGCCCATCTGCTCCGGGCAGACAAAACGGTGGTGATGATCGCCCACACCCTGCCCATTGTCAAGAGCGCCGATCAAATTCTGGTGCTGGACGGCGGACGTGTGGCGGAGGCGGGCACCCACGGCCAGCTTCTCACCAAGGGCGGCAAGTACGCCGCCATGTGGGAGGCGTCCCGGCTGCTGAAGTAGTCCCATCCAGCCATAAATGCCGGTTCCCTACTGGAACCGGCATTTTGTAAATTTTGATTTCCCTCTTGACAAATCCAAAAACCTGGATTATATTCAAAACATCATTTCAAAACATTGTTTTGAATTTTGTGAAGGAGGGTTCTCAGTGGCAAAGCAGATTGAAGGGGTCTACGATGCAGTACTGGCCTGCGCGAAAGAGGAGTTTCTGGACAAGGGCTATCAGGAGGCGTCCCTGCGCACCATCGCTCAGAAAGCGGGGACCTCCACCGGCTCCATCTATACCCGATTTGGAGACAAGGAAGGGTTGTTTGAAGCCATCGTTCAGCCGGTGGTCAGCGGCTTTATGGCTCTGGTCTGCGAAATTCAGGAGACCTTCCACGGCTTTGACAGCGAAACCCAAAAGCAGCGGGTCAATGAGTACAGCTTCTCCGAAATGCAGAGAGGGTTAGACTATATGTACGCCCACTTTGACGAGTTCCGCCTTCTGCTGGATGCCTCCCATGGCACACGGTTTCAGAACTTTGTGGACGAGTTGGCTCAAGTGGAGGTGGAATATACCTATAAATTTTTGGAGACAGTGGGCTGGTCTGATGTCAAGGAGCTGCCCTCCGCAAAAGAATTGATGCACATCGTCACAACCGGCTATTTTGAGGGTGTCTTTGAGGTCATCCGGCACCGGATGGACCGGGAAACCGCCGGGAAGTATGTAGAGCGGCTGGAGCGCTACCACGCGGCAGGCTTTTACGCCCTGTTTTCTCCGGAAAAATAAGATTGACAAGGCTGCGGACCCGGCGCGCGAGGGGAAGCAGCCTATCAATAAAACTACGAGTTAGCTACTTCTAACTCAAAAAGGAGGAATTTCTATGGAAAAGCAAAGCCCATTTCTCCGGCTGTGGGAGCTGGGCGAGAGTGAACATAGCGGGCTGATCCGCGCCATCATCTCGGCTGCGGCAGGCGTCCTGTGTGGAATGCTGCCCTACTATGCGGCGGCGCAGATCATTATCGCCTTGCTCAATGGCAATCAGGAATGGCCGCTCTATTTGTCCTGGTGCGCCGTCGGGCTGGCCGGCTATGTTTTGCGGGCCTGCCTGTATGCCCTTGGGCTGTCCCTCTCTCACAAGGCCACCTTTACAATCCTAAAAAATGTCCGGGGAATGCTCCTCGACAAGCTGCCCAAGCTGCCTCTGGGGACGATCATGGACACCTCCAGCGGCAAGATGAAGCAGATCATCGTGGATCAGGTGGAGAGCATGGAGAGACCCCTGGCCCATCTGCTGCCCGAGATGACAGGCAACTTGTTTGGCCCGGTGTGCATTCTGATCTACCTGTTTGTGCTGGACTGGCGTATGGCGCTGCTCTCTCTGGTCTCCATTCCGGTGGGGATGCTGTTCATGATGCTGGTGATGATCGGCTACGGGGAGAAATATGCGGGTTCGGTCAGGACCGCGCAGGCAATGAACTCCACTATCGTGGAATACATCGGCGGGATCGAAGTCATCAAGGCGTTCAATCAGGGGAAAAACTGCTACGCCAAATTTTCTGATCGGGTCCTCGCCAATGCGGCGTACTACTACAACTGGATGAAGAGCTACCAGCTCCCCACCTCGCTGGCCAAAGCTGTGATGCCCACCACTTTGATTACCGTCCTCCCGGTGGGCTGGCTGCTCTACAGCGGCGGTAGCCTCAGTATGGAGGTGTTCATCACCACGCTGATTCTTTCCCTGGGCATTGCCGTCCCTCTGCTGGCGGCCATGAACTTTATGGACAGTCTGGCCAAAATCGGAACCATTGTCGGAACGGTGGACGAGATTCTGAACAGCGAGGAACAGCATCACAGCGAACAGCCGGTCAAGCTGGAGGATATGGACATTGCTTTGGAGGACGTCTCCTTCGGCTACCATGCGGATACCGAGGTTTTACACGATGTCAACCTGAAGATTCCCGCCGGGACTATGACCGCCTTTGTAGGTCCCTCCGGCAGTGGAAAATCCACCATCGCCAAGCTGATTGCGGGCTTCTGGGATGTGTCGTCCGGGCATATTACCCTGGGCGGGCATGACCTGAAAGATATTCCTCTGACTCAACTCTACGACCAGGTGGCCTTTGTCTCTCAGGACAACTATCTGTTTGACGAGTCCATCCGGGAGAACATCCGCATGGGCCGGCTCGCCGCTACAGACGCCGAGGTGGAGGCTGTGTCCAAGGCCGCCGGCTGCGACGCCTTTATCCGCAAACTGGAGCGTGGCTATGATACAGTTGTTGGCAGAGGCGGGGCCCATCTCTCCGGCGGAGAGCGGCAGCGGATCGCCATCGCCCGAGCGATTTTGAAAAATGCGCCTATTGTCATTCTGGACGAGGCCACCGCCTACATTGACCCGGAGAACGAGGCCGTTGTGCAGAAGGCGGTAGCAAAGCTGATTCAGGGCAAGACCGTGCTGGTCATTGCCCACCGGCTCTCCACTATTACGGACGCAGATCAGATTGTGGTGGTAAATTCCGGCCAGATCACGGATGTTGGCACCCATGAGGAATTGCAGAAGACCTGTCCGCTGTATCAGTCCATGTGGCAGGCGCATATCGGAGCAAAGGATGGTGACGCAGTATGCTGACCGCATTGAAATCCATCTGGCAGTTTGCCGGGAAAGAGCGGGCAAATGCCAACAAGTCCCTTGCAGTGGGCTTCCTTTATGCAATTTTCCACATGCTTCAGGTGGGAGCCATTTATCAGGTAATTCTGGCCCTGACGGGCGAGGAGCAGAGCGGAAACACCGCCCTGACAGCCCTGGCGCTGTTGGTGACCAGCATTTTGGGCCGGGCGGTCTGCAACTATTTCGGCCAGCTCCAGCAGACCCACGCCGGGTATTTCATGGTAGGCAACAAGCGGGTCAGCATCGGCGACCGGCTGAAAAGCGTCCCCATGGGCTATTTTAACGACAACAGCCTGGGGGAGATCACCGGCATCACCACCACGGTTTTGGAGGAGGTGGAAACCACCGCGCCCATGGTGCTGGTGGGAATGCTGGGCGGCTTCATCAACTCCCTGGTATTTACCGCAATGGTTTTGGTCTGGGACTGGCGCATTGGCTTGATCGTGGCCGCCGCGACCGTTCTATATCTGCTGATCACCTCCGCCATGGAACGCAAGTCTGCCGTCCTGGCGCCCAAGCGGCAGACATCCGCTGCCAAAATGGTCAGCGCGGTGCTGGAGCAGGTGCAGGGCATGAGCGTCATCAAATCCTTTAACCTGACGGGCAAGGGGGACAGAAGGGTTCGGGAGGCTCTGGCGGAGAACTGCAAGTGCAATCTGGCTGTGGAGCTGCTGTTTACCCCTTACACCATCGCCCAGGGGCTGGCGCTCCACCTGGGCAGCATCGCCATGATTCTGGCCGCCATTTCCTTCTATCTGGCCGGGACCATGACGCTGGCCAACACGCTGATGACCATCATTATGTCTTTCCTGGTATTCACTCAGATCGAGTCGGCCGGCAGCAGCATGTCCATTCTCCGTATGGCGGACAGCGCTATCCATCACGCCAACCAAATCGACAGCATCCCCCAGATGGACGAGGGCGGCGCCGTGATCCAACCGGAGCGGCACGATATTTCCTTTGAGGATGTCCGTTTCTCTTACGAGCAGAAAGAGATCATCCATGGGATCAGTGTGATGCTCCCGGACAAGACCACCACCGCCATCATTGGCCCCAGCGGCTCCGGCAAGACCACGCTCTGCAATCTGATTGCCCGGTTCTGGGATGTGGACAGCGGCGTGGTGAAGATCGGCGGGCATGACGTGCGGGAATACACCCTGGAATCCTTGATGGATCAGATCAGCATGGTGTTTCAAAATGTCTATCTCTTTGCCGACACCATCGAGAACAATATCAAGTTTGGCCGGCCTGACGCCACCCATGAGGAGGTAGTGGAGGCGGCTCGAAAAGCCTGCTGCGACGACTTTATCGAGGCACTGCCGGAGGGATACAACACGGTCATCGGGGAAGGCGGGGCCTCCCTCTCCGGCGGGGAGAAGCAGCGCATCTCCATCGCCCGGGCCATGCTCAAGGACGCCCCCATCGTTATTCTGGACGAGGCCACCGCCAATGTGGACCCGGAGAACGAGGACCGTCTGCAAAAGGCCATTGAGGCCCTGACCCGGGACAAAACCATCATCATGATTGCCCACCGGCTGAAAACTGTTCGCAGCGCCGGCCAGATCCTGGTGGTGGATGAGGGACAAATTGTCCAGCGGGGCCGGCACGAGGAGTTGATTGGGCAGAAGGGCATCTATGCGGATTTCGTCCTGGGCCGGAAAGAGGCCGCAGGGTGGAAGCTGAATCAATGACGCTGTCCAAGCGGGACAGATCGAGCGAAACAGAGCAGACAATCAAATTATCTGCTGATATGATAGCAAAAGGTTAGCGAAAGCTACTTAAGAAGGAGGTATTGATTATGGCACAAAAAACAGACACCCGTACACAGCTTCTGACCGCATCACCGTTTCAGTTGATGATCTCCCTGAGCCTTCCGGCGATTATCGGCATGGTTGTGGTCGGGCTGTACAGCTTCATGGATCGGGTATTCGTGGGCCAGCTGATCGACCAGGTGGCTATGGGGGCAGTTTCCGTTTCCTACCCGTTTACCTTGATCAATTCGGGCATTTCTACTTTGATTGGCGTAGGGTCGGCTTCTGTCTTGTCCAGAGCGGTGGGAAAGAAGGACCAGAGAACTATTGACAAGATCATGGGCAACCTGATCGCACTGAACCTGCTCCTTGGTTTGATCGTCACGGCGATTGGCATGATTTTCACCCGGCCCATTCTGAGCCTGAGCGGCGCGGAGGGCGAAATTCTGAACAATGCCGAACGCTATCTGCGCATCATCTTTGCTGGGAGCCTATTCGTCAACTTTGCACAATCTTCTAATATGATTATGCGGGGAGAGGGGCTCCTGAAACAGGCCATGATATACAGCGGCGGCTCGGCGATCCTGAACATCGTCCTGGACCCCATCCTGATCCTGGCGCTCAGACCCCACGGGATGGGGATCGACGGCGCGGCTTACGCAACGGTCATTGCCCAGATTGTCTATGCGGCGGTGATGCTGCGGCACTTCCGCTCTAAAAGTAAAAATGTCCGTATCCACGGTATTCGCTTGGAAAAGAGCCTGATCCCCGAGATTTTCGGAGTCGGCTTCTCCGCCATGCTCATGCAGGTCATGACCCTGCTCCAGCAGACGGTCCTCTATCACACCGCCCACAGCTATGGCGGTGACGATTGGCAGATTCTTTTGGGAGCCGCACTGAGCGTACAGTCCTTTACTATGATTCCCCTTTGGGGTGCCAGCCAGGGATTTCAGCCCGCGGCGGGGACAAACTACGGGGCAAAACAGTATGACCGGGTCAGGCAGATCACCAAAACCTTTCTTGCCGGCGTCACAATTTTGAGCCTGATTTTCTATATCCCCATCCAGCTTGGCGCGGAGACGGTACTGTCCTGGTTTATCAAAGAGAGCAGGATTGTTAGCATGGGCGTGACCGACTTCCGCGTTCTGTTCAGCACCTACATCTTCCTGGGCCTTGTGCTGATGGCAATCACGCTGATGCAGTCTCTGGGCAAAGCATCCAAGGCCAGTGTTCTGGTATTGCTGCGGCAAATCATACTGTTTGTTCCTCTGGTCATCCTTGTTCCAAAACTGGGCGGGTTAGGTATCAACGGCGTATTCCTCGCCCCAGCACTGACTGACCTGATTGTGCTGGTAATTGCGGTTTTCATGCTTGTGCTTGAATTTAGGAGTTTAACAAGGTTGAATAACAACTAAAGTAAAACAGGAGGAACGCAGCAACTATGCCGATACTTGCCGATATGCAAAAAGCAGTGGTCATCGAAAGCGATTGCTGCGTGATTTATCAGTTCCGCAATGAGAGCGGCGAAGGTACGATCACCCTTTACGAGGTGTTTCCCGGCGTTTCTCTTGCCTATAATGATTTCCACATGCGATACTATGACTCAGAATTCCGTCCGGGGCGGGATCTGCTGTGCATCGACCACTGCCGGGAAGGGCGGCTGGAGTACCCGGTGAAGGGGGACGCCTACTCCTACGTGGAGGCCGGGGACCTGAAGCTGGACCGGAGGCTGACCCATACGTGCCATTTTGAATTCCCCTTGTCCCACTACCACGGCGCCATGGTTTCCTTCGACCTGGATACCGCCTGTCAATCTCTGCCCCAGGAGATGCGGGACTTCCCGGTGAATCTGCGGTCCCTGCGGGAGAAATACTGCAAGGACATTGACCCTGCCATCATTCACGCGGCCCCCAGCATTGAGCATATTTTCGGGGAGCTGTACGCTGTGCCGGAGAAAATCAAGCCGCACTACTTCAAGGTGAAGGTTCTGGAGCTGCTGTTATACCTGGACGCGCTGGAGCTGCCGGAGAGCCGGGAGGAAAAGCCCTATTTCTACAAATCCCAGGTGGAAAAGGTCAAGGCCATCCAAGCGTTTCTGGCCTCGCACATGGACGAGAGCCACACCCAGCAGGCCCTGGCCACCCGGTTTGACATCCCCCTGACCACCATGAAACGGTGCTTCAAATCCGTGTTCGGTGCTTCTATGGGGGACTGGCTGACCCAGTACCGGATGAATCAGGCGGCGGTGTTGCTACGGACATCAAAGAACCTCAGCGTGGTGGAGATCGCCGGACGGGTGGGGTACGACAGCCCCAGCAAATTTGCCATCGTGTTCCGGAAGGCTATGGGGATGTCCCCAACGGAGTACCGGCGCAGGTGAATTTGTTGTCCAAATGGGACTGTTTGGTCTATGCGGGGTAGATAGTTATCGCTAACCCCCTTAAAATATGGGCGGTACCAGCCGGTACCGTCCATATTTCTTTGAAGGGAGTGGTTTGCTTGGAGCAAACAAAAAAGGGCTGGTTTTCCTGCCTGCTCACTTACGCCGGGGCGGGCAAAAGGCGGCTCACCGGGTCGGTGATCTTGTCCGTCATCAGCGTAACAGCAGGACTTTTGCCCTACTACTGCGTATTCCAGCTGATCGAGGCCTTTTCCGCCGGGGCGCTTCGGGAAGAGGGTATTTTGACCTGGTGCGGCCTAGCGCTGGGGGCCTATCTGGTAAAAATTCTCTGTTTCGGTTTTTCCACCATGCTGTCCCACTACGCCGCCTATCACATTCTGGAGGGCCTGCGGCTGCGGGGGGCAGACCGGTTCCTCCACGCCCCGCTGGGGGAAGTGACCGCCCACTCCATCGGGGAGATCAAGAACCTGATGGTGGACAAGATTGAGGACATCGAGCCGCCCCTGGCCCACATGATTCCCGAGGGGATGGGGCATCTGGCTCTGCCTGTTGTAAGCCTGATTGCCCTGGCGCGCATTGACTGGCGTCTGGCGCTGGCGTCCCTGGCGACGGTTCCCCTTTCCCTGGTCTGCATGATCCTGACCTTCCGAATCAGCGGGAAAAACTTCGATCAGTATGTTCAGTCCAACACGGCCATGAACAGCACCATCGTGGAGTACATTGAGGGGATCGAGGTTATCAAAGCCTTTGGCCGGGCGGGGACGTCCTATGACAAATACGCAAAGGCAATCACCGACTACCGCACTTTTGTGGTGAAATGGCTCTCCTCCACCTGGGTGACCTTCAAGCTGGCCTTTGCCCTGTTCCCCTCCACCCTGCTGGGGACGCTGCCCATGTGCCTGTGGCTGGGGACCGGCGGGGCCATCACGGCGGCGGAGGCGGCGCTGGGGGTGATGCTGTCCATGTCCATGGTCACATCCTTGGCAAAAATCGAGGTGTTCACCAACGAGATCAAGCAGATGCAGATGACGGTGGAGGAATTACAGCGGTATCTGGATATGCCGGAGCTGCCCGAACCGGAAAACCGGGCGGAACTGTCCAGGTACGATGTGGCGTTGAAAAACGTCCGCTTCTCCTACTCCGGCCAGCGGGCGGACGAGGTACTCCACGGTGTAAGCCTGCATCTTTCCCAGGGCAGTTTTACCGCGCTGGTGGGGCCGTCCGGCGGCGGAAAGTCCACGGTGGCCAAGCTGATCGCCCGGTTCTGGGATGTCACGGAGGGGGAAATTACCATCGGTGGGGTGAACATCAAGAACATCCCCCTGTTCCAGCTGGCGGACACGGTCAGTTTCGTCACCCAGGACAACTTTCTGTTCCGCTGCTCCCTGAAAGAAAATATACGCCTGGGCAACCCCAGCGCCAGTGACGAAGATGTTTATGCTGCGGCAAGAGCAGCCCAGTGCGAGGAGTTTATCTCCAAGCTGCCCCAGGGCTACGACACCCCGGCTGGTGAGGCGGGAAAACGGCTGTCCGGCGGGGAAAAGCAGCGCATCGCCATTGCACGGATGATCCTGAAGAACGCCCCGGTGGTGATTCTGGACGAGGCTACCGCCTTTACCGACCCGGAGAACGAGGAAAAGCTTCAACAGAGCATCGCCGCACTGACCCGTGGAAAGACCCTACTGGTCATCGCCCATCGGCTGTCCACCATCCGAAATGCGGACAACATCGTGGTGCTGAAAAGCGGCGAAGTCATTGCCCAGGGCCGGCAGGAAGAACTTTTGCAGACCTGCCCGCTCTACCGGCAGATGTGGCAGGCCCACATCGGGGCCAAGGATTGGGCGGTATCCGGAAAGGAGGCGGTGTGAGATGTTCCAAACGGTCAAGCGTATCATCCGCTGGTGTGGGGAGTTCCGAGGAAAACTGTATATCGGCTTCGTGTTTTCCTTCTTCTCCACCTGGTTCGCGGCAATGCCCATTATGGTCGCGGCTTATACGGTGGGATTGCTGATCCAGGGGCGGCTGGAGCGGAAGTGGGTTGGCCTGAGCCTGTTGGTCATTGCATTGCTGGTACTGCTCCGGTTCCTGTTCAGCTACTTGCAGGCCCGGTTCCAAGAGGCGATCAGCTACGAGCTGGTGGCCCGGGATAGGCTGGCCATCGGCGAGGCGCTGAAACGGGTTTCCCTGGGCTACTTTCAGCAGGTAGATACGGGGAATATCCTGAATTCCATCACCACCGGCCTGCACACGCTTGAAAATATGGGCATCCGCATGGTGGACAGCTTCATCGGCGGGTATCTGAATTTCCTGTGTATCCTCCTGTGCCTGCTGGCTGTCAGCCCGCTGGCCGCGCTGATCTCCCTGGCGGGGACGGCGCTGTCCTTCCTGTTCCTGCTTCTGGTAT
>OFHN01001975.1_pt1 | contig 13106 bp, 9 predicted proteins | sample 1521321 | NCBI WGS metagenome assembly OFHN01 (sample SAMEA3504130, study PRJEB24116) | mouse gut metagenome | biome: mouse gut; feature: mouse-associated habitat; material: faeces | place: Denmark | collected 2011
TCCGCCAGCCGGGGGCTCCCTATCTGATAGGAGGGAAAGATCGATCAAAAGGCGTAGGTAGCGGCGTTGATCTTGACGGTGTCATCGTCCCCGTCCTCCTCATCCTCGTCCTCTTCTTCCTTTTCACCGGCCAGAACGAAGGAGGCGACATCCTCGGCCAGAGCCTCGACCACGGACTTCTGCTCCTTATCGGCGCAGATCACCGCCGCGCAGTCGGAGAGGCTTACCAGCTTCTCCTTCAGCAGCTCCGCCGTCACGTCCCCGGCGAAGGCCACGCTGGCGCAGTCCATCAGGCTCACGCCCTCCTCCGCGTCCGCCAGAAGACTGGCGGTGATCTCGGCGCGGACCCGGTCGGAGATCAGCAGGCCGCCCACCACCCGCAGTCTGTCATAGGCCATATCCATTTCCAGAACCCGGTCCTTCATGCTTCTGCAAACCAGCAGGTCGCCGTTTACCCGCAGGTAGGACACCTGGTCCAGCGCGGACGCGCTGTGGGGGGTAATAGAGAGACTGCCGTCGATATACAGCTTTCCGCCGTACCGCTTCACCAGATTCTCATCCAGCACGGCGTCATCGTCCACGTAGGCGCAGCCGTCGGGGAGGATCGTGATGTCCGCCCGCTCGTCCACCATGGCCACGGCGGCCTCCGCGTAGGACTCGCTGACCAGGAGCTCCTTGGTGACAAAGCGGACGTTCTTCTCCGCCATCCGGGCAAAATCGATGTCAGGGGCCAGGGCGATGACCCTGCCGGGTGCGCAGTAGAGGGCGTCCTGCTTGGTCCGGAGATGGAAGAAACGGTCCAGCACGGCGGTCTTTTTCAGCAGGATGCCGCCGTCGGGATAGGTGCGGATGGGGCCGTTGATCTGGAAGGCGCTCAGCAGGCCCGACATGCTCTCCGGGCATGTGACGGGGCCGTTGACGGTCATGCCCGCATAGCTTCTCAGCACCGCCTCGCAGCCGGACTCGATGGTGAGGGGGGCGTTGACCACCACATACAGCTTTTCCTCCGGCACGGCGCTGCTCGCGCCGATGGTCATGGGGCCGTTGACAAGGGAGAAACGGGCGTCCCCGCTGATTGCGGCGGTGCCGGCGGTGTTGACGCAGACCCTGTACCGGCCCAGCAGAGCCTGGGCCTCCGGGCTGGTGACCAGGGTGGCGGCATTGATCTGCACCGCCTCATAGGCGCTGAGAATCTCCTCGGTGATGTTCCGGGTGTCGCAGATGGCGCAGTTGACCTGCAGCTTTTTCTTGTTCTCCATGATACATTCCTCCATAAAAATATTTGAATTTGAAGTTTTTACAGCTTGATGCGGTAGATGCGGCAGTAGGACTCCAGCAGGGACTGTCCCTCCCGGTCGGCGGCCATATCGATGAGGCCGCCCTCACGGACGGGATTCCGGCGGTTCCGCTCCACGGGGTTGTACCACAGCGGGGCTTTCTTCGTGCGTTTCATCTCAAATTCCTCCATTCTTATTCTTCGACCCACTGGCGCAGCCGCCGTTTGGCGGAGGCCAGCCGGGAGCGGACGGTAGCGGACGGGAGATCGAACATGTCCCCCAGCTCCTTGGCGTTGTAGCCCTCAAAATACCGCAGGGTAAAGACGGTCCTCTCGCCCTCCGGCAGGCGGGCGATGAGCTGGGCCACGGCGGCCTGGCTCAGGTCCTCCTGAAAGGAGGCCAAGGCCAGCTGTTCCTCCTCCGCCGGGGTCTCCCGGGACTGCTTCCGTGCCTGGTCGATGAAGAGGTTCCGGGCGGTCTTGTAGAGCCAGGCCCGGCACTGTCCCCTGGAGAGGTCCTCCAGATCCCCCCAGTGGGTCATGGCCCGCAGGTAGGTCTCCTGGACCAGGTCCTCTGCGGCGGCGGCGCTCTTCGTCATGGCGGCGCAGTAGGCCAGAATCTCCTTATAGAATTTACCATAAAGCTCTTCTAATTCCATTGCCGGGGCTCCTCTCTTGCGTGTTCACCTATATAACGGATGGGAAAGGGAAAGTGTTGACAAAAAAACAAAAAAATTTTGCCGCCCCGGAGGGCGGCAAAAGGGAGGTATGCTCTTTCTCGATGAAAACCCATGCTCCGTCACCGGGCAGAAATCTAGGAATAGCAATGATCTGAGTCTCGCATTAAAATACTTTTTCTTTCAATTATAGGGACGCTGGTTCAGCCTCAATCAATGTTGCGCAGTTTCAAGCATTTTCAGCTTTCTGCTACTTTTGCTGATACAAATTCACACAGGTTGAAATAGGTTCGCTTGTGTACTAAGTTGTGTACCAACCTAGCAGAAATAAACTAGAGCATTATAATGCAGCTCTTACTTTTTCAATAAAATCTTCTGTAACATATTTTTTAGACGGAACATGGATAAAAATCACATGACAATTGCATTTTCTTAACATATACCAATAGGCTTCGTTACATAAGGACTGGATTGGCGTATTCCCTATATTAGTCATAATTCCGTTTTGATTCAATTTCATTGCAATTGAATCCACATTCACAGTTGAATACAAGTACACCTGATCTCTTTGGGCAACGCAATCTATTCTTATATTCCCCTTTAGATTTTTGTCTAACCCAAACATATAGACTAAATCATATGTACAATTGATATTGTCAATATCGTTCTTCAACCCGCCGTATGAATTTGTCAAAAATAATTTATCGCCGTTAAGATTTCTTACGATTTTATTAGATGAATTGCCGTTCCCCTTAAAAGCAACGTATAAAACAGGCACTTGTTTACCTCGCTACATCCTAATTTGCAAACTTGTGTGCTTTTTGTGTACCAAACGCCGCCCAAACCCCCAAAACCGCTGCAACACAAGGGGTTCGGGCGGCTGATACCTTTAACTTTCAAGAAAAAGAATGACAACCAAATCCGCTTACCGGAAGTACCGCGCCGCGCTGCAGAAGAGGCCCATGTCGTACACGCCGGGCACGTTCCGGTACAGGGCCGGGCCGATCCGCTCGCTGTGGCCCATCTTCCCCAGCACCCGTCCGTCCGGGGAGGTCAGGCCCTCAATGGCCCAGACGGAGCCGTTGGGGTTGAAGGCGGCGTCCATGGTGGGCGCGCCGTCCAGATCCACATACTGGGTGGCGATCTGCCCCTGCTCCCGCAGCAGCGCCAGGGTGTCGGGCTGGGCGATGAACCGGCCCTCGCCGTGGGAGATGGGGACGCTGTAGATCTCCCCGGGGGCGGTCTCCAGCAGCCAGGGGGACAGGTTGGAGCACACCCGGGTGCGGACAATGGAGGACTGGTGCCGCCCGATGACGTTGTAGGTCAGGGTGGGGCAGGTCTCGTCCGTGTCCCGGATCCGTCCGAAGGGGAGCAGGCCCAGCTTGATAAGGGCCTGGAAGCCGTTGCAGACGCCCAGCATCAGCCCGTCCCGGTTCTCCAGCAGGTCCGTGACCGCCTCTGTGAGCCGGGGGCTGCGCAGCAGGGAGACAATGAACTTGGCGGACCCGTCGGGCTCGTCCCCGCCGGAGAAGCCGCCGGGGAGGAAGACGATCTGGGCCCTGCGGACGGCCTCCTCCAGGGCCCGGGCGGAGGCCTTCAGGTCCTCCGTGGTCAGGTTCCGGATCACCACCGTCTCCGCCGCCAGCCCCGCCGCCAGGCAGGCCCGCTGGCTGTCGTACTCGCAGTTGGTGCCCGGGAACACGGGGATGACCACCCGGGGCTGTGCAATCCCGCGGCCCAGAACCGCCGGGGCCCCCTTGGTCCAGGTGACGGGCTTCACCGGCTCCGCCGTCCCGGCCCGGGTGGGGTAGACCTCCTCCAGAACGGACTCGTTGAGGGCCAGGAGCTCGTCGATGGGGGCGGAATCATCCCCGATCACGATCACCGGCTCCGCCGTGGTCACGCCGATGAGCCTGGCCCAGGGCAGATCAACCGCCTCCGTCAGCTCCGCCACGATCACAGCCGGGGCGGGGGCGTACCAGTTGACGCCCTCCTCCCGGGACCGGAAGCCGATCCGGTTGCCGAAGGACATGTTCATCACACCGTCGGCCAGCCCCTTCTCCGCCGCCCAGGCGGCCTTCACCTTCCCGGCCTGGGCCAGCTGGAGAAACGCCTCCCAGGCGGCCCGCTGGCTCTCGGCCCCGCCGCCGTCGGGGGCAAAGCGGTACACCGGCCGCCCCGGCTCCTTGAACTCCGGGGTGATGACCTCCCCGGCCTTCACCGGCGCGATAGCGAAAGAGATGAGGGTGGGGGGCACGTCCAGGTCCATAAAGGAGCCGGACATGGAGTCCTTGCCCCCGATGGCCGCCGCGCCGAAGTCCAGCTGGGCGGACAGAGCCCCCAGCAGGGCGGCAAAGGGCTTGCCCCAGCGGGCGGGCTCATTGCGCAGCTTTTCAAAGAACTCCTGAAGGGTGAGATAGGCCTTTCTGTAGTCCGCGCCCGCGGCCACCAGCTTGGCGAGGGAGGCGGCCACCGCGTCGTAGGCCCCCCAGTAGGGGGCGGCGGCGGCGTACGCCGGGTCACATCCGTAGGCCATGACGCTGGCCTGTTCCGTCTCCTGCCCCGGCAGCACCGGCAGCAGGGCGGTCATGGACTGGGCGGGGGTCCGCTGGGTCTTCCCGCCGAAGGGCATGGTCACGCTGCCAGCGCCGATGGTGCTGTCGAAGCGCTCCACCAGCCCCCTCTGGGAGGCGCAGGGCAAACTTGCCGCCAGCTCCCGCAGGGAGTGGAACTTGGGCTGTCCCATGGCGGTACGGTCCTTCTCCTCCACGGACACTTTCGCGTGCTTCACCGCGCCGTTGGTGTCCAGGAAGGCCCGGCTCAGGTCCGCGATGGTCTCCCCCCGCCACTTCATCACCATCCGGGGACTTTCGGTGACCACGGCGGCCCGGTAGGCCTCCAGATTCTCGGTCCCGGCCAACGCGATGAACTGCTCTTCATCCTCGGGGGCGACGACCACCGCCATGCGCTCCTGACTTTCAGAGATGGCAAGCTCGGTGCCGTCCAGACCGTCATACTTCTTCCGCACCGCGTCCAGATCGATCTCCAGCCCGTCGGCCAGCTCGCCGATGGCAACGGATACGCCGCCCGCGCCGAAATCGTTGCACCGCTTGATCATTTTTGTAACAACGGGATTCCGGAACAGCCGCTGGAGCTTCCGCTCCTCAGGGGCGTTGCCCTTCTGGACCTCGCTTGCCATGGTGGTGAGGGACTGCGTGTTGTGGCTCTTGGAGGACCCGGTGGCCCCGCCGATGCCGTCCCGTCCCGTGCGGCCTCCCAGAAGGATGACCACGTCCCCGGGGGCGGGCCGCTCCCGGCGGACGTTGGCCGCCGGGGCCGCCGCGGCCACCGCGCCGCACTCCAGGTGCTTGGCCATGTAGCCGGGGTGGTAGATCTCCGCCACGTGGCCTGTGGCCAGACCGATCTGGTTGCCGTAGGAGGAGTAGCCCGCGGCCGCCGTGGTGGCCAGCTTCCGCTGGGGCAGCTTGCCGGGCAGGGTGTCGGCAAAGGAGGCCCGGGGATCCCCGCAGCCGGTGACCCGCATGGCCTGATGGACGTAGGCCCGGCCGGACAGGGGATCCCGGATGCACCCGCCGATGCAGGTGGCAGCGCCGCCAAAGGGCTCGATCTCCGTGGGGTGGTTGTGGGTCTCATTTTTGAACATGAGCAGCCAGTCCTGCTCCTCCCCGTCCACCAGGGCGGGCACGTGGATGGAGCAAGCGTTGATCTCCTCGCTCTCATCCAGCTCCGGCAGCAGGCCCCGCTTTTTCAGGGTCTTTGCGCCGATGGTGGCGATATCCATCAGGGTCTGGGGCCGCTGGGCGGCCCGCTCCGGGCCGTAGACCTCCTCCCGGGCGGCCAGATACCGCCCGTAGGCCTCCCGGACGGCGGGGTCCTGGATGTCGATCTGGTTTAAGTGGGTGGAGAAGGTGGTGTGGCGGCAGTGGTCGGACCAGTAGGTGTCCACCAGCCGCACCTCGGTGATGGTGGGATCCCGGCCCTCCGTGTCCCGGAAGTAGGCCTGGAGGAAGGTGAGATCGTCCAGGTCCATGGCGAGGCCCAGCTTCTCCAGCAGGGCGGAGAGACCCGCCCCGTCCAGGCCGGTGAAGCCGGAGAGGGTCTCCACCATGGGGGGCGCGTCGTGGGTCCGGGAGAGGGTCTCGGGCTTGTCCAGAGTGGCCTCCCGGCACTCCACGGGGTTGATGAGGTAGCCCCGGATCCGGTCCAGGTCCTCCTTAGAGAGGGGGCCCTCCAGGAGGTAGACCTTGGCGCAGGCCACCAGGGGCCGCTCCACGCCGGCCATGAGGGCGATGCACTGGGCGCAGGAGTCGGCTCGCTGGTCAAACTGGCCCGGCAGGGCCTCCACCGCCAGCAGGGCGTGGAGGTTCCGGGGCTCCGGGAAAGTCTCGTCCCAGGTCACGTCCACCTGGGGCTCGGAGAAGACGATGGGCTTGGCCCGCTCAAAGATCTCCCGGCTGAGGCCCTCCACGTCGTAGCGGTTGAGGACCCGCACGCCGGTCAGCGACGCGATGCCCAGAAAGCCCCGGAGATCCGAGAGCAGGTTCTCCGCCTCCGGCGACATGCCGGGGCGCTTTTCCACATATACACGATAGACCATCACTGTCCCTCCTTTATCGCCGCCAGAGCCCGCCGCCCGATGTCCCGGCGGCAGAAGGCGTTGTCAAAATGGATCCGGTCCGCCAGGGCGTAGGCCCGCTCCACGGCGCCGGGGAGATCCGGGGCCACCGCAGCGGCCCCCAGCACCCGGCCGCCGCTGGTGAGGAGCTGTCCGTCCCGCTCCGACGCGCCGGCGATATAGATGTACTCGTCCGGGCCTGTCTCCGGCAGGGAGATGGGGAAGCCCTTGTCATACTTCTGGGGGTAGCCCTGGGAGGCCAGGATGACGCAGCAGGCGGCCCCCGGCCGGAAGCGGACCGGCGTATCCTCCAGCCGGCCCTGGGACACAGCCAGCATGATCTCCAGCAGGCTGCCCTCCAGCAGGGGGAGGACCACCTGGGTCTCCGGATCGCCGAAGCGGCAGTTGTACTCAATGACCTTGGGGCCCGCCGGCGTGAGCATGAGGCCGAAGTACAGGCAGCCCCGGAAGGGCCGGCCCTCCGCCTTCATGGCCCGGATGGTGGGCAGGAAGATCTCCTCCATGCACCGCGCCGCCACCGCCTCCGTGTAGCAGGGGTTGGGGGCCACGGTTCCCATGCCGCCGGTGTTGAGGCCCCTGTCCCCGTCCAGGGCCCGCTTGTGGTCCATGGAGGAGACCATGGGCTTGACGCAATCCCCGTCGGTGAAGGCCAGCACGGAGACCTCGGGTCCGGTGAGAAACTCCTCGATGACCACTCTGGCCCCACTCTCGCCGAAGATTCGGTCCTCCATAATGGAGCACACGGCCTCCCGGGCGCTCTCCCTGGTCTCGCAGATGAGCACGCCCTTGCCCAGGGCCAGACCGTCGGCCTTGACCACGGCGGGCAGGGGGCACTCGTCCACATAGGCCAGGGCCTCGCCGGGGGCGTCGAAGATCCGGCAGGCGGCGGTGGGGATATGGTATTTCTCCATGAGGTTCTTAGAAAAGACCTTGCTGCCCTCGATGATGGCGGCGTTCTTCCGGGGGCCGAAGCAGGGGATCCCGGCCTCCTCCAGGGCGTCCACAGCCCCCAGGACCAGGGGATCGTCGGGGGCCACCACGGCGAAGTCCACGGCGTTGGCCCGGGCAAAGGCCAGGATGCCGGGGATGTCGGTGGCCGAAACGCCGGCGCACTCCGCGTCGGCGGCAATGCCGCCGTTGCCGGGCAGGGCGAAGATCCGCTCCGCCCGGGGGTCCTCTCTCAGCTTTTTGATGATGGCGTGCTCGCGGCCGCCGCCGCCGATGACCAGGATGTTCATAGCGTGATTCCTTTCTGGTTATTCATTTCCGGTTGGCTTTCTTCCTGCTCTTTGGCTACATATTCTACCACAGCCAGGAGAAAAAGGCAACGCAGCTTTTTGATTCGGGCGTGTCCGAACGGTCAGTGAAAGGAGGTCAAACAGGGAGAAGGGATAGCGCCTCCGGGAGTCTGAACCGGCAGCGGTCCTTTTGAAGGCCGGAGCGGCGGCAAAAAGACCGGCCAGTCCGTGTTCAACGGTTTTGAATGCGGCGTTTCAGGCGCAGCTCTGGCTTTTCCTCCCTCCCGCAGGCCCTGTTTCAGGGCCGTTTTTCGTTGTGAAGCTATACAAAAATCTAAAATATTCCAGCTGCTTTGACAGAGTATTGACCATTCGACGGATTTGCTATTGATTTTTTGCACATGAAATTGTAATATATCTTCAAAGTTAACCGCTCAGCCAGAGACACGCCTATCGTTTTGCCGCCGATGAATATTGCGCAGCCGGCAGAGGGCGCGATGAAGAAGGATCACAGGACAAAACAGGCGGATGGAAAGAAGATGCTTTCCACAGGCCTGTGATTTGCAGCATCGATACCCTGTCCGAACCCACGACAGAGCGGACGTTCCCATCCGGGAGCGCCCGCTTTTCCTATACGGAATCATCCCGCAAAGGAGGAAACTCGCCATGACCACGCCCCGCGTCGCAGCCATCCACGACCTCAGCGGCTTCGGCCGCTGCTCCCTCACCATCGTCATGCCCGCCCTGTCCGCCATGGGAGTCCAGTGCTGCCCCCTGCCCACGGCCTATCTCTCCACCCACACCGGCGGCTTCACCGGCAACACCTTCCTGGACCTCACGGACCAGATGGCCCCGGTCACCGCCCACTGGCAGCAGCTGGGCCTCGCCTTTGACGCCGTGTACACCGGCTTCATGGGCAGCGCCCGGCAGATCGGCCTGGCCGCCGCCTTCCTGGACGCCTTCTGCGGCAAGGGGCGGGCCCTGGCCGTGGTGGACCCGGTCATGGGGGACCACGGCAGGCCCTACCGGACCTACACCCCCCAGATGTGCCGGGCCATGGGTGAGCTGGCGGACCGGGCGGACGTGATCGTGCCCAACGCCACCGAGGCGGCGCTGCTGCTGGGGGTGGACTGGGAGCAGATCCGCCTGGATCGGGCGGAGGACTGCCGGAGATGGGCCCGGGCCCTGAGCCTGGACGGCCGGCGCAGCGTGGTCCTCACCGGAACCGCCCTGGCCCCGGACGCCGCAGGGGCGGTGTGCTATGACCGGGACACGGATTCTGCGGAGCTGGTCTCCGCCCCCCTGACCCCGGGGGAGTTCCACGGAACCGGGGACCTCTTCGCCAGCGTCCTGGCCGGCGCGCTGGTCCGGGGCATGTCCCTGGTCCAGGGGGCACAGCTGGCGGCGGACTTCACCAGCCAATGCGCGGCCCGCACCGGAGCCCAGGACCTGCCCCGGCGGGAGGGCATCGACTTTGAGCCCCTGCTGTGGCGGCTGGGACAGGCCATAGCATCTGACGAGAACAGGAGGACGATCCAATGAGTTACGCCGATCAGGTATTTATCAGCGTCTGCCGGGACATTCTGGCGGAGGGGTTCTGGGACACGGACCTGCCCGTGCGGCCCCGGTGGACCGACGGAACCCCCGCCCACACGGTGAAGAAATTCGGCGTGGTAAACCGCTACGACCTCCGCGAGGAGTTTCCCATCATGACCCTGCGGCCCACGGCCTTTCGTAACTGCGTGGACGAGCTTTTGTGGATCTGGCAGAAGAAGTCCAACCGGATCGCCGACCTCCGCTCCCACGTCTGGGACGCCTGGGCCGATGAGGAGGGCACCATCGGCAGGGCCTACGGCTACCAGCTGGGGGTGCGCCACCAGTACAGCGACGGCTGGTTTGACCAGGTGGACCGGGTGCTCAAGGACCTGCGGGAGAACCCGGCCAGCCGGCGGATGGTGACCAGCCTCTTCAACCACCACGACCTCCACCAAATGGGCCTCTACCCCTGCGCCTGGTCCATGACCTTCAACGTCACCGGCAGCACCCTCAACGCCGTGCTCAACCAGCGCAGCCAAGACATGCTCACCGCCAGCAACTGGAACGTGTGCCAGTACGCAGCGCTCCTGCACATGATGGCCCGCTCCGCAGGCCTGGAGGCGGGGGAGCTGGTCCACGTCATCGCGGACTGCCACATCTATGACCGCCACGTGCCCCTGGTGGAGGAGCTCATCCGCCGGGAGCCCCGTCCGGCCCCCCGGCTGGCGATTGATCCGGATGTGACGGATTTCTACAGCTTCACCGTGGACAGCTTCCGGCTGGAGGGCTACGAGCCCTGGGCCTTTGGGGAGAAAATCGAGGTGGCTGTATGAACGCCATTGCCGCCGTGAGCCGGGACTGGGGCATCGGCCGGGCCGGGGAGCTCCTCTTCCACATCCCCGAGGATCTGCGCCGCTTCCGGGCCCTCACCACCGGCGGCACGGTCATCATGGGCCGCAAGACCCTGGACTCCCTGCCCGGGGGGCGGCCCCTGCCCAACCGCCGCAATCTTGTCCTCACCCGGAACGCCGCCTTCTCCCGTCCCGGCGTGGAGGCGGTCCGCTCCCCGGAGGAGCTAGCAGCCCTGCTGGAGGGGCAGGACCCGGAACGGGTGTGGGTCTGCGGCGGTGGGGAGATCTACCGGCTGCTGCTGCCCTGGTGCAGGACCTGCCACATCACCCGGGTCTATGAGGCCCCGGAGAGCGACGCCTTTTTCCCGAACTTGGACCGTCTGCCCCAGTGGAGGCTGGCCCGATCCGAGGCCGCCCTGGCCCACGGGGACACGGCCTATCAGTTCCTGGTCTACGAGAGGGAGGGGGAAGGACCGCCATGCCGGAGCTGAGCACCAATGTCCGCTATATCAAGGGCATCGGGGAGCAGCGGGCCAAGAGTCTGGAGAAGCTCCAGATCTTCACGCTGAAGGATCTGATCTCCTACTTTCCCCGGGACTATGAGGACCGCCGGACCTTCCGGAAGATCCGGGACCTGGCGCCGGGTGAGACCGCCTGCGTGACGGCCATGGCCGCAGCGGAGCCCACCCTGAACCGGGTGCGGAAGGGCATGGAGCTGGTGAAGGTGCGGGCTGTGGACGAGACCGGGGTTCTGGATATCACTTTCTTCAACCAGGTCTACATGCGCGACCACATCCAGGCCGGGGAGCACTACACCTTCTATGGGAAGGCCGAGGTCCAGGGGAGCCGCCGGACCATGGTGAACCCCCTGGTGGAGCGGGAGAACAGCCGGACCATGACGGGCCGGATCATGCCCGTCTACCCCCTCACCGCAGGCATCTCCCAGCTGACCATGACCCGGTCCGTGGAGCAGGGGCTGGCGGCCTGCCGGGACCTGCTGCCGGACCCCCTGCCCGACGAGGTCCGCCGGGACCACCAGCTCTGCCACACGGGCTACGCCTATGACCAGATCCACTTCCCCGACGACGAGAACACCCTGGCCATCGCCCGGCGGCGGCTGGCCTTTGAGGAGCTGTTCCTGCTGGCCGCAGGCATCCAGACCCTCCGGCGGCGGCGGGAGGATGTGACCTGCGCCCCCCTCCGGGATCTGGACCTCTCCGCCTTCTACGGCAGCCTGCCCTTCTCCCTCACCGGGGCCCAGCAGCGGGCTGTGGACGACATCGTCTCAGACCTAGCCTCCGGCCGGCCCATGAACCGGCTGGTCCAGGGGGACGTGGGGTCCGGCAAGACCATGGTGGCCGCAGCGGCCATGGTGTGCGCCGTCCGCAGCGGCCGGCAGGCCGCCCTCATGGCCCCCACGGAGATCCTGGCGGAGCAGCACCACAGGGGGCTGGCCCCCCTGCTGGAGGGGTTGGGGATCTCCTGCGCCCTGCTCACTGGGGCCACCCGGGCCAAGGAGCGGCGGGCGGCGCTGGAGGGGCTGGAGAGCGGCCGGATCCAGGCGGTGATCGGCACCCATGCCCTCATCAGCCAAGACGTGAGCTACCGGGAGCTGGGGCTGGTGGTCACGGATGAGCAGCACCGCTTCGGCGTGGGCCAGCGCGCGGCCCTGTCCAACAAGGGGGACCGGCCCCACCTGCTGGTCATGTCCGCCACCCCCATCCCCCGCACACTGGCTCTCATGATCTACGGGGATCTGGACGTGTCCGTTATTGACGAGCTGCCGCCGGGGCGGCAGAAAATCGACACCTTTGCCGTCACCGGGGGCTACCGCCCGCGGATCTACAGGTTTCTGGCCAAGGAGATCGCCGCCGGCCGGCAGGCCTACATCATATGCTCCATGGTGGAGGAGAACGGCGCCGACGACCGCAAGGCGGTGACGGAGTACGCCAGGGTCCTCCAGGAGCAGGTGTTTCCCCAGCTGCGGGTGGCCTGCGTCCACGGGCGGATGAAGGGGAAGGAGAAAGACGCGGTCATGACCGCCTTTGCCGGCGGGGAGGCGGACATCCTGGTGTCCACCACCGTGGTGGAGGTGGGGGTGGACGTGCCCAACGCCACGGTGATGGTCATCGAGGACGCGGACCGCTTCGGCCTCAGCCAGCTCCACCAGCTCCGGGGCCGGGTGGGCCGGGGAAAGCACAAATCCTACTGCGTCCTCATCACCGACAACCGCAGCGAGGAGACCCTGGCCCGGATGCGGGTGATGGCCCAGACCGGGGACGGGTTCCGCATCGCGGAGGAGGATCTGCGCCTGCGGGGGCCCGGCGACTTCTTCGGCCGCCGCCAGCACGGCCTGCCGGCCCTGAAGGTGGCGGATCTGAGCTGGGACATGGCCCTGCTGAAGGAGGCCCAGCAGGCCGCCCGGGAGCTGCTGGACCAGGACCCGGAGCTGGAGAATCACCCCCTCATTGCCCAGCGCACCTGGGAGCTGTTTGAGATCAACGACGGGGGGATGAATTGAGGGGGCAGAAAAATAAATGGTGCGCGGACCAGGGTCTGCGCACCATTTGCAATAGGCCCCGCCAGCAGGCCGCGTTTTCTTTTGGTTCCGCGCCCTCAGGTGGCGGGGCTGTCCTCCGGCTCCTCCAGCATCCAGGGCAGGGTGAGGCCGAACTCCAGATCAAAGTGGGGCTCCGGGAAGTCCGGTGCGCCGTATGGGTAGATCTCATGGCAACAGGTCCCCTGGGCCCCCGGCTCGCCATGGCCGTCCAGGATGCGGCCCGCCACGCGGCAGCTGAACTGGTAGAGATGGCCGCCCTCCTGCCGGTACAGCTCACACACATAGGTGGCTTTCTCCGGCGGAATGCCCAG
>OFHN01001978.1_pt1 | contig 13102 bp, 25 predicted proteins | sample 1521321 | NCBI WGS metagenome assembly OFHN01 (sample SAMEA3504130, study PRJEB24116) | mouse gut metagenome | biome: mouse gut; feature: mouse-associated habitat; material: faeces | place: Denmark | collected 2011
TTCAGTTGGAGTGCCAGATATTCCGGGAGCGTTTGAGCAAGCATATTCTGTTCGTTTCTCAGTAGAAAATCCTTGAAATTTGCCGCATTGAAAAGGCTTTCCTGCACATCAGCCGTTGTGGGCTTAGTTGCTGTGGTTGCCTTACCTGTTTCAGTTTTCATACTACGCCCTCCGCTGGAGATATGCCTACATTATATCAGACCGTGGCTCATATGAAAAGTCCCGTAAAAAATTTGTATTTGTATGCTGGCAGCACACCTTTAGATGCAATTTCCCCTTTATACTGGGTATCAGAAAAATTATCAGTATCACGAAAAGGAGGGCGCAAAATGGTCTATGCCGTGTCGGATATTCACGGCTGCTATGACAAGTACATTGATCTACTAAACGAAATCAACTTTAGCCCCGATGATACTCTCTATGTCCTGGGTGATGTAATCGACCGTGGCCCGAATGGATTCAAAATCATGTTGGACATGGCCCAGCGGCCAACGTAGTAAACCTGTTGGGAAATCATGAGGCAATGGCGATGGATGCGCTCTCCCGTGTGTTGAGTGTCATTCAGCCAGACGGAGGCGTGGAATTGTCCAGAACAAGCAAAGCCGCCGCCCTCCAATGGGACGGCAGCTTTATGCCGCCGGCAGTTGCGCTCAGTCATCTTCCAGCAGCTTTGAAGCCGGGATTTGAAGGACAGCAGCCATTTTGAACAGCGTTTCCAGCGATACGCCCCTCGTTGTACCTGTCCCTTCAACCTGCGCAAGAAAATTGACGCTTTTGTTGATCTTTTCTGCAAAGACCTCCTGCGTGTAACCCGCTTTCTTCCTGTAATAAGCGATTTTCAAGCCAAGTATTCTATACTTTTCCGGAAATTCGGTCTGCATACGGCATCACTCCCTGATAGTATGCTACCAATTTCACAATGCAATTAAAATTTCTATAAAGAAAATGATTATTTACTTTAAGTCAAATATAGCGTATAATGCGGGATACAAAGCGACAATCATTACATACTCAGGAGGAGGACTATGCCAACCTGTTTCTTTATTGGGCATCGTAAAGCATCGGATTATCTGCTGCCGCAGCTATCTGCCGAGGTAGATCGTCATATTACAGAACTGAAGGTGACAGATTTTGTTGTAGGGATCTATGGATGGTTTGACTCAATGGCAGCGAGAACCGTCAAGGCTGCTAAAAAGCGCCACCCGGAGGTGACGCTCACGTTATTGCTGGCCTATCATCCATATGACCGCCCCATTCCAACACCGGAAGGTTTTGACAGTACATTTTACCCGCCAGGGATGGAAACCGTACCGAAACGAGCAGCTATCGTAAAGGCTAACCGCTACATGGTAGACCACAGCGATTATCTGATTGCCTATGCGTGGCATACTGCCAGCAACGCAAGGGAATTGGTATCATATGCAAAAAAGCGCGAGAACAAAGGGCTTATCCAAGTTACAGAACTGGCAAGGGAACCGCAGAGAAATACTGGTATTATGATAGGAGATGGAAAAATTGAAGATTGAACTTAGCGACCCTATGTTGTACGACAGGCTACATACACTCTCAGCCGAGTATTCGGTGTCGGTTGAACTGCTTGTCAATCTGGCCGTGCGGCGGCTGGTGGATGATATTGACTTTGTTAGAAACCTCCGCATTGGCAAAATCGAGAGGGCGTAGCGGACTACGCCCCCTCCCCGCCAAAATATGCAAAAATCGTCCGCAATACATTGATTGCCATTTGCTTACGCTCCAAAGGCTGCTGATCTATGATCTGTTTGAATTGCTCCATGATGTTGGTATCGCTGTCAGATACGGAATCGGCCAGCAGATAGTCCACAGTTACGCCGAGGCGGTTTACCAACCGCACCAGCGTATCCAGCGTCAAGCTTCGCTCTCCACGTTCGATTGCACCCATGTAGGTATCCGATATGTCAACGGCCTCCGCAAGCTGGGCCTGTGTGAGATTCAGCCGCAGCCGTTCTTCTCTGATCCGTTCGCCCAACCTCTTATAGTCCATGTGTTCACCCCCTGCTTATTCTACCCAAGTGATCGGCCAGCAAGAAACATCTAACGGGGGTATCTATATTGACTAATAGGGGTTTTCGTGATAACATGATGTGGTATCATTCACTTCAAGGCAAAGATTCCAGGCTTTCCCTGGTGATATTTTGCGGAAAGGAAAAACCACAAATGTCAAGAGTTTGTAGGACGGCGAAAGAGTTTGCCGAGGCTGTAAAAAATAATGAGGAATACATCACAATCGAGGGCGACTTAAAAAACGGCGTTTTGCGTATAAAGGCTACCGGAAAAGTTGCATGGGGAGTATGCGTTGCGTCATTAGCGGTGGCTATAGCTGCGGTTGCCGTGGCTCCGGTTGGGGGTGGTGCTCCGGCTGGGGCTGGCCTTGTAATGGTTACACCAGCGGCAGCTACGTTAGGAGCCGCAGTTGTACCAGCCGTTGCGATAGGCGTTTGCGCCGGGGGTGTTGGTGTGCTGAATACGTTGAGGGATAAGTACAAAATCGTGGAAAAGACCGATACATATATAACCCTCAAGCGCAAATAAATCACTTCAACACTAACGAAAAATTGGGAGGTCATAGTTATGGGCGGCGAAAAAGCGATGGCAGTTCTTGCAATCATCCAACAGTTAATACCGGAGGCTAAGAAAATTTCTAAAATCCACGGGTTTGTTCACAAGCGAGTCGAAGCGGAAATCAATGGCATACGGGGATTCCTGGTTTGGGATTTTATTGTTTACAATGAGATCACATTTGATGATGCAGAGGGCAATATTATGTCGTTCTTTACCTCTGCATCTGACGATAAGACCGAAGCTGAGTGGAATTAACTCGTGAAAAAGTATGGAATCAATGCGGACTAATGCTTTGACAGAATGGAGTGTTCATGTTCAAAAAGAAGCTGAAGAAAATACCCGCTGATCTGGTATCTTACATCCAGATCGAAACCGAGGCCATCAAGGATGCCAACGACAAAATGATGATTTCCTCCTACTGTCTCGGCAAACTGGAGCTGGTCAACTGGTATCTCGAACTTCTGGCGGTTGGCTCCGAAAAGTACATTGTCCCACAGAGCAAGGCACACTTAGAGACAATTAGAGATCAACTCTTGGCCTGCCATAAAGCGATTATGGCGGCAAAAATAATGAAACCTGGGGATCGTCCACTACTGGACATCAAATACCCCAAAGGATACGAAGGATAGGTGATTTTAGTGAAGAAAATAATTGCGCTGCTGGCAGCGATTATGTTGCTGCTGTCGGCCTGTTCCAGTGCCACGTTGGATGGTGCTGGTAAAGAACTGGAGGATACCATAGCGAACGCCACGGATGCTGACAATAAATACGTCCAGATGGTCAAAGGAGGATACAGACCCGACGATCCAGATACAACCTATGAGGACGCATTTACCGCCTTCTTTGGTACGCCACGCTGGAAGTATTTTGAGAGCGAAGATGGGCAGGATGTTGTGGAGTTTACAGGTGACTGCACCTACCAGGACGTTCCGGTGAAGGCTCGGATTCAATTTGTGGTTGATGAAGAAAACGGAACTTTTGAAGCGTCTTATCTTGCATTTAATGAAGTTCCACAGGATGCTCTTACACTGGCTGCGCTGCTCGCAAAAGCGTTTGAAGGTGCTGAGGCAGTTGGCACGGGAGAGGGACAGGGACGGCCTTCCAATACTACAGAACAGATTCTGATTCGTCAGATTCCCACTCAAGATGTACTTAAAATGACAGCGGATGAAGTTATTGCTGCTTTTGGTGAGCCGGAAATATATGCCGAAAATGATAGCATTGAATATGGTGCTGATTCACCGGAGTGGATGTATTTCGATGTTTCCAATGGAAACACTGTAGCTAGTTTCAGTGCCAACGTAGAGGAATTTACACTTAATGGCCAGAGTTTGAAGCAGAATTTTGATGCACTTGTAAGTCTGATGGGAGATAACTATGATAGTCTCGGTGCAGGTGGGTATCAATGGATTCGGGAGGGTATTTGCTATACCTTCTATATCCCGGATGATACTGAGCCTTACAGCATCAATGTTTATCGAATTGATAATGATAATCCGATTGATAACGATGCCTATCTGGGCAGCGAAGGCAATTATGGGACTTACGGCAATCTGGATTCTGCGCTGGTCGGTAGATGGCGGTCTTTTGACGGTGGTACTCTCCAATTTGACGATAATGGGATGATAAGTTCTTGCGACTTCAACTGTTGGAGTTTAGTAGGAGAAAACCCTAATCGTGTCTATTGGGAAACCTCAAACGGTAGAGTTAGCTGTTCCGCATATTTTGATAACAGTGATACATATACAATTACAAGTCCATCTAGCGAGCCAGAAACAGAGTACATTTCCTTTTCGAGAAATAGGAGGCATATGTACCAACGCACTACGGGTGAAAATGGCGATGGAATTATTGGGACGTGGACTAGTGTAGAGAATAGTATTTGGTCATTTCAGTTTAATGAGGATGGTACTGGGATGTATAATGGGAGATACCCGATTACTTGGAGTACCTATACAGCGGATGATGGTGCCGATGCAGTGAGGTATAGCTTGATAGATAGCACCTACTTTGACTATACAGTGGAAGGTGATTCGCTCGTAGTCTTTCTTTCTGACAGTAGCCGTGTATATACCAAAGTTGGAAACTAATTAATGATTTGCAACAGGAGGGCGACCACGGTCGCCCTCCTGTTGTATCTATCAGCGGAGGGATAGCGGCACTACTCTTAATCTACATCCTTATGATTCCGAACACAAGAAGGAGACATCACGATATGAGTATGAAGGATTTGCTTTACAAAGTGAAACCGCCATGCGATAAATGCCCTTATAAGCTGGGGCTGGTACATACGGTAGCCAATCCCTGCCCTCAGTGTAAGGCGAATGGCTACAACGCCTATGAGCGGTTCATAAAGGAGTTGTCGGGCAAATATGCGAAAGGTATGCGATTGGGATGGATGTTGAAGAACTGAAAGCTATGATCCCCTCTGAAACCGTGCGGAAGTATGTCATAAAATCAGAGTGGACATTCACAGACAGAGAGAAGGCTGCACTTTTGTATCATGGAGACCTGTCACTGAAAGAGCAGTATTCTCGGCTGGGAACCTTGCGGGACACGACTGCTGATAAAAGATTGCAAAAGTAACTTACAGAATATCTGGAACGAGAAAAACAGGCTATCCGAGCGTTCAAAGAAAACGCTGCTAATCGTTGCGTCTATGTTCTGAAGGTGCAGGAAAATGGCGGCTTCCATGAAGGTGAATATCTTGCTTGTGGATATTTCTTCGATTGGAATGTGGCTTTTAAGTACGGAAAGGAGGAAAACGTCCCGTTTCAAATCGAATAATACTTGGTCAATGCTGTGTCGGAATTTGAGGATGGTACTTGCAGCCACTCTTCGATAGCCAACCTCCATTTTAACGAGAACAGTGAGGCAAGTTCTTTTTCGAGCCGTGAAATTCCAGATGATAACGAACAGACAGATTGGTATGAATGTTTTGAAAATACATTCTATGAGGCGCCGAATCCGTTTGACAGAGGAGATATTGTCCGGTTTGTTGGTACAGAGAAATACGGTATTGTAGAAGTATCTCAAAAACATTGGAAAGAAAATTTGGAACGATATAAACAGCGGAGAAAGTTTCTGCCAGACTATTCCGATGTTCAAGTCAGGGTAATATTTCTGACTGAGGACGGAACATTTATCCACAGCCATATCAATCCCGTTAATCTGGAGCTGCACCAGCCAGAACATGAACCGCAAGACCCGGTTGCCAGCGCAAGGGATCAACTTCTCCATGCCGCCAGTTTGCTATATTGGAAAGAAGATTCCAGCAACGTCATTGGTTCTTTGGAGGATTTGTACATCTGCACCATGAAATATCGGAACGCAAAAGGAGCAGAAAACTGACAGGGAGAAACAAAGCAGGAGGACGGCTTCGGTCGCCCTCTTGCCCTTATCGTATGCGCTCCTGCTATGGCGATATATTCTACCTCTGTAATCAAACCGGATTGGGGGTGATTCATATTGCCGTACCGCAGAACCCTTGAAGTGGTGCTGATCGTACTGACCGCTTTGCTTGCAATGGCAAAGGCTCTGAGCGAGATGGACAACTCACAGGATGCAGCTTAGAGAATCGGATAAGCGGCGTGAGCAGAGGGCTTCCCTATACGGGAAGTCCTCTGTTCCTATGTTCGGCACAGGAAAAACCACAAATCCAAATCTAATTTAGGAGGTAAAAGTTATGCCCGCAAATGTTGAAACCATGTTCTATGTCCGTGAAAAGCCTTGGCATGGGTTGGGAACCCGTGTCGAAACCGCACCTTCGTCCATTGACGCACTGGTGCTTGCTGGCCTTGACTGGATGGTGGAGCAGAAGAACGTCTACGCCGAGGACGGCTCCCTGATTTCTGGCTACAAGGTGAACACCCGCAGCACCGACAACGCCGCCCTGGGTATCGTGTCCGACCGCTACAAGGTGGTGCAGAATGAAGACGCTTTCCAGTTCACCGATGATCTGCTGGGCGAGGGCGTGACCTATGAGACTGCCGGGGCCTTGCAGGGTGGCCGCAAGGTCTGGATGCTGGCCCGGATGCCCCACCGCTACATCATCGCCGGGGACGAGATCGCTCCCTATCTGGTCGTGATGAACTCCCACGATGGCAGTTCTGGTATCAAAGTTGCTATGACCCCGATCCGGGTGGTCTGCCAGAATACCCTTAATCTGGCCCTCAACAGCGCAAAGCGTATCTGGACGACAAAGCACACCGAGAACGTCATGCTCCGTGTCCATGAGGCCGAGGAAACCCTTGGGTTGGCCGAGAAGTACATGAGCGAGCTGGGCCGGGGCATTGATACCCTGTCCCAGATCAAGCTGCCTGACCGGAAGATCATGGAGCTCATGCAGGAGCTCTTCCCTGTCACCGCTGATATGCCGGAAGTCCAGCGCAAGAACAATCTGCGTCTGCTGGAGGACATGAAAATGCGGTACTGGGACGCTCCCGACCTGTCCAGCGTGGGCAAGAACGGCTACCGTTTCGTCAACGCTGTCAGCGATTTCGCCACACACTCCAACCCCATCCGCAAGACCAAGAACTACAACGAGAACCTGTTCCTGCGGACTGTCGAGGGCAACCCCATGATCGACAGGGCCTACAAGATGGTACTGGCGGCGGCGTAAAGGAACATAAGCGATAGAGGGTGTGCGGCCTGTCGCCGTGCGCCCTCTATCCTATTTTTGTTAAGGATGTGAACGTAAAATATGCCTGCAAAAATTTTAGTTTCTACTGAAAATATGCCCTACGCTGACTGGTTGGAGTACCGTAAGCAGGGTATCGGCGGCTCTGATGCCTCTGTGGTCTGTGGAATCAACCGCTACAAGTCCCCGGTGGAGCTGTGGATGGAAAAGACCAACCAACTCCAGGCGCAGGAGGCTGGGGAAGCTGCCTACTGGGGGACACAGCTTGAACCCTTCGTTCGGGCCGAGTTCACCAAGCGTACCGGGATCAAGGTCAACCTTGCCAATTATATTCTCCAGAGCGAGGAACACCCCTTCATGCTCGCCAACCTTGACGGAAACTGTGAAGTTCTGGATGTTGGGACTTGCGGATTTGAGGCCAAGACTGCATCTGCTTACAAGGCTGGCGAATGGGAGGATACGATCCCCGACGAATACATGCTCCAGGTGCAGCATTACATGGCAGTTACGGGATACGCTGGGTTCTATATCGCTGTCCTGATCGGCGGCAACACTTTCAAGTGGAAGTTCGTAGAGCGTGACGAAGAACTGATTTCTATGCTCATTGAGCTGGAAACCATTTTCTGGAACCATGTGCAGGACTGCACTCCCCCGCCGCTGGACGGCTCCGATGCTTCGGCCAAGTTCCTAGCTGATCGGTTCCATGACAGCATCCCTCAGTCCCACATCACCCTGCCCGACACCGCCGTTGATCTGCTGGCTCAATATGATGAAGCCTGTGAGCAGTTGGAAATCGTCACCGAGCGAAAGCAGAAGGCCGAAAATCTTCTGAAGGAGATGATGGGAGAAAACGAGGTCGGGACTGCTGGTGATCGTATTGTCACCTGGAAAAGCGTGTCTCAGGAGCGGCTTGACGGCAAGACGATGAAAGCCGAACATCCCAAGCTGTGCAAAAAATATATCAATAGAATATCATTTCGCCGCTTTGAAGTCAAAACGGCCAGCTAAACAGGAGGTTCCTCATGGATAACACAAAACTGAAAGGCCGCATCAGCGGAAAAGTACAGGAGTTGCAGCAGTCTGCCGGAGAACCGAATATCACGGTTGCTTCTGCCAACGACGCTTCCCTGGCTTCGGTGGATTCCACCTATCTGGCCCTGACGAACAACGCCCTGGACATCATTCGGGCCAATCTGAAAAGCCAGCCGTTGACGCTGGATCTCTTTGACATCGTGAAGTCGCCCTCCGGCGGTTCCACGGTGTTCGAGGTGCCGGGGTTGGCGGGGAACGAGGCTGCCATGGAGCTGTCTGGTATCATTCTGGATTACACCACGCCCAGGGCCTACTGGGACACCCCTGACCCGGTGGAGGGGACTCCGCCCGTCTGCATGAGCCAGAACAGCATCATCTCCCACGATGGAAAAGCCTGTGCTCATTGCCCCTACAACGACTTCGGCTCCAAGGACGGCGACAGCAACGCCAAGGCGTGTAAGGAATCTGTGTTGCTGTTCCTGCTGCGGCCCAACAGCATCATCCCTCTGCTGGTGCGGGTTCCCGTGACCAGCAAGCCCAGATTCCTGAAATACTCCACCCGTCTGCTGAGTACCCTGACACCCATCTCCAGCGTGGTCACAAAGATCACCTTGGAGAAGGCCAGCAGCAAACAGGGCAAGCCCTACGCCCTGTTCAACTTCCAGACGGTGGGCACCCTCAGCCCGGAGGAAGCTGCACAGGCGAGGACGTTCGGGCAGCAGTTCATGGAGATCGTGAACGCCGCCCAGTTGGTTCCCGATCTGGCCGAGGCCAGCTAAGATAAAATACGCTATGATGGCCCGGCGCCCCTGCCTTACGGTGGGGATGCCGGGCCATTTGCTTTTTCAGAAAGGGGAAATAGAGTTGTTTGAAACCGTAAAAATGTCTGCGGTAGCTCTCCGGCACATGATGAACGAAACCTTTGATTACGACAAATTTGAGCAGGGACGGCGGGAGGCCAGAGAGTTCTTCCATAACCACTCGGAGCAGCGGGAAGAAAAGCTGGCGGAGATCAAGCGGCGGATCGAGAACTGCGACTTCAATCACACGCCCGGAGCATCCTACTGGATCGGTTGCCTGAGTGAAGCGGACTTTTCGTGAGGAATGAGTAAAATCCATGAAAGAACTTGAAATCTATTTCCGGGATCTGACGCCGGAAACACAGGAGGCCGTTCTTGCGCTGTATGGGATTGAATCTCCCGCAGATGCTAACTGGGACAGCTTTCCTATCTTTACTTTAGAAGTGGTGGAAACGGATGAGTAGGATCAGGATTCACCGGGTCAACCAAAAGCGACTGCTGAACGTAATAGATTCCCGTATCCCGCTGGGGCTGTTTCTGACGAAGGAAGGGCATACATGGGTGGCGGTGGACAATTCGACCGGGGATGCCTGGACGGAGGACTTTGCCCGGAAGCGTCAGGCCATTCGCTGGCTACGTGGCGAGTTTGAGGTCGGAAATCAGACAAAGCGGAGGGTCAGGATCAATGAGGCCGGGGTGCTTGTGGCGGCAGCTCTGGCACAGGGCATTACGCTGTCCGGCGAAGAGGCTGGCATGATACTCGGCTATCTGAAAGTACACGATTACTGCCTGATGGCAGACGATTCAGGTATGACCGTCCGGCATGACGAGCAGCACGGGGACAGCCACCGGGGGGACAAACCCTATACAATTCAAGATACAATCGTTTTCTGTCAGGAGATGAACGAGGATTTGCTGAACGAAAACAGTTCCCAGAACGAGTCGGATGTGAAATATCTGGCCCATTTGCGGCGGGACAGTCAGGCTCTTGACACATTGATGCTGAGGCTGACGCTGACTTCCTCCGCTATCAAGGAGGGCTGATAATGCAGTTCTGTGTTTACGTCACCGCTTTGCAATACGGCTGTGTCCATGTTGAGGCTGAGAGCGAGGATGACGCTAAGAAAGAGGTTGAGAAGTTATTTGATCAGCACCGTATTTCTTGGCACGATGGGGAGATCACCGACTTGTCCCCTGAGAAGGTATACCAATGACTCGGGTCGTGGCTGCCCGTCCCGTGGATGGGATCACGATCAACAGTGCGTTGGAGTTCCTTCTTGATGATAACGGTGAGGTCAGGGTGTTCGACAGCGAAGAACAGGCCCGGAAGTTCCTGACAGATGCCGGAGTTGAGCCGGAGGGACTGCGGCACATAAAGCTCATGAAAAATCAATGAGAAGGTGTTGCTGTGCAAATTTTGGTAGTTGAGCTTGAGCGCAGGCCGGAAGTATGGGAGATCCCGAGCCTGTCTGAGCAGGAATTTGAGAATATGAATCGTTAGGGAAACAGCGGGGTAGGGCAACTGCCCCGCTGTTTCTTTATAGGAGGTCATTCAGATATGAAGGATATATCTGAGAAACGTGCTGTTGAACTGAATTGGTACAAGGTTCGCAGCATCGTAGCAGAAGAGATCAAGGAAATCCTGGGGCTTCAAATCCAGTGCAAGGTCAATGCGGTAGACAGCTCGTTTTGGAATGTGACATTTATCGGCTATCGTCTGCCGCTTTCCAAACTCTGTCAACTCTTACAATCTACACAGGCTACCCCCGAGGACTGGGAGGATGCCCTACCCGATGAAGGTGGAACAGATGTCGGCGGCATTGGGATCATGCTGGCTGAGAAATTGATCTCCCAGCGTCTGAAGCTCGCATGGGAACACCGCCTGATTACTGAAGACAGTCTATGGCTGGTTGGGGTAACAGACATCCCCTGATGGGAACTGTTCCATATATCAATAAACCAACACAAAGGAGCTGAAAACAATGAGGGCTTTGCGTCCTATGACACGGGAGGAACGAGGATTTGCGGAGCAGAAACACGATCTGGTTGTTGATTTCCTGCGCCGTAAGCATCTCCCGATGAACGACTATTACGACATCGTGACCTTCGGCTATCTTTCCGCCGTACAGCAGTATTTTCGCACCCCGCCTGTTGGGGTGGAGTTTGAAGCGATGGCGTTCCGATCCATGAAGGATGCTGTTCTCCGAGATGGGGAGTATCATTCCCGTGCGAAGCGTTGTGGTATCACTGTGAGCCTGAATGATGCTGGCAGTGCGCTGACAGATTCCAGACAGGATACGGAACGGCGAGCTGAGGGGAAAGCTCTCTTGGAACAGGTGGTGAAGGTCGCCACTCCGAAAGAGGCCAGGATCATCAACCTGCTGGTGGATGGTTTTGCACTGCATGAAGCCGCGAAGCGCTTGAAGATGCCAAGGAGTGCCGCCGAAAGCTGCATGAAAAGTTTCTGTTTTCGGGCCAGAGCTGCTATTGGCTGAGAGCAGGGTACATCGTATGGCCGGGGCCGGTGTTCATCGGCTCCAGCCACTACTATTTTATGGAGGCAGAGCATGAAAGTCAAAGCATATATCCACAGTCTGAAAGACTACGAGCATGACCGCCATGTGATGGGTGAGGCTGTAATCATCCGGCAGATCGGGGACAATCGGTATCTGGCAGAGGTAAACGGCGTTCGGTGTACGGCAATCTTCAACTTCTTCACTGGGGCCTATTATGTTGATGATGTGTACGGCATCGTAAAAGAGGTGGTCTGAGGATGAAACCGTATATCTTCAATCTGGAAACTACAAAAATTGAGCTTCATTTCGAGAAATCCGAGTATGCTGCCCTGAGTGTGGAGCAGAAATCCGATTTGAAAAGTGCATTCCTGTGGAGCCGTACCGGGAACTGCTGGGTGAGCAGGGCCAAGGAACCGAACCTGTGGAGAGCGAAGCAGGTTGCCGCCAAACTGGGCTTCACCGAGGAACAACGTCAGGGGGAGCGCCTTTCCTTCTCCGAGCAGGTGGAGCGTCAGGCAGAACGGGCCGAGAAACGGGCCGAGCGTTACGAACAGTACGCAGAGAACGCAGAACGCCGGGGAGTAGCCTTGCAGCAGCCCCTTAACCGGATGCACGGTGATATTGCGTTCTTTACCCAGCCCATCATTGCGGGTCATGCTGGCAGTCAGGCGTTTGCCCGCCAGCGTGAGCGGATGTTTGCAAAGTACGAAAAAGGTTTCGAGGAATATCGTAAAAGCAGCTATTTCCAAGACAGGGCGCGGACAGCCAAAGCGACAGCAGATGGAGCCAAATACCGGGATGTTGCCTATCTTGACCGCCGTATCAAAGAGTGCAGGAAGGAGATCAGGGCCAGGGAGAAGAACATCATTCACTATGAGCAGACCCTATATGCCATTGAGAACGGCGAGAAGAAAAAGCAGTTTGATGGCGCTCCTATCACCGCCGAGGTAGTGAATGACTGGATCAAGCGGGAACTGGAACTTGTGGAAAAGGCCATGGACAAGCAAGCGTTTCTGGAAGCCTGTGTTGACCAGTGCGGCGGTATTCGGTTCAGCAAGGATAACATCAAGATTGGCTTTCAGGTTCGGTTGAATGATGGATTTGATTCCGAGGTTGAAGTAATTGGAGCTGGCCCACAGAATATCACCTACCGTATCCTGACCGGGGGTGCAAAGGGAATGGTTCTCCAAGCTGCCTATGCCGAAATCAAGGAGATCATTAAGGCAGAGGAACTTCGAGAGACACACCCGTTTACTGTAGGCGAACAGTTTACAGCGGAGCAGTATGTTCGTGTTGGTGATTCGCCCAAATGGGAGCGTATCCATGTTACCTACGAGATCATCAAGGCCACCAGCTCAACGATCCGGCTAAAACCCGTTGAGGGAGATGGAAAGGCCATCACCCGTAAGCCAAGGAAGTCTTACAATGGTGATTGGTGTTTCAGCATTGACGATTCCTATACTATAGCAATCCAATAAAATAACAGTGCATTGACTTGAGGTGTAGAATGTTATCAG
>OFHN01001981.1_pt1 | contig 13091 bp, 8 predicted proteins | sample 1521321 | NCBI WGS metagenome assembly OFHN01 (sample SAMEA3504130, study PRJEB24116) | mouse gut metagenome | biome: mouse gut; feature: mouse-associated habitat; material: faeces | place: Denmark | collected 2011
AACACGGCCCTCGTGTCAAGCAGTCCCAGATTCTTCATTAATAAATAAGATGGCACCAGACCGCCGCTGAAATACATGGTAAACACGAAAATTGCCGTGATCACCTTTCTGCCGTAAAACTCTTTCCTGGATAACGGATAAGCCGCCATCATCGTCATGACAAGGTTCAGTGATGTCCCCACCACCAGATAAAACACCGAATTCAGGAAGCCTGTCACGATCTTCTGATTCTGAAATACCGCCTGATACCCAAGAAGCGTAGGTTCCACCGGCCATAGAAATACCTTACCGCCCGCTACAGCGCCGGGACTGCTGAAAGACGCGCTCACAACATAGATCAAAGGATAAAGCATAATGATCAGTGTAGCTGCCAAAAAAACATAAATACCGATCATAAAAAGATCATCCAGCAGATATCTTTCCTCTGTTTTACTGTTTCTCACCGCTTCTGCACCCCCTCACCAGATACTGGTTTCCGCTGTTTTCTTTGCGACAGCGTTTGCGATCATGATCAAAACAATGCTGATCAGCGCGTTGAATAGTCCTACCGCCGCCGAAAAACCATAGTCTGCATTGACAAGTCCCACTTTATATACAAAAGTAGAGATGATTTCCGACTTCTGGATATTCAGATCATTTTGCATCAAATATACCTTCTCATACCCGATGTTCAGAACGTTTCCCACATTAAAGATAAGAAGTATCACAATCTGTGGACGTATAGACGGCAGATCCACATGCCAGATCCGTTCCCATCTGGCTGCGCCGTCCACCACTGCAGCCTCCTGAAGCTCCTTGCTGACACCAGCCAGTGCCGCAATATAAATAACTGAACTGTAGCCGACTCCCTGCCAGATGCCCGACCATACATATAAATGATCAAACATTTTGGGATCACCCATAAAATTAATGGCATTTCCGCCCAAAAGCTCGATTATCTTATTGATGATACCGAGACGCGGGTCGGTGATCTGACTCAATATGCCTACCAGGACTACTGTGGAAATAAAATACGGCGCATAGGTTACCATCTGTACCGTCTTCTTAAAACGTTTATTGGCCACCTCATTCACCGCGATCGCCAGAATGATCGGTATCGGAAATCCGGCGATCAAAGAGTACAGCCCGATCCGCAGAGTGTTCCAAATGATTCTTGTATTAGAAGGCGAAGCAAAAAACTGCTTAAAATTTTGAAAACCTACCCACTGACTTCCAAGAAGGCCCTTAGACGGGCTATACCTTTCAAATGCCATGAGAATTCCTGGCATTGGTACATAACAGAAAATAATAATATACAACAATGGTAAGGCTATGAGCAGATAAAACTGCCAGTGGCGTTTCATCAATCTCAAATCGATCAGGGCTCTTCTTTTTTTCTTATTCTTGTTTGTTTTGGTACAATCAACCATGGTGCATGAAAGCCTCCTTCCCCGTCTGCTTTTCCTGTAGCCCCATCATACGATGCCCGGGCAGCGCCGTAAACTTTCTACTTCTTCAGGCACCCTGCAATTTCTTTTTTCCACACCGTGCAATCTCTTTATGCCACATCCAATTTCGTTACTATTCGCAGCCGCTCATAGTAACATTCGGGGCAATATTCCAAGTTTTGCTTCGCAAAAATCGCCCCTCACCCCTGAATCATGTCCTCACGGAATACGCAGTATATGCGTATTTCTGACCCATGCAAAATAACAATTTCTGTTACATTTTCGTTCTTATACCTGCTCCTTTATTGCATACAGGCGGCTTCTATATTATAATGAATCCGTAAAAAACCCATTGATCCTTACATCGATCACAAAGGAGCTGCTTATGAAATCTTCGGATCAGCGTGTGTTTTTCCGCATTTTAATTTCCTATCTTTCCGTGTTGGTCGTGCCGGTCTCCATCGGCATTATCATTTATTTCTCTTCCGTTTCCTCGATGACCAAACTGGTTCGCAGCTACTCACTCAGTATGTTAAAACAAAGTGTTGACATTATGGATGCCCGCCTGCGAGAGATGGAGTCTATCCCCTTCTATCTGCAGTCCATGCCTGAATTGATCGAGCTTTCCGGCTATGACGAAATTCCCAGGGGAAGCGCCGGCAACTATGAAGTCTACAAAGTGTATCAGCATCTGCCGAAATTCTCTCTGATCAACAGCTATATCAAAAACCTGCAGATCGTCCTGCTCAACAACGGCTTTGTGATCAGCGAAAATAATGCGTTGCGCCTGACCGACCAGACATATCCGGGCCTGTTTTCCTTCACCGGCATGGATTATGCGAGTTTTCAGGATTTCTCCAGAGCAAAGTTTTACAACAATGACTTTATTCAATTTAAAAGCGATGCCGGCGTCATCACACCGTCTCTTGTCACCAATACCGCATCCCACTATCCATGGGCTCTCGTGATCATCGAGCTGAAAGATTCTGCCCTGCAGAACACGATGACGCAATTGCTGATCGACCCCGGCAGCATCGCCCTGCTGCTGGATCGCGATAACAATCTGATCACCTCCGTGCAGGGCAAGGAAGCTGTCCTATCCCTAGAAGACGCCGTCGCCTGTGTCACCCGGCACTCCACTCCCGACTACGATTACCAAAACTACATCGTAAGTACGATAGAATCCGACTACAACGGCTGGAAATACTGTGTATTCTCTCCGCAAAAAGCCGTTATGGCAAACATGACCGACGCCAACCGCAGTGTTGTCCTGTTGATCGGATTAACACTTCTGATGAGTATCACGTTTACTTCCCTCCTCGGTATGCATAAAGCCGCCTCCTTAAAAAAAGTGATCGCCTATTTGAGCGGCGATTCTTCAGAGATCCATACATCCGGCAAAGACGAATTCGCCGGTCTCATCAATGCCGCCTCCGGTCTGGTCACGAGCAACAATCAGCTGCGACAGAGCCTTTCATCCCAAAAACCGCTTCTGGAAGCCGCAATGCTCCGCAACGCTCTTTTTGGCGCGATCAACAAACCGGACGAACTGCAATATCTTTTCTCTACACTGAATATCAAACCCAACAATCAGAAATTTGTTGTCATCCTGGCTGATTTTTCCGTAAAAGATGACAGCTCCCAGCCGGAACTCATAAAATACCCGATCCTTCTCTCTGCTCTGGCACGGGAATACATCGAGAAGAATTTTCTGTTCCCCACTTACTGCCTGGATATCGACAGCCGGCAAAAGGCCGTCGTCCTCATCGGGGAAGATATCCAGGAAGACAGGTTTATGCAGCAGATCCGCTCTTTTTCCAGCCGCGCTCAGGACACGGCCGGCAGGGAGGAGACCATTGACCTGATCTTCTATGCCAGCGATGTCTATTCCATGGTAGATGATCTTCCCAAAGCCTATCATCAGGCCGTGATCGTCTCCCAGCAGGCTGTCAGAAACAGGGAATACGGTTTCTACACTGCGCTGGATATTCCAGAAATACAAAAGCTGTATCATTATCCGATCCAGACAGAATTGGAGCTTCTCCGGCTCATCAAGACCGGTTCCTCAAACGACCTGCTCCATTTGCTGAATACGATCAAAAATGACAACTTTATAGAGCGAAGCCTGTCCTCGTCCATGACAAGACAACTTGTTTTTGCCATTCGTAATTCTGTTTTGAGGGGATTGGCCGAACTGCCGGAAGAGCAGTTGGCGAGCGAAGCCTTTCTGTCTATTCAGCAGGCTGCCGGATTTGAAGAACTGGTGGATTCCCTTCTTCGATTCAATCAATACCTTATACTTACCAATGATCACCTTAATTCCGAGAAAAATGAACGACAGGCAGAGCAGATACTGCAATACATCAACAATCACTATACCCGTGATGACTTTTCGATTTACAATATCTGCGAAGAATTCCATATCAGTGAGTCCTTTGCCTACCAGATCTTTCGCGAAGTCATCGGTACTTCCTTCGCGAATCTGCTGGAACAGATCCGTATCGAAAAGGCCTGTCAGCTGCTCAGTGAAAAGAACATCCTCGTTAAAGATATCGCCCTGGCGGTAGGCTATACCAATGATAATTCCTTCCGCCGAGCATTCAAACGTGTCATGGGTGTTACCCCAAAAGAATTTACATTGCATTAAAGTGTGGCAGACCATACAAAAGACCGCCGCAGATCTTACTAGATCTGCAGCGGCCTGAACAAAGTCCTGTCATTCCATAAATTTTGCAGCCAAAAACCCAACGGCATTTTCATTATTGCTAAGAGGCGTCACATAGTCTGCCACTGCCTTGACGCTGTCCGTACCATTCTTCATGGCAACTCCCAGACCGGCTCTTTGCAGCATGGGAATATCATTCTCTCCATCCCCCACGCAGATACAACGCCCTATAGGTATTCCCAGATAACGGCAAAGCTGCTCTACTCCCGTTCCTTTGGATATCCCAAGTCGGACGATATCCAGATAGCCCTGTTGCCCGGCCGGATTAGAAAACGCCGTGCCGGCAATCGAAGAGATCTCATTGTCATATTCCTCCAGTTTTTCCATCTCCCCCAGACACATGAGCTTATGAAAATACTGCTGTCGAAATGCTTCATAAGATACTTTTTTCATCCGAATATGCGTCACTTTGGCAAAGTTCAAGAAAGTTTCAAGTTCATTCGTCTCTCTGTAATAATACAGGCACGTTTCATCGTATCCGTGGATATGAATACGCCGCTTCTCTGCCAGGGTTATCATGTGATCTGCTACAGCTGTCTCGATCGGATCGGCCTCTACAATACATTGACCATCCTGCGTATAGCACAGCGCCCCTCCAAACCCGATACAATACTGCCCTTCACAGCCTTCATACAATTCTCTTGCGATCGTACCCATCTCTTCATAAGAGCGAGAGGAGCAAAGAACAATCTTTTTCCCCTTCTTCATGCAATTTTGCAGAATAACTTTAGTCTCTTCCGCCAGTACACTATTGCTGTCAAGCAGGGTGCCATCCAGATCCAGCACCATCATTTCGTAATCGCTCATTATTACCTCCACACATCTACATTCGGACAATCTATGAAAGTAAACTCAGTTACCTTATTAGGATAACTTAAATAAATCAGAAAATCAACTAATTTTTAGGTAAAATACTATTAATGTCTGATTCATGTTTAGCAAAGAAATCATTTTCAGGAACTTCAATCGAACTGCATCACTCTGTTATAATCATAGCCTCTGTCACTTGTCGTTTCCACCGGCTGCAGCTCAAAATAAATCACCCCGTGCTCTTTCACTGACAGAGAAAACTCAACCTGCTCCCCGGATGCTTTCGCCCTTCCGCTTGACACAAACGGTCTTGCACACGCCAGAATCAGCTCCTTCTGTCTCTGATCCGGAGAAGAAGGCTCTCCCAGATCATGCCACATGCGCAGCGGATTACAGGTCTCTTCATCTACCGTCTTCGTCACCACCACATAATCCTGCCCGTCTTTCGCCGGGAAGGAAACCGTTATCTCCAATTCCCTGCCGGTACGCTGCCGTGCTGCATTCCACACGATTCCCCGGTAGATGCCGTCGTCCCCTTTTGTCACCACCAGATCCTCTTCCTTGCGCACACAGGCGCCGGTCAGATCCTTGTAGAATTTGAACACCCAGAAGGTAGGCTTGGGAATGCCGCCGTTGGCCACCAGACCGAAGCCGCCGTGGAAAGGCGTAAAGGGAACGCCCCACTCCTCGAAAATATCTCCGAACGTCCAGTATGAATAGGATTCGTTCCTATCTCCCAGCCGGGACAGCTGATGCGCGATGTATGCCGCATTCTGGTTGGTATCGTGCAGCGGACAGTTGGGAATATAAGAAGTATTAAATTCCGTAATATGGATCTCCATCCCCCTGTACTCCTCAAAACTGTCGATAATATCCCGGGAAGACTGCAGGTTCAAAAATCCCTGCTCCGCATCTGAAAGCGCGGCATAGCCATAGTGCCCCACATCCTCCGGAAGTTCTGTCGTGTAATGATGACGGGTGACAAAATCCAGGGCGATCTGTCTTTCCCTGCAGAACTCCAGAAATTTCCGGATCCACAATTCATCCTGCACACCGCAGACTGCCGGCCCGCCTACCCGAAAACGTTCGTCCACTTTCTTCACCGCACGGAAAGTCTCCTCAAACAACCGGAAATACTCCTGCATATCGGCATCCTTCCAGAATCCCGGCAGATTCGGCTCATTCCATACTTCGATCGGCCAGGTCACCACTTCATCCTCTCCATAACGTTCCATCAGATGGCGCAGTGTAGCCGTTGTCAGATCACACCAGGCAGCGTAACTTGCCGGCGGCGTGGTATTCCCTTTCCAATAGAATACGGTCTGATCGCCGGACGCCATTTTATCCGGCATAAATCCCAGCTCCAAAAAGGGCTTAAGACCGCATTTGCGGTAACTGTCCATCACCAGATCCAGATAGGTAAAATTATACTCCGCCCGCTTCGTGCCGTCTGCCTCTTCAAATTCCTGATAAATAGCCATATCGTCCGAAAAAAGCCCATGCCCACGGATATGCCGAAACCCGATCTGACTCTGCACAAGCTTTAACTGCTCCTGATATTCCTGCTGCAGCGCAAGTCCCATCCTTCCTGTTCCGACACAATAATCCACCTGATTGTGAAACATAGCCCTGCTGTCTTTTTCGATCCTGTAACATTTGTTTTCCCGCATACGCTCCTCCGTTTCCTGTTCGCAGGCACCCGGCGCCATCATGGCAATGTCCGACTGCCAACTCTTATTCCTGCATTGTATTATTACTATACTCTATTGCCCTTTTTCCTGCAATTCCCCCGTCACAGAAGATTACCGATCACCACAAGCCCTGCCGCTACGCCAACATCTACCTTACCATAAGAATATATTTTTGCAAGAATCAAAAATCTCTGCGCATAGTCTCCCCTCCTGCTCCGTTCCAAAATTGACGAATTTTTCCCTGCCGCTTATAATAATAGACAGCATTACCCTCAGTAAACAAAACGTGTTATCGTCCCGGAGGAACGTCATGTATCGTTTAATCATTGTCGATGATGAACCAGTCAATTTTTACAGCATCCACCACGTTGTTGACTGGCAAAGTTATGAAGTAGAGATCTGCTGCACCTGCACTTCCGGCAGAGAAGCCCATGAGGCCATTCTTACACACCAGCCCGATTTCGTGATCACGGATATTGCCATGCCCGACATGAGCGGCCTCGACCTGATCGCATCTATCCGCAGTCTCGGCTTCGAGACGGAATTTATCATCCTTACCGCGTACCGTAATTTCACCTATGCCTGCCAGGCGCTGGACAATCAGGCGCTGGCCTATCTGCTCAAACCGGTAAAGAAAGAAGACATTGAACGCGTGCTTCCAAAGCTGCTGGACAAGCTCTCCCAAAAGAGCAGCGTCGGTATTCCCACCTACGACCTGAATTATTCTGCAGACAACCTGTCCACGCCTTTGAAGGAATATCTGACAAGAGCCGCCGTCTACCCCCACAACCGGGTTTTATTAAGCGACCGTCCCCTGACGTCTGCCGCAAAGGACGCACAGATCTTTCAGATTCCCGTGAGGCAGTTCGCAAACGCCTGCCTGTTTTCCGGCGCCTCTCCTGACGTGACAGATATTCTCCCCTACGGATACAGCCCGTCATATCCGGATTTCTCAGGTTTTCACCAGATGGTGCTGGATGCCGCCCTGTCGCTAAACGGCGAATTCCCTTATGCAGGCCATGCAGGCGTCGCTTCCATACAGAAATTTATCGCCTCGCATTATACCGAAGAACTTGGCATTCCTCTTCTGGCCGAACATTTTTCCATGTCGGAAAGCTATTTGTGCAACATATTTAAAAAGCATACCGACACTACCATCGTAAACTTCATCCGGCATGTGCGCATCCATCAGGCCATGCGGATGATCCGTTTTACGGACAACGATAATATTACCGTCTCCGAACTGGCCGGCTATAACAGTTACAGTTATTTCGGCAAACAGTTTAAGGAAGTCACCGGTATGACGCCTTCTCAATACCGCAGAGAAAACAGTCTCCAGGAGGATCATGTATGCTGTCATCCCAGAAATCTCTGAAAAAAATACTCGTATCTGCCTGTATGCTTCTATGCATCGTGTCCATCCTGCTTTTCAGTGTCCTTCTGTTTTTCGGATACCATCGGGAACAGGAACGGGTCGACGCGCTGGCCGCCTCATCAGAACATACTTTAAGGCAATATCTGACCAATGAGACGAGCAAATACAAAGATGCGCTGTCCCTGCTGGGATACAGCTCTCTGACACAGACTTACCTTTTCTCATCCGGTTCTTCCTACGAATACATGGATATGAGCTATATCCTGTCCTCTCTGAATTACGTGCGTAATTCCATAGACCACTGCAGCGAAGTATTCCTGCAGTCCAACATGGGAAAAGTGCTGGGCACCGCATCCTCCCTTTCCTCTGATTCGGCAGAAATGATGCTTTTCAAACAAATGTCAAAGGATTACCGTCTGTACGATGAGAAACCCTATGACAGCTTTTTTTCAAAACCATACTACATCACCGGCTGCGACCTTCCCTATATTTTCTATGTACAGCGCATGACCAATATCATCAGTACAGAATCGGACAAATACATTACCTGCGCCATCATGCTCGATTATCAGGCCTGGATCAACGCACTGCAGGTTTCCTTTAACGAGGAGAACGGTTATTATGTAATTTTGACTGACGACCGGCTTTTCTACGCAGATTCTGCCGGCCTGGAAGGTCTCACCTCACAAATGCTCAGGACAGCCGGCCAGCGTATTTCGGTGCAGAATACTGCCTACCGGGTGGATCGCCTGAACAGCCCGAATGACAGCTGGAATGCCTGGTACTTCTATCCGGTTTCTAAAATAACCGGATCTGTTTTTTCCTCCATGCAGTTTGAATTATACGTGGTTATCTTCCTGTTCATAACCATTCTCACCACCTACCTGCTCTTATCTCTTGTGTTGAAACGTCTGACTCTTTTTCTGAAGGAAAAAATGGTGGACCTGCACCCGGAAGGGAAATTGGAAATGAACGGCCTCTTTGCCTACGAAGAGTTTATGCCCATTCTGATCACCATTAATGAAATGCTGGAGCATATCTCTTCCATTACGCAAAAAGAGATGGAGACGCAGATAAAGCTTTATCAGACTATAGCCGAGCAGAAAATAGCCGAACTGCGCTCCCTGCGGATGCAGCTGAATGCTCATTTTCTTTTTAATACCCTCTCCGCCGTAAACTCTATCGCCCTCTCTCACGAGGATCATGAAGTCTCCGATATCGTCTTAAGGCTGGGTAATATCTTCCACTACATTCTGTTTACACCAGCCGTGACGGAACTGTCTGATGAGCTGGATATGGTCACTAACTTTGCCGAGATCATGGAACAGCGTTTTCCGGCCTTCCATGAACTCATACTGGATATTACCCCGGAAGCGCTGGATTGGCAGGTGCCCACCATGTTTCTTCAGCCTCTGGTAGAAAATTCTTTTGAACATGGCCATAAAATGCCTGCAGAGAAGTCCCGGACTGCCACCACCAGGATCACCGCCTTCATCAAACAGGATACCCTTATTCTCAGAATCTGGGATAACGGCTGCGGAATTCCTGCCTGTCGTCTGGAACAGATCCTGTCTAACATCCAGCTTCCGAAGGATCCCTCTGATGAGCGTGACGCCATTACGTTAAAGAACATCTGCTACCGCTTCTCACTCATCTATGCAGAACAATTCCACTTCTCCATACGTTCCGAAGAAAACGTATACACGGAAGTGGAATTGCAGATTCCTGTTATGGAGCCGGAAACTCTGGACAGACTCGCCAGAGTGCAGCATATCGTTATTTAATAGTAAACGACATTAGAAATTTCGTTTACTATAATTACAGAGACAATATCCCCATCGCAGCCGCCGCCAAAGTCAGGATCGCACTGACCAGCCACAGATACTTGAAGGAGTATTTCAAATGTTCCTTCATGCTGATCCCGGCCAGCCCCACAGACAGATAGGGCGCCGGACCGATAAAGGTAATGTTGGCTGCGAAACTGCTGCCCAGCAGCACTGCCACTACCGCCTGCATCATGCTCCCGCCTGACTCGGCAGAGATCGTCCCGATGATTGGCGCCAGTATGCTGTAACAGCAGTCACTTCCAAGCACGACCGAGATCGGAACACCCACCAGACCATAAATAAACGGAAGAATCCTGCCGCCGTTTGAAGGAATAAACAACAGCAGAGAATGCGCGATCGCATCCACCATACCGGTATTCTTCATGATGCCGATCAAAGCCCCCAAAGAGAAAATAACCAGCACCAGCGGGTATGCCGTCGCCCCATGCTTCCTGATCTGCTCCTCCTGCTCCTTCACTTTCGGAAAATTAACCACCAGAATGACCGCCAGGCCAAGCATAAATCCCATAGTGCTGTTCACCTTTCCAAGCAGCAGCAGAATGATCAGCCCGATGGTAAAGAGGACGTCGAAGGCGATCACACCTTTTGGAACCTTCAAGGCTGCCGGTTTATTCAAGGTTTCTTTCAGCGTACGGAATTCTATATCCGTCATCCCGGAATAATTCTTTCTCTCGACTCTGGCCAAAAACAGATCCATCACGATCAGCAATACTGCACCGGCCACCTGCAGAGGCAGCATGGTATTCCAGATCTCTACCGCGTCAAGCCCCGTACTGGCAGATGCCCGCAGCATGGCCGAGCACCAGGGAAGCACATTCATAACGCCTGCCGAAGCAGATACCAGAAATACCAGCACTGTCCTCCTGACCTTCATCGCATCGAACAGCGGCAGCATGGCCGGTATGGTGATCAGCATCGTCATCGCACCGGAACCGTCCATCTGCACGCCCATGGCAACGACCGTTGTAATGATCAGCAGCATTTCGATATGATTGTTCATATGCTTCATGATCTGCTGCACCATCAATTCAAAGATGCCAACCTCGCTTAAAACAGAAAAGTAGACAATAGAAAATACAAACAACAACGCCGTATTCAGCACAGACTCAATTCCCTGCGCTACAAAACCGGCAATCTCCGTCATGGAAAATCCACAACATAGCGCCGCCGCAACAGGTACCACTATGAACACCGGCGCCAGGGAATATTTCTCCCGGATCAACAGATAAACGATCAACAATATCATACCATACGCAGCCACAGTAAGCGCCATTTATACCACACCCTTCTCTTAACACGGCAGCCTGGTCTCCGGCTTTGACAAGCTGGTCACCGCCCGCACCGGCATCCACGCCGTCATCGCCGAGGAGGCCATCAGCTGCGTGGCCCTGGGCACGGGCAAGAGCCTGGCTGATCTGAACTCCCTCCAGGACGGCACCATGAATATTTCCCGCCGCAGGCAGATGAATTGACGAACAGAGGAGAGGGCGGCGCCCTCTCCTTTTTCCGGAATGTGAAATACAGAGAAATACAGGTGACTTATGCAGAGCTTCAAACCAGTGACAAAACAGGACGCGCCCAAGCTGCGGCGCTACTATCAAAATTGCAGCTACGGCCTGTGCGAATACTCCGTGGGCACCAAGCTCATGTGGCGCAAGACCCTCCACCCCGCCTGGGCGGAGATCGCCGGATGCCTGGTAATCCGCAACACCATCGACGGGCAGACCGCCTTTGACTACCCGGTCCCCGGTCCCGAGGGGGACGAGGACGCGGCCCTGGCCGCCATTGAGGCATACTGCCTGGAAAAGGGCGTGAGTCCGGTGATCTCCGTGGTGCCGGAGTGCAGGGCGGCGAAGCTCCTGGCCCGGTATCCCTACGTGCGGGTCAGCAGCATCCGCACCTGGCGGGACTACGTGTACTACCGGGAGGACCTCCAGTTCTTCACCGGACGGCGGTACTCCGGCCAGCGCAACCACATCAAGAAGTTCCGCACCCAGTGGCCGGAGGCCCGCTTCCGCCCCCTGACGGCGGCGGACAAAGACGCGGTGGACCGTTTTTGGGAGGATTACGAGGCGGAGTTCCCCAAGGGGGACAACGCCAAGGCCCGGGACGAGCTGTCCCTGGCCAAGAAAATGCTGAAGCTGGCGGGCAGGCCCTGGTTTATCGCCGGAGGGATATTTGACGGGGACAGGCTTATCGCGCTGTCCCTGGCGGAGCGCTGCGGAGACACCCTCATCATCCATATCGAAAAGGCCCTGTACTCCTACACCGGCGTGTACCCCACCCTGGTGCAGGAATTTGCCGGGGCCTTCGGCGGGGACTGCCAGTGGATCAACCGGGAGGACGACGCCGCGGACCGGGGCCTCCGCACCTCCAAATTACAGTACGGTCCGGCGAAGCTGGCCCCCAAGTACCGCTTTGAGCCCCAGAACGAGCTGCTGAGCCACGTCAAGGCCATTCCGGAGCTGCGGACGGAGCGGCTGGCCCTCTCCGCCCTGGAAGAGGCGGACATCCCCGCTTACAACGCCCTGGTGCTGGACCGGGAGAGGAACCGCTGGTGGGGCTATGACGATGCGGCCGGCCTGGGCGGGCCGGTGGAGGAGCGGAGCTTTTTTGACGTGGCCCGCCGGGACTTTGAAAACCGGCTGGCGGTCAACTTCGCCATTCGCCTGGACGGGAAGCTGATCGGCGAGGCAGTGCTGTACCGCTTTGACTACCAGGGCGGCGCGGAGCTGGGCTGCCGCATCGACAGGGCCTACGATGGCCACGGCTACGGCACGGAGGCCTTTGCCGCCGTGGCTAACTGGGGGCTGTACCGGGTCCAGCTGAACCGGGTGCTGGCCAAGTGCTACAGGGAGAATGAGGCCTCCTTCAAGATGCTCTCCTCCTGTATGCGCCGGAGCGGGGAGGACGAGACCTTCTTCTACTTTGAAAAGCCGGTGTGACGGAAAAGTCCGTGTCCAAAGGCGTCCGCCGCATCAGGAAAACAGCAAAATGATCCTTCTGAGCACAGGTAAGTGCAACAGCCGGCTCCCGGCTGCCGCACACTGTCTTTTGTCCGGCTCTCCAGGCGATGCAGGCATACGCCGGTTTTCGCGGGAGCTTGCACGCCCTATCCCCCGTCCGTCTGGTGTGTGGCTTTCAAGAGCGGGCGCGTGATTGGCCGGACTGGAGGGCCTTTTTACAAGACCGGAGCGGCATATGGCAAAAGCCATA
>OFHN01001985.1_pt1 | contig 13071 bp, 9 predicted proteins | sample 1521321 | NCBI WGS metagenome assembly OFHN01 (sample SAMEA3504130, study PRJEB24116) | mouse gut metagenome | biome: mouse gut; feature: mouse-associated habitat; material: faeces | place: Denmark | collected 2011
ATCCCCGGTAGACCGAGAGGGGCGAGGGGTGCGGCGCCTTGAGGATCAGGTTGCGCTGCGGGTCGGCGATGGCGCCCTTGCGCTGTGCGTAGCTGCCCCAGAGCATGTATACGATGCCCTGGCGGCGTTCGGCGATGGCCCGCACCACGGCGTCGGTGAAGGTCTCCCAGCCGCGTCCGGCGTGCGAGGCCGCCTCGTGTGCGCGCACGGTCAGCACCGAGTTGAGCAGCAGCACGCCCTGCTCGGCCCAGCGGTCGAGGTCGCCCGAGGGGGGCACGGGCGTGCCGGTGTCGTCGGACACCTCCTTGAAGATGTTCTGGAGCGAGGGGGGAAAGGGCACGCCGTCGCCGACCGAGAAGCAGAGTCCGTTGGCCTGCCCGGGACCGTGGTAGGGGTCCTGGCCGATCACGACCACCTTGAGCCGGTCGAAGGGGCACTTGTCGAAAGCCCGGAATATGTTGCTGCCGCGCGGGAAGATGCGGTGCGAGGCGTACTCCTGCCGCACGAAGTCGGTCAGCGCGACGAAGTAGGGTTTCTCGAATTCGGGGGCCAGGAGTTCTTTCCAGTCCGCGGCCATCTTTACATCCATAAAGTTTCGGTTTTTGCCGTAAAAGTAATGAAAAGTAGCCGTAATCCGCGTTGCGGCGCGCTTTTTTTCGGCGCAGGGAGCTCCCGGCGGGGTTTTTCGTCCGAAATGTGGCGGGGATGTGCCGCGGCTGGAATATTTTGTGTAAATTTGTCGGTTGCAAGGACATTACAAAAAGCAAACGATTATGTACAGAACCCATACCTGCGGCTGTTTGAGAGCCGAGAATGTGAACCAGACCGTGACCCTCGCCGGTTGGGTGCAGAAGGTGCGCAACCTGGGCGCCATGACCTTCATCGACCTGCGCGACCGCTACGGCATCACGCAGATCGTGGTCGAGGAGCACTCGCCGGTCGACGTGCGCGAGGCCGCGGCGCGCCTGGGCCGCGAATTCGTGGTGCAGGTCACGGGCCGCGTGCTCGAACGTTCGTCGAAAAACCCCCGGATGGCCACGGGCGACGTGGAGGTCACGGCCGGGAAGCTCACGATCCTCAACGAGGCGCAGACCCCGCCCTTCACCATCGAGGAGGTGTCGGACGGCGGCGACGACCTGCGCATGAAGTACCGCTACCTCGACCTGCGCCGTGCGCCGTTGCAGCGCAACATGATCCTGCGCCACAAGATGGCGCAGGAGATCCGCCGCTTCCTCGACAGCGAGGGCTTCCTTGAGATCGAGACGCCCTACCTCGTGGGTTCCACGCCCGAGGGTGCGCGCGACTTCGTGGTTCCCAGCCGCATGAACCCCAACCAGTTCTATGCGCTGCCCCAGTCGCCCCAGACCCTCAAGCAGCTGCTGATGGTCGCGGGCTACGACCGCTATTTCCAGATCGTGCGCTGCTTCCGCGACGAGGACCTGCGCGCCGACCGCCAGCCCGAGTTCACGCAGATCGACTGCGAGATGTCGTTCGTCGAGCAGGAGGACATCCTGGAGGTGTTCGAGCGCTGGGCCAAGCACATGTTCCGCCACGTGATGGGCATCGAGTTCACGGAGCCCTTCCGCCGCATGCCGTGGATCGAGGCGATGGAGAAGTACGGTTCGGACAAACCCGACCTGCGCTTCGGCATGGAGTTCGCCGACGTCACCGACCTGGCGCACGGCCACGGCTTCGCGGTCTTCGACGATGCCGAGTACGTCACAGGATTCGCCGCTCCGGGCTGCGCCGCCTACACGCGCAAGCAGATCGACGCGCTGACCGAGTTCGTCAAGCGTCCGCAGGTGGGCGCCAAGGGGCTGATCTGGATCCGCGTGGAGGCCGATGCCGTGAAGTCGTCCGTCGATAAGTTCTTCACGCCCGACGAGGTGCGCGCCCTGGCCGAGCGCTGCGGCGCCAAGGCCGGTGACATGGTCTTCATCCTCTGCGGCAAGAAGTTCCGCGCGCTGACCCAGCTCTGCGCCCTGCGTCTGGAGGTGGCCCGCCAGCTCGGGCTGCGCGACCCGCAGAAGTTCGCGCCGCTGTGGGTCGTGGACTTCCCGATGTTCGAGTGGGACGACGAGACGCAGCGTTTCTACGCCATGCACCATCCGTTCACCTCGCCCAAGCCCGAGGACGCGCAGTACCTCGAAAGCGACCCGGGCCGCGTGCGCGCCAATGCCTACGACTTCGTGTGCAACGGCACCGAGTTCGGCGGCGGCTCGATCCGCATCCACGATGCCGCGCTTCAGGCCCGCATCTTCAAGGCCCTGGGCTTCACGCCCGAACGTGCGCAGGAGCAGTTCGGTTTCCTCATGAACGCCTTCAAGTTCGGTGCGCCGCCCCACGGCGGCCTGGCCTTCGGTTTCGACCGTCTGTGCTCGCTCTTCGGCGGCAGCGAGTCGATCCGCGACTACATCGCGTGCCCGAAGAACAACGCCGGCCGCGACGTGATGCTCGACGCTCCGGGATATATCGACCAGTCGCAGCTGGACGAGCTGCTGCTCACGCTCCGCAAGCCCGAGGAGTAGGGTGGAGAGCGGAATCGCAAGGGGGCGCCGAAAAATCCGGCGCCCCCTGTTGTTTTCAGGACGATGGGGTTGCGTCTATCTGTCGAATCATCGTAAAGATTTATATATGTGGGAGTAACCCTTATTCCATATTGCCGTACCCGATCAGGGTTCGACGGACAATACTTTGAAATTCAAAACACCGCCTTCCATTTCGCATCGTATGCTTATGTCGCACTCGTAAGCAGGGGTCGCCGGATCGGGATCGTTGCCCCTGTCGGATGATCGACGGGTTTCAACCTCTTTGATCCAGCCTTTTACGGTCGAGCGGACTGACATGAATTCCTGTTCGTCCAATGCAACGGCAGCGTCGTTTACGGTGCTGTCGAATGTCGCGTCATGCGGAAGACCCGCTACGGCGACGCGTGGTATCGAAATTTTTACGGCAGCCTCATCGGACTGAGCGAAACAAAACAGTGCGACTTCCTGGTCGGACACCTTGGTTATACTCATGTTGCCGTTGTCGTAGTGGAAACTTTTCGCCGTCTCTCCGTTGTCGTACGAACATTCCGCTTCCATTTTGTAGCCTGCTAAAGAGATCGAACCGGCTAAAGTGTTGTCTCGTTCAGGCTTTGTCGTTTGTGTGTCGTTCTGATCGATGATGCGACCGTCAGGCAAATAAAACAGAGCGTTCCCAGTGCTTTTTCATAATCGTAAGGTTTTGTATTAGGAATAGCTGATTTTTTATAGAATATATGGAATATTATTGAGAAATACAAATTATTCTCTTGATAATGAGATTCGAATGCCGTTTTCAGACATGACGGCGTAAATTTATTCCTGATGGTCCGTGTGCGTGACGGTTGCATCCTGCGGTTCGCTGGCGGCGGCAGAACGGCACGAGCCGCAGGCGAGCAGCAGTCCGTCCCATGGGGCGGCGGCGAACTGCCGACGTCGATACTACTCCTAAAGCATGATGCACGTCCGCCGCTTCTGCCCGGCGAGCCTCCGGCGACGAGTCATTGTGCGGGCAGGAACTTGCGGGCCGCCATGATTGCCCGCGATCGCGAAATATTTCGGCCCTATATTATATAGGTATGGCTTTTGTGGCAAAATGCAAATAAATTTGCTTTTGCGGTCGGCTTATGCGTACTTTGGCTGCGCCTCGGATACTCCGCCTCGGCAAAACCGCAAATAAATTTGCTTTTGCCCTCGGCTTGTGCGTATCTTTACACCCCGAAAACGACTGTTGAAAAACGAACCAACCATGCCGAACATCCCCCTGGCCGAACGATTGCGGCCCCGCACTCTCGACGAATACATCGGTCAGCGTCATCTGGTCGGTCCCGACGGTGTGTTCCGCCGGTTTTTCGAGACGGGCAACGTGCCCTCGTTCATCCTGTGGGGACCTCCGGGCGTGGGCAAGACCACGCTGGCGCGGATCGTGGCCACGCAGCTCGAACGTCCGTTCTTCACGCTCTCGGCCGTCACGTCGGGCGTGAAGGAGGTGCGCGAGGTGATCGAGTCGGCCCGCAAGCAGCGTTTCTTCGATGCCCGCCCGCCGTTTCTCTTCATCGACGAGATCCACCGCTTCAACAAGTCGCAGCAGGATTCGCTGCTCGGCGCCGTGGAGCAGGGAATCTTCACGCTGATCGGCGCCACGACCGAGAATCCCTCGTTCGAGGTGATTCCGCCGCTGTTGAGCCGCTGCCAGGTCTATGTGCTGAAGCCTCTGGAGGACGAGGACCTGCGCGTGCTGCTCGACCGGGCGCTCGCCACCGACACGGAGTTGCGGGAGCGCGAAATCGAGGTGGTCGAGACGGGGGCCCTGTTCCGCTTCGCGGGGGGCGATGCGCGGCGTCTGCTCAACATCCTCGACATCGTGACGGGGGCCACGCACGGCCGCGTGGTGCTCGACGACCGCTACGTCACCGACTGCCTTCAGGAGAACATCGCGCTCTACGACAAGAACGGCGAGCAGCACTACGACGTCATTTCGGCCTTCATCAAGTCGGTGCGGGGCAGCGACCCCAACGCCGCGATCTACTACCTGGCGCGCATGCTGGCCGGGGGCGAGGAGCCGCGGTTCATCGCGCGGCGTCTGGTCATCCTGGCCTCGGAGGACGTGGGACTGGCCAATCCGAATGCCCTGCTCCTCGCCAACGCCTGCTTCGACACGGTGCACAAGATCGGCATGCCCGAGGCGCGGATCACGCTGGCCGAGACGACCATCTATCTGGCAACCAGCCCCAAGAGCAACTCCGCCTACATGGCCATCAACAAGGCGCTGGCGCTCGTGGAGCGCGACACCTCGAACCGTCCCGTGCCGCTGCACCTGCGCAATGCGCCGACCAGGCTGATGAAGCGCGAAGGGTACGGCGCCGGTTACAAATACGCCCACGACTTTCCGGGCAACTTCGCCGAGCAGGAGTTCCTGCCCGACACGCTCGCCGGCACGAAGTTCTACGAGCCGAACACCTCGAATTCCACCGAGGCCCGCATTGCCGAGCGCATCGCCGCATGGTGGCGCGGGAAATATTGATCGGGGCGCTGTCCTGTGGTGCGGGTGCTGTTTTCTGATGTCGGGGCTGGTCTGCATTGCCGGACAGCGGATGGGACGCCGTCCGTGTGGCGTTCGGATCGTGACCGGCTGCCGTCCGGCTTGCGGCGTCGCTTGGCGCAGGGCAATGCCGGCCGGGGGCCCCGGGCGTGCTCGAAGACGGGGTGCATCCAGAAAAAACGGGGGATTTTCGGACTTTTCATGTGCATTCTCGTGCTTTTTCTGATGCGGCCCGGTGGGCGCATGCGTCGGTTTCGTTATCTTTGTAAGATAAAATTCGAATGAAGATGAAGTTTCCAGCCTGCTGTGCGGCGTTGATCGCGCTTTTTTGCTGTTCGTGCGGCGACGGATTGCATGTGCGCAGGGAGATCTCCCGTGCCGAAAGCCTGATGTTCTCGCAGCCCGACAGCGCACTCCGAATCATGCGGTCCCTCGATCGTTCGCGCATTCGCGGCAAGGCGCTCGACGCGCGTTATGCGCTGCGCTATTCGCAGGCGCTCGACCGCAACGGCATCGAGGTGCACGATGACTCGCTGATCCGCCCGGCAGTTGATTATTTCCTCCTGCACGGCACCGTGGAGCAGCGTGCGGCATCGTATTTCTATCTGAGTCAGGTGCATTCCGATGCGGGCCATCCGCGCGAGGCGGCCTGTGCCGTGGTGCGGGCCGAGCTCTTCGCCCGCGAGCTGGGGGCGGAGCATAACGACCTCAAGGGGCTGATATATTCCGAGATAGGAACGCGATACAGAGGAATGGATGGTGGCGACGAGGATGCGGAACGTTATTACCTCAAATCCATCGAATGTTTCGAAGCTACGCAGAACCATTATAATCTGGGGTGTGTGCATCGGTCTTTGGCATATGTGTACGGTCATAAGGATACGACCCGCATGTTCTCCTGTTTTGCGGAGAGTGTGGCGAATTTCCGTCGGGCGGGGAGCGAAGGAGCGCTTCAGGTGAAAAATACGGAGCGGCTGGAGCGTGTTTATGCTTATTTTGTTCGCGATTATCCATCCGATCGTGAAAAAATCAATACGTTGCATGCGGTGTTGAAGTATGATACTGCCCGCAGTATGGCGCAATCTTCAGAGTACGACTGTTTGGCCAAGCTCTATTGCGAAATGGAAATGTACGATTCCGCCGCGTTTTACGAATGGAGGGCCTGTCTTGTGGCCGATTCGCGCGATGAATGGGAATGGAAGGCATACGAGAATCTGGCTCGGGTGGAGCTTACCCGCAAGCGCTATTACGAATCGCTGTACTACTACACCATGGCCATTCGCCTGCGCGATTCGGTGAATGCGTTGCAGCAGTTCGACCGCAGCGAGGCGCTGACGTACCGTCGTGAGTCGGAGGATTACCAGCACCGTTACGAGGTGTTGCAGGCCCGGCAGCGCGACCAGAGGCTGATCGTCGTGTTGTCCTTGGCGCTGATTCTTACGGCCGTATGGCATGCTGTGCGCTGGGTGCGTCGTTGGCGGCATCGCATGCAGGCGGCGCAGCATGCCGAGTTGCTGCGCCGCGACGATACGATCCGGAGTCTGGAGAGTGCCTGCGGAGAGCTGGAGATACAGTGCGCCAAGTTGCGTGCCGAGGCGACTCAGGGGCGCGAAGCGCATTTCGCCGAAGCGCTCGAAAAGCGCTTCTTCGGGCTGAAACAACTGGTGGACAACGCTTATCTGTACAAAAATAAACCTTCGTCCTTTTTCAAGGCCTTCACCTCGTTCGTGTCGGTCAGCCCCAACAGCCGCAAGGAGGTGTGGTCCGATCTGCAATATGTGGTCAATAAGAAGTACGGCGGAGTGGTCGATTACCTGCGTGCGCACTATCCGGAGCTGAATGCGCGCGACCTGGATCTTTGTTGCCTGCTCTGCTTCGGCTTCTCGTCGGCCGGAATATGTTTCATCTACGGCTACGAGGACATGGGGTCGCTCTACAACAAGCGCAGTCGCGTGCGTCAGAAACTGGGACTTGAAGGGCTGAAGCTGGAGGATTTTCTTACCGGATTGTGCGCTTCGCTGACGAAAGACGCGGGGGCTGCGTCGTCCGATGCGGACACGGAGGTCGCCTGAGCGCAATTTCGACGGCATGCGAAATTTTTTTGTCGTGCGAGAGCGCATTACAGAAGAAATTGGATTTCAACGCTTTATTAGCCGAGGAATGAATGCGGTTTTGTATGTATTAGATTAATTATTTCAACGTATTGATTCACAGTGTGAATTTGTATAAAGGTATGAGATGGGGAATCGGTCCTCGGTTTTGTTTTTTCGGGAAACAGTCGTACACTTGCATTGTCGGAAACGTTGGAAAACGAACGACGGACAACCTTTAAAAATGTTCGGATGAAAAAATTATTGCTTGTTCTGACGCCTCTGTTATTGTTTTTTTGTTTGATTCCCGAGCAGTCGGCTGCTCAGATCAATAGCGGCGGCGAAGGCGGCGGCAATTTGCCGGGCATCGGGAATATCGGAATGGGGCCGTGGTTTCCGGATAAACGCCCGGGGGGAAGCAAGTCCGGAGGTGCCTACGAGCCGGTGGAGGCTTGGTTCGATGCGGATTTCGGTCGGATCACGGTCGAGTTCGAGGACGATCTGGGGACGGTAAACGTAGCGATCGTCGATTGCACGGGACGTGTGTTCGCGTCGGCAACGTGCGACACGGCAGTACAGTATGAAGTGTGGCTGCCGATTCCGGAGACTCCGGGGCATTATGTGCTCCATGTGCGCAATGCCGAAGGAGGTGCTTACGGAGAGTTTGAAGTTTGAAATGTTTCAATGATGGAAGTGATGCCTCATTTTTGTCGTTCTTAACATGTTCGTCACCGCGCCAGGCCGGACGCCTCTCGGCAATACTGGAGCGGTGGCATTTTTTATGTGGATTCTCTGCCACGTGACGATTTTGGGATAGAGAGGATACCCCTGCCGGAATTTCCGGCGGGGGTATTTTGTTGTATGCGGTCGGTGGACCTGTCGTGTGTGGTGTGGTGTGGTGTGGTGTGGTGTGGTGTGGCGGATCGGGTTTCGTGCGGGTGCGAAGCGGGCCGCGAGGATGCGGTTCCGACAGGGGCCGATGCCGGCACGTGGTTCGACTTCGGGGAAAGGGCCGCGGGGCGCTGATGGTTGGACACGTGCGGGTCGAATCGGGGTATGTGTCGTGGTTGCTTCGGACGCGAAAACTGTTTGGTCCGGGACGGGGCGAAGCGGCCGGCAGGAGAGGACGGGATAGAAATAGGACGGGACAAGAGAGAACGGGATAGGAGAGGACGGGACAGGGCGATAGGGAACGGTATGGCGGTTGTTGCGGAGGGAACGAGGCGGCGGGCTGTTCGAGGGACGGTTTCGGTCGGTTATTTTGCGGTTCGGGGAAGGAATTTGCAGGGAAGCAGCGAAATTTATTTGGTAGTTCCGTATTTTTGCCTTACTTTTGTCCCGCAATCGGAAATTCACCGTTGCTTCCGGAGAGGTGGGTGAGTGGCTGAAACCACCGGTTTGCTAAACCGACGTACGGGGTAACCCGTACCACGAGTTCGAATCTCGTCCTCTCCGCTGAATCCCGATGACCGGGATTTTTCGAAGTGAATCCCGCAAGATGACAGTTCTTGCGGGATTTTTTTCGTTGTGCCGTGTCGCCTCGGTCCGAAGACGTACGGCGGAATCCTTTGCAATCCTCCGTACCCCGAAGCAATACGCTAATCCTGAGTAATATGCTGTGCCTGAGGAGTACGTTGTTACGACCCGCAGTATCCCGCAGTATCCCGCAGTGCGTCGTTGCGGCCCGTTCGACCCGCCGTGCTCCGTGAAGCGTTGTTGCGACTAATAGCGACTCGCCGTGCTCCGTGGAGCGTCGATGCGGCCCGTTCGACCCGCCGTGCTCCGTGGAGCGTCGATGCGACTAATAGCGACTCGCCATGCCTTGTGGTCCGTCGATGCGGCCCGTTCGACCCGCCGTGCCCCGTGGTGCATCGGTGCGTCCCACTGAATCCGCAGCTGCCTTCCGTCGCATCCCGTGCCCGTCCGGCATTGCCGTTTCAGGCGCACGGAGGAGCGCCGGCGTTGCGGGTGCGGATCCGTGCGTGCGCTGCGCGACGTATTTCCGGCTTTTTTTTCGTACTTTTGCGCGCCTGAGAATAACCGAATCATGATTACCGTTTTATCCAGAGCCTCGTCCCGCCTGCATCCCGTCGTCGCCGACGCCTCGTTCCCGGTGCTGGTGGCGCTGTGCGCGGCCCATTGCTGCAACGACCTGTTGCAGGCCGTGGTCACGGCGGCCTATCCCATGCTGAAAGCCGACCTCGCGCTCAGCTTCTCGCAGATCGGTCTCATCACGCTGGTCTACCAGATCGCTTCGTCGGTCTTCCAGCCCGTCGTGGGTCTGGCGTTCGACAAGCGTCCCTTCGTCCGGAGCCTGCCTGCGGGGATGTGCAGCACGACGCTCGGCATCGTGCTTTTCGCCTTCGCCTCGTCGCTTCCTGCGGTCTTCGTCGCCGTGTTCCTCGTGGGCGTGGGTTCCTCCACGCTCCACCCCGAGGCCTCGCGCATCACGTCGCTCGCCGGCCGCGGCCGGCGGGGTTTCGCTCAGTCCGTATTCCAGGTGGGCGGGAACTTCGGCACCTCGATCGGTCCGCTGCTCGTGGCGCTCGTCGTGGCACCCCGCGACCGCACGTGGATCGTCTGCTTCGTCGTCGTGGCGCTGCTCGCCTTCCGGGCCATGCGCCCCATCTGCCGGTGGTATGCCGACTACCTCGTGCGCCGCCGCGACACGCGGGAGGGCGGCGCGGAGCCTGCGCCCGCACGGCCGCTGCCGCTCCGCAAGACGGTGTGGGCCATCGTGCTGCTGATGGTGCTGATCTTCTCGAAATACATCTACATGGCCTGCCTGAGCAACTATTTCACGTTCTATCTCATCGAGCGCTTCGGCGTGACGATCCGTGCCTCGCAGCTCTTCCTCTTCGTCTTCCTCTTCGCCACGGCCGTCGGCACGCTGGTCGGCGGTCCGGTCGGCGACCGCTGGGGCCGCAAACCCGTGATCGGGATTTCGATTCTCGGCACGGCGCCCTTCAGCCTCGCCATGCCCCATTGCGGCCTTGCACTCACGGCCGTGGCGGCATTCTGCGCCGGCTTCATGCTCTCCTCGGCCTTTCCGGCGATCCTGCTCTACTCCCAGGAGCTGCTGCCCAGCAAGTTGGGCCTCGTGTCGGGCCTCTTCTTCGGACTCACGTTCGGCGTCGCGGGCATCGCCTCGGCCGTGCTGGGCGACTTCGCCGATGCGTACGGCATCGAGGCGGTCTACCGTGCGTGCGCCTACACGCCGCTGCTCGGACTGGTGGCCTGGTTCCTGCCGAACCTCGGGCCGAATCGCAGCGACGCCGCGGTACGCGGCTGACCGTCGCCCCGCACCCGGGGTGCGGGCGCTTCCGGCTGCGGACCCTGTGCCGCACCCGGGGCTGTGGGTTACGATCCGGCGGCCGGGAGCCTGCGGCGCGGGACGATTGGAACTAAAATTGCGATTCCGGATTGCGAATTGCAAAGGATTTCGTACCTTTGTCCGACTAATTCGCGCGTATGGCAGAAAAAGAGAAAGAGATACTGGAGCAGCTCGGCGACGGCGAGTACCGCTACGGCTTCACCTCGGCGATCGAGACCGAAACCATCGGTAAGGGGCTGAGCGAGGAGGTCGTGCGGCTCATTTCCGCGAAGAAGGGCGAGCCGGAGTGGATGACCGAGGCCCGTCTGAAGGCTTACCGCCACTGGCTGACGCTGACGCCCCCCGCGTGGGCCCATCTCGACATTCCCGAAATAGATTTCCAGGACGTGATCTACTACGCCGCGCCCAAGCAGACCAAACGTCCGGGCTCGATGGACGAGGTCGATCCCGAGCTGCGGCGCACGTTCGACAAGCTGGGCATTCCGCTGGAGGAGCAGATGGCGCTCTCGGGCGTGGCGGTCGATGCGGTGATGGACTCCGTGTCGGTGAAGACCACGTTCCGCGAGACGCTGGCCGAGAAGGGCATCATCTTCTGCTCGATCTCGGAGGCCCTGAAGGAGCATCCCGAGCTGGTGCGCAAGTACCTGGGCAGCGTGGTGCCTCACACCGACAACTTCTACGCGGCGCTCAACGCCGCCGTCTTCTCCGACGGCTCGTTCTGCTACATCCCCAAGGGGGTGCGCTGCCCGATGGAGCTCTCGACCTACTTCCGCATCAATGCGGCGGGTACGGGACAGTTCGAGCGCACGCTCATCGTGGCTGACGAGGGCTCCTACGTGAGCTACCTGGAGGGGTGCACGGCGCCCCGCCGCGACGAGAACCAGCTGCACGCCGCCGTGGTCGAAATCGTGGTCGAGCGCGACGCCGAGGTGAAATACTCCACGGTGCAGAACTGGTATCCGGGCGACCGCGAGGGGCGCGGCGGCATCTACAACTTCGTCACCAAGCGCGGCCTGTGCCGCGAGAACGCCCGCCTGTCGTGGACGCAGGTCGAGACCGGGTCGTCCATCACGTGGAAGTACCCCAGCTGCGTGCTGGCGGGCGACAATTCGGTGGGCGAGTTCTACTCGGTGGCCATGACCAACAACTTCCAGCAGGCCGACACCGGCACCAAGATGATCCATATCGGCCGCAACACGCGCAGCCGCATCGTGTCGAAAGGCATTTCGGCCGGCCGCAGCCAGAACGCCTACCGCGGTCTGGTCCGCGTGGGGCGCGGCGCCGAGAACGCCCGCAACTACTCGCAGTGCGACTCGCTGCTGATCGGCGACCGCTGCGGCGCGCATACCTTCCCCGAGATCGACAGCCGCAATCCGACGGCCGTGGTCGAACACGAGGCCACGACGTCGAAGATCTCCGAGGAGCAGCTCTTCTATTGCAACCAGCGGGGCCTCTCGACCGAAGATGCGGTGGGGCTGATCGTGAACGGCTATGCGAAGGAGGTGCTGGCCAAGCTGCCCATGGAGTTCGCCGTGGAGGCACAGAAGCTGCTGGCCATCAGCCTTGAGGGCTCGGTGGGCTGACCTGCGGTCCGAAGACCGCCTGCGTCTGCGGCGCAGGGGCGGTGCGCGACGGCCGGGCAGGAGCGCGCGTCGGGTGAAGAATTAACTGTTGAGAGAAATAAAGATACGATATGTTAAGCGTAAAAAATCTGCATGCCACGGTCGAGGGCAAGGAGATCCTTCGCGGCATCGACTTCGAGGTCCGTGCGGGCGAGGTGCATGCCATCATGGGACCGAACGGGTCGGGCAAATCGACTTTCGCGTCGGTGCTGGCCGGCAACGGCAAATATACCGTGACCGAGGGTTCGGTCGAATTCCGGGGCCGCGACCTGCTCTCGATGTCGATCGAGGACCGTGCCCGTTCGGGGCTGTTCCTCGGATTCCAGTATCCGGTGGAGATTCCGGGCGTGTCGATGGCCAACTTCATGAAGCTGGCCGTGCAGGAGCAGCGCAAGTTTCGCGGTGAGCTGACGGCGGCGCAGTTCCTGAAGCTCATGCGCGAGAAGAGCGCCGTGGTGGAGCTGGACGCGAAGCTCACGGCGCGCTCGGTGAACGAGGGTTTCTCGGGCGGCGAGAAGAAGAAGAACGAGATTTTCCAGATGGCGATGCTCGATCCGGCGCTGGCCATTCTGGACGAGACCGATTCGGGCCTCGACATCGACGCCCTGCGCATCGTGGCCACGGGCGTGACGAAACTTCATACGCCCGAGAACGCCACGGTGGTCATCACGCACTACCAGCGTCTGCTGGACTACATCGTGCCCGACTTCGTGCACGTGCTCTACAAGGGCCGCATCATCCATTCGGGCGACAAGTCGCTGGCGCTGCGTCTCGAAAAGGAGGGCTACGACTGGCTCATCAACGATTATAAGGAGTAGGCGCGATGGAGATGGAACGGATCATCCGCGAGTGCGCGTTCGACGTTTTCCGGGGGGAGGAGCTCCGCTTCGATGCCTCCGCGGCGGCGGAACGCGCGGTCGTGGCGCCGCAGGAACTGACGGTGCGGGTCGCCGCGGGC
>OFHN01001993.1_pt1 | contig 13045 bp, 16 predicted proteins | sample 1521321 | NCBI WGS metagenome assembly OFHN01 (sample SAMEA3504130, study PRJEB24116) | mouse gut metagenome | biome: mouse gut; feature: mouse-associated habitat; material: faeces | place: Denmark | collected 2011
AAAGCCGCATAGCTGCTGGCTTTCCGGGAGTTGTTATATAGGGATTGCGTGTATTCCGCGTGCATGTATCAATCGCAGGGACTTGGCAGTCACCATTGATTTCTTCCTTTCCCCATGATAAAATCGGCTCTGACAAGGAGGTGTTGCGAAATGACGCGCTTATTTCCTTTTTCCGCAGATGTCTATGCTCCGTGCAAGGTCTAATATAGGACGATCCCTGCACGGAGCATTTTCTCCATTTTAATGTAAATTGATCGTCCGCATTAGGCTTTGCGTTCCATGTAACTGCAATCATTATTGTGTAAGGAGCAAAGCCATGAAAAATTTAATATTTATAAAAGAATTACGCAGTTTTTTACTTTTATGGGGTTCGCAGGCCGTCTCCGAATTAGGTACGGCTATGACCAGCTATGCGCTAATCATCTGGACTTATGAGCAGGAGGGGACGGCGTCCAGTATAACGCTTTTAACAATCTGTTCCTTTTTGCCGACAATTTTCTTTCGCTTTATAGCAGGGGCTTTGGCGGATCGTTGGAATAAAAAGCGTATTATGCTGTGCGCTGATTTGATAGCCGCTTTCGGGACGGTAGCCGTCCTTACGCTGTTTTCCTTTTCAGCCCTTATGGCATGGCATTTATATGTTATCAACGTTTTGCTTAGTTTTATGAATGCCTTTCAAAATCCGGCTTCTTTTGTCGCGACCAGTTTGTTGGCGCCGAAAAAATATTATACCAGAGTTGGCGGACTGCAGAGCCTTTCCGGTTCGGCTATTTCCATTCTGGCTCCGGCATTGGGCAGCTGTCTGTTAGCCTTTGGAGGTATGACGGCAGTTCTGGTGTGTGACCTGGTAAGTTTCTCCGCCGCGTTTTTTACGCTGCTGTTCTTCATTAAGATTCCAGAAATAAAACATCCGGAGGAGAGCGCCCATGCGCCGTTTCTAAAAAGCTGCCTGGAAGGAATACATTACCTGTGGGAGCGCTCAGTCCTATTACGGATTACTCTTTTCATTGCCATCATCAATTTTCTTGCCAAACTGGGCAATGATGGAATGATTGCCCCCTTTGTTTTGGGTAGAACCAATAACAGCCAGCAAGCGCTTGGCATGGTTCAAAGCGCTGTGGCATTAGGATTGCTTACAGGAAGCCTCCTTGTTACTATGATGAAGCCTGCGAAGAACAAGCCAAAGGTCGTTTTCGTAACCACCGCTTTCGTTTTTGCGGGCAACGTAGTACAAAGCCTATCCTTTTCCCCCTTGGTTTGGTGTATTGCCGCCTTTGCGTCATATATCCCCGCAGTCATAATGAACGCTAATTTAACAGCAATCCTGCGCGAACACATCCCGCTTGAGATGCAGGGACGTGTCTTTTCCGCAAAGGATACATTGCAAAACTGCACAATTCCATTAGGGTTATTTTTCGGCGGTATATTGGCGGACCATGTCATAGAACCGTTTATGACGTCAGATTCGCCTATGCAAAAGATCCTTTCTCATTTTTTTGGTTCGGGAAACGGATCAGGAGCGGCTGTTATGTTCTTTAGCGTAGGAATCCTTGGAATCGTCATAAGCCTTTCACGTTTGAGAAAGCCGATTTACAAAGATTTAAATCAATAAGTGTAGATTTGACCGCTGCTATTACTTTGGCGAAGCAGCATCGGCGTATAGCGGCAGGATATATCCCGAAGTCGGTATTTCCTGCAAAACCAGAAAGGCCTCTTGCGCAGACAACAGGTTTGCGCAAGAGGCCTTTCATTTTCAAGCGTCGAGAAATAAGAACATTAAGGAGAAAATATGCGCCGGATTTGTTGCGCATTAGCTTTTTGGAACACTTTATTTTACAAAGCATTTAAGATATGGGTATGGCATGGAAGGTATTTTAACCTCTGTTTTCGGGGACGCTTCCCCTGCCAAAGTTCCTCTTGACTTTTATAAAAAAGTCAGGTATAATGCAGAGCATGGAGATGTCGCGTAGCTGGTCGAGCGCGCACGATTGGAAATCGTGTATACCTCAAAAGGGTATCGAGAGTTCGAATCTCTCCATCTCCGCCACAGTAAAAGCCTTGCGCCTCAATGGGTGCAAGGCTTTTTTTCCGTCTGGATCATGGCATTTACCCTTTATTTTACCCTTTACAGGCGTTTTACCCTTTAGCGGCGAGGTTGTCATAGTAGCTCTGCATCCGCGCTGCCGTGTCCTTCATCATCTGTTCGGAGGTATGGGCGTAGACGTTGAGGGTGAAGCTGGCCGTGGCATGACCGAGAAGGTCCTGGACGCTCTTAATGTCCGCGCCGCTGGCAATGGCAACTGTGGCCGCAGTGTGCCTGAGGTCATGGGGCCTTGCGTCCGGCCTGCCGATGCTGGCGGCAATCTTCTTGAAATTCTTGTAAAACGTCAGGATCACGTAGTGCCGTCCCAGTTCATTCGTAAAAACCAGGTCGTCTTGGTTGCTCCAGGCCGGGCCAGCTTTCAGCCGGTTCTCCGTCTGCTTCCGCTTTTCCGCCCTCAGATATTCAAACGCAATCGTCGGCGGCTCGATGGTTCGGGGCTTGCCGCTCTTGGTGGTAGGGGAAAGGAAGTATTCACAGCCGCCTGTCTTCTTCTGCTGGAGCTGTTGGCTGATGGTGATCCTCCCTCGCTGGAAATCCACTTGTTTCCACGAAAGGCCCAGGCATTCCCCTTCCCGCAGTCCGGCAAACAAGCAGAGGGCGTAAGCGTTGCGCATGGGGGAGTCCTCTATAGCGGCGAGGAATAAGGGAATCTCACTGTCTGACAGCGGCTTAATCTCCCGCCGCTCCACTTTGGGCCGCTCTGCACCGTCACAGGGGTTTGTCCGGATGATACCCTGCTTGATAGCCACGCTGAACGCTTTATGTAAGACTGCGGAGACATTCTGCACCAGCTTCCCGGAGAGGCCGGCCTTTATCATGGAGTTATACAGTTTCTGGATATGAGTACCCTTGACCACCTGCAGCTCCATAGCGCCAATGGCGGGGTTGATGTGGTTCCTGATCAGGCCGGAGTAGGTTTGCATTGTCAGGAGCTTTACCTTGCCCTCACAGAAGGTAGCGAGCCATTCCTGCATCCACTCTGAAACCTTGATCTTGTTCGGGGCCTGATAGATGCCGCTGTCCAGATCGGCCACGGCCTGTGCCAGCTTCTGCCGGACCTCCTTCTGGGTGGAGCCGTAGACGCTGCGCTGGATCTGTTTGCCGGTGCCGGGGTCCCGGCCTACGGTGAAACGGGCTTCCCAGCGTCCATCCGGACGCTGCCGGATCGTGCCGCCGCCCTGGGCGGCTCTGGTGCTTTTTCTTGCCATTGCAATTTCCTCCTCTGTCTGGTATGATAGGAGGGCAGTTAGGCCGTTGTCAGTCTGCTGCCCTATAGCCGTCCCCCGGTGTTGTCAGCGCCGGGGGCGGTTTTTATTTTTGGGATTTTTCTTCTTGAAATGCTACGCTAAACTTGTTTTTGAAGTCTTGCAAAGCCTTATACGCAGACTCACGGATTATATTGGCAGCTGTTGATATGCAAAGTTGTTCGTATTCATCTATGGGTACTTCTATAGTTTTTGAAACTTTTGTGTTTGCTGCTTCAACCAGATGCATATCTGCATCACGTCTGATCTTTAAAAGCTCATCCATCTCTAGGCCGATTTTGGGGCAGCAACCTGCCATTGCAGCCCTCCATGCCCATACAATAAAATCATCTGCACGATCAGTTAAAATCCTGTCTACCACAAATATTAAGGACCGGCAGTGGGCATGGGGCACCGTTGATAACTCGTGAAGTTTCCCAATTGAAGCTGCAGGCAATCCCGTGTAACGAGCCGCTTGCGCCAAATCACCATTGATAGCTATTACATCCGTTTTACCGAGCAAATAATCCAGGCTTACCCCGTAGAAATCAGCAAGACAGTATAAGGTTTCAACCCGCATTCCCATATTGGGAAGCTTGCTTGCCTTTGCCCTGGATTCGTCTGAAATTTCATAGGCCATCACACTATCCCTGCTGACAGAAATTTCGTACCGTTCATTGAGCTGCCTAATGAGCTTGTCATGGGATAGTCCACGTTCTTCCCGCAATTCTTTGAGCCGTTTTCCCATAACAAAGGATATAGATTGCTTATTCATGTCACCCTCCTAGCAGAAAATAATCGGCATATTTTAAGCTAACATTGATTAAATTTTACTATCTTCTACTTGAAACGCCCGTTTCTATGTGGTAGAATATAATCATCATCAATACGATGATAGCAGTTTTTATTTAACTTGTCAAGAAGGAGGTTGCAAAACGTGAAGGAAAATCAGACCGTCCGAAAGGCGGCAAAATCCGCAGGTGTCCCGCTGTGGAAGATTGCGGCGGCTATTGGGGTAAGTGAGCCAACGATCATTCGTTGGTTGCGTGTGCCGCTCCCAGAGGAAAAGGAAGTCCGCATTTTATCGGCGATTGCCTCACTGGCGAGGGAGGTGGGCTAATGGCGGACAAGCTTTCTCCCCTGGCGGTATCCGCCGCCGAGGCGGCGCGGCTATTGGGTGTATCGCGGCCCACGCTGTACCAGTACATAGGCCGGGATGATTTCCCCAGCTTCTGGGTGGGTAACCGGGTCTTAGTCAGCGTGGCCGGGCTGCAAGCGTGGATCGAACAGCAGACAAAGGCGGTGGCCGAATGAGCGAGACAACAAAAACCCGCGCCGGTGCTGCAACACCAACGCGGGCGGTGGAAACGGGGACACCTGCCAAAATGGCCACCACTTCCACTACAAAGTATACTCCCTCGGCAGCTGGCCGTCAACCGTTCCGTGTCGCGGATTTGCTTCTCCCCGGCGCGGAAAACGCCATTCCTCGGCGGGACCTGATGGCCCTGACCGGCTGCTCAGACCGGGAGCTGCGGCTGAAAATTGAGGCGGAGCGGCGGCAGGGATGCCCGATCCTGTCGGATAATGTTCACGGATATTTTCTGCCGGGGGACAAGTCAGAACGTGACCGCTGTGTCCGGAGTCTACGCCGCCGGGCCGGGGAGATCATGGAGACTGCGGCATCAATTGAACAGGCGGAGGTATAGTGCGTGGCAGAAAGAAGAATGTTTGCAAAATCGGTGATAGGTTCCGCCCGGTTCCTGCGGATGCCGTCCACTTCCCGGCTGCTATATTATGACTTGGGGATGCAGGCGGACGATGACGGTGTTGTCGAGGCGTTTTCCGTCATGCGGACTACCGGGGCTACGGAGGATGATCTACGGGTGTTGGCATCAAAGGGATTTGTGAGTGTCCTCAACGATGATCTTGTGACCTGCATAACAGACTGGAGCCGAAATAACTATATCCAGAAAGACCGATACCACCCCAGTATTTACAAAGAAATCCTTGTCAAATTAGCCGATGGTTCCACAATGGACACAGGATGTATACAGGTTGTATCCGAAATGGATACCCAGGTTAGGTTAGGTAAGGATAGGATAGATAAGTCTATATCCCCCCTTACCCCCCGTTCCGTGGGGCGGGAAAATTTTGTCCCGCCAACGGTGGAAGAGGTTCGGGTGTACTGCCGGGAGAAGGGATACCAGATCGACCCAGAGGCGTTTGTGGCATTCTACGCCTCTAAGGGCTGGATGGTGGGACGAAACAAAATGAAGGATTGGCGGGCTGCGGTGGTCACTTGGGTGAAAAAGCAATCAAGCGAACAGGGCAGCAGCGGGAAGGGGGACCCTTATGAGCGCTATTTCTGACACCTTGCTTTTCCAGGAGCGCTTCCTGGACCCCTCCCTGAACACCGGGCTGTGGTGGTGCCTGGACTATGACGGCGTGGAGGCCGTTCAGATCAACGCAGTGTGCAAGGCTGTGTCGGCCACCTGGAATGAGGTGGGGGCCTGCCGGGAGTTTGTGGGGCAGTTCCCCTTTATCCTGGTGGCCGTCCCGCCGGGGAGCGCCCAGCGGGAGATCGCGGAGGAGCTGCTGGCCCGGTTCGGCGCGTTCGTCTGCCTGCCCGCCGATGAGGCGTGGCTGGGCTGCGCCACGGTCCGGGAGCTGCGGGAAAAGGGCGGCATCAAGGCCGTGGAGCGGCTGCTACTGGGATGCCGGGAGCTGCCGGTCAATGGGCTGCTGAATATCGCGGACGTGGAGCAGGAGGAACCGGTCAGCAAAAACCGGACCCTCTCCGGCCTGCCCGCCCTGGACCGGGCCGTGGGCGGATTTTCCGGCGGGGAGCTGTCCGTCTGGACCGGGAAGCGGGGAGAGGGCAAGAGCACCCTCCTCAGCCAGTTCATCCCCGAGGCGGTGGCGCGGGGGAAACGGGTGTGCGTCTACTCCGGAGAGATGCCCGCCGCCGCTTTCAAATCCATCCTGTACCAGCAGATCGCCGGGAGCAGCAGCATCTACCAGCAGGAGGACAAAGCCACTGGGAAGACGCTGCATGTTGTCAGCGATGCGGCACGGGTGCAGATCAATCAATGGCTGGACCGGTGGGTATTCATCACGGATATTCGCACAGCCAACGCCCACGATGAGGACAATATCCTATCGCTGTTCGAGTATGCCTGCCGCCGCTGGCACTGTTCCAGTTCCCCGTAAACCATTCCGGGAAGGCGGTGCGGGCCTCGGCGGCGATTTCCTGTATCAGCCCTTTCCCCATGACCTCCTCCCGCAGCAGCCGGACGATCTCCTCCACGGGGTACCCCTCTCTCTGAAGCGCCGGCGTTTCCCGGATGGCACGGATACTCCGCTTGATCTCGCCTTTAGAATGCTGCCGCAGCCATTTCATGGTCAAGGATGTATCCCTGCCTTGCCGCCTGTTCAGGATGCACACGAAAGCCCCAATAGCAATACGGATAGAATTGTCCTCATTCATACCACCGCCCCCTTCCCCTTTTTCGGCAGCTCGATGACGTCCCCTGCAACACCCCACAGATAATTGTCCCAGCACAGGGTACAGTCCGGGGTATCGTCCTCCGATTTCATGCACAGATAGTGCTTGCGATCCGGGGGACACTGGTCTTGCAAAATCATATGTGCACAGTCCCAAAGCGCACTTTCTTTTTTCGTCCTAAAACAGACCACGCTTGTAAATCCTCCTTGCTTTTGGAGGAGGCCGGGTGTATACTGTACCTGACCCCCTCCGGGTGGTTGCTGTGGCTCCCTGCATCGTGCTTTGGTTGGCGGTGATGCAAGGGGCCTTTTTCACGCTACGCAGAACCGGCGGCAGGTGGTGGTCTTGGTGAAGTGCTGGACCACCTCCGGCAGCGCCTCCTTGAGGGCCTTGCTGTCCAGCCTGGAGGAGGTCACGGTCTTCCACGTCACCTTGTACTCCCCGGCCCGCAGCTCCTCGTTGTCGCCCATCTGGGCCTTGATGGTGTCCTTGATGGCCTCCGCCTCCGCTGTGGCCTCCTCGATCAGGGCTTGCAGCTGGCGCAGCTCCCGGACCTTGTTCTCGATTTCCTGAATGCTCATGGTGTGTTCTCCTTTCGATTTGTTTGGGGGCCCACTGACCATCTTCCTGGCTCTTGCCTCCCGAAGGGCTCACACGGTATATGGATCAGTGCGTTGGGGCGCTTTCGGCCTGGACGGCTTGGATACCGCTTTTCCCGGCCCCCGGTATTCTGTTGGGTTCGGAAGAGCTTCGGTAGTTTGTGGCTCGCAGCCCCCTTGCCGATCTTCTCGCCTACATCGTTTGCCCTTGCGGGCCGTGCTTTCGGCGGCTCTTCCGTGCCCTCCTGACATTATGAATTATAGCATATCTCCGACCATATATCAATAGATATATCCAACAAATATAGTCGTAGATATTTGGCTATTATGTGTATAGTCGTAGATGGATTTCTGTGGTATACTCATGGTAAAGGTGGAGAAGATGCCCCCCAAATTGGGGCCTCCCCCGGAAAGGAGAAAGGCCATGCCAGAAAAGACAGAGGCACAGAAACGGGCGCAAAAGAAATACATGTCCAGTTTTGTAGAAATCAAGGTCAGAATGACCCCTGAGAAACGCAGCATCATACAAGACCATGCACGCACTATGGGAGAGAGCACCACTGTTTTTATTAACCGTGCTATAGATCAGACTATGGCCCAGGAGGCCACAGGAGGCTCTAAAAGGGCCGTTGACGCATGGATACCAAAGGATATTGCTACGGACGAGAACGCTGTTCTAGGCCCCTCTGAGGGCCGGAGAGAGGGCATTGCGGATGGAGATTAGATATTCGAAGTCTGCGGCAAAAGCCCTGGAGGGCTTGGACAAGCCTACAAAGGCCCGTATCCGGGCCGGGATACTTGGCCTGACGCAGAAGCCGCCGAAAGGCGATATTAAGACCATGCAGGGTTACCATGACGGGCGGCAGCGGCTCCGGATCGGGAAATACCGAGTGGTCTACCGCTATGGCATAGAGGGACAAATTGAAATCCTACATATCATGGAGATTGGAAGCCGCGGGGACATCTACAAGAAGTAAGGAGGGCTTTATATGGCACCGATTTCGCAACAGATCGCACAGATGGTTGATATGCTCCCGGAGACAGACCAGACGTTGGCTTTTGAACTGGTAAAGAAGCTGGTCCTTGCCTGGGACCCGGACTATACCAGGGCTACGCCCAGCGAGGATGCCGCTATGGAGCAGGCCGCCAGGGAAATGGAGGCCGGAGACTACGTGCCGGACAGTGCAATCAACTGGGACTGACAGAGAGAGCCGGGGGCTATTCACTCCCCCGGCTCTAATCATTTTTTGACCCTTTATTTGACCCTTTAGAGGTTTTACAGGGCTTTACAGCATTTTCCGCCGAACACGGGAAACCCTTGCAAATACTGGATTCTGCAAACAGCATTTTACAGTATTTTCACCCGAATGAATAATTCGACTCCCCTCACCTCCACCAGATGGACATTGGACGAACACCTATTATTTCAAAGGCGGCTTCGCCGTCATGGTGTGGTTCTGATGTCAAAACGAATAGCAGAGGTCAAGGTGTATTAAGCCTTGGCCTCCGCTGTTTTATCGGTTTATTTCGTTTTGCCCTGGGCATCCTGCCATTCCGTAAACTCCCGTTGGCCTTGCTCACTGTCATAGTATTTCCGTATCTCCGGGACGAGAAAACGGGCAAAGGTTTCTATGATAGCCTGTAGCAGTTCCATTTGGCAGGTTTCGGTTTTGATTTCAGATTGCTCTTTTGCCAGATAAGTCCTCCCCCCTTTTCTCCAAAACGCAGAGCAGGACCCGCAGGCGGGAGGGACAAGGAAACACGCAGTGTTCTGGTGGATGAAAAGGGACTCCCGCTGGCAATCGTTATTTCTGGAGCGAATACCCACGACGTCAAATTGTTGGAGGAAACACTGGACCATGTGGTAGTGCTGCGCCCAAAAACAGATGCGCAACCTCCTCAGAACTTGTGCTTGGACGCAGGCCATGCTGGTAGTGGAGACGCGGTGATACAGCGCGGTTATACTTCACATATCCGGCCCCGAGGTGAGGAGAAGAAGGTGTTGGAACGCAAGCCAAACTTCCGGGCACATCACTGGATCGTTGATGTTACGCACTCTTTTTTCAATCGATTCCGCAAACTCCTGGTCCGCTATGAAAAGAAGGCTGCCAATTACATGGCCCTGCTTCAATTTGCCTGTGCTGTCATTGTCTGGCGTAAGCTTTTTCACGTCTATCGCTAATTTCGGGATAGGCTCTTAGTTTTTATACTGCTCCATATTGATTTTTGCAGATTCTAATCAAAACATCCTCTACATCTTTTCCAATATCACGTTTCGATAGATCAACCCATTGCCCGCAGTAGAGCCATAGATGCCCGCATAAAAAAGCAATTGCAGGGTATCCTCCGTTTTCGGCGTCCTGAATGTCCACTCATATCCATCCATTACCTGGTAATAGTTGAGATCAAACAATCGGTTGCTTGTTCTTTCTTCCTTCGTCCGATTATAAAGCGTCAGCGCCACGCCATCCGGAGTCCCTTCCAAGACATCCACACGGTCAAATGTTACCCTATACACAGAATCCGCTTCTAATGGAATCATTGAATAGTGGTATTTATTTGTTGAATCAGTTGTCAGCACAACGTCCCCCTGCTCACTAACTATGGGTCCCACTTCCCGCGCATGATTCGCAATCGCTGTTTCTGTCCCCAAATTTTTATATTTATCCACCCCAAAAGAACTAGGATTTATCATGAGGAGTACAATATCCGGCTTTGTCCACTCCGCATACTCTGCAATTGAGCACTCTGTAAAGTATCGGGGATCAATTACATCTACCTCTTGAAAAACTGTAGAAAAATACGACTGCAGCGGGAGAGTAAAAGAATCCTTCAGAATCAGCAGCCGCAATTGAGAGGGAGCCTCTAAATTTCTGTGCTGCACCAGCGGATAATCTCCGCCAATATATACACAGTAGGGATTGTATCCAAAAAGGTCCCTCTGCTCAATATATTTTGTGCGAATATTCGCCGCAGAAAAATCTCCGCAATGCAGCTCGCCGTGTTTGGGAATGCTGCATGACATGCTGGTTTCAAATTGCGGTGTATACCATATGAGGGGGTCTGTCCCGCCAAAAAACTGTCCCACCCGCTTCCCGCGAGAGCCCAGGAACCAGTCTTCCTTCTCGTGTCTTTCCCACATCTCCCACCGGGCGTATTCCATATCGATATTGCCCTCTGGAAACTGTGCCTGGAGCTCTGCCATAACCTCACGGAAGGCGACAAACGCCCCCTCCGGGTTCCAATGGTGGTCTGTTTTATAAAAATATTGCTGCATCATTTCCGGGGTCTGGCTCAATTGCGGCCGCATATCCATGGCATTCACACCAGCGGCACTCAGGCAGGACAACAAATGATCCGCATTCTGATTCGCACAAGACGTCACCCCTTCCGGAAGGAAGCTTCCATCCAAATCCTCCTTATATGGCAGCTGCACATAGAGAAACGGAATGTCCTCATACTCCTGTAAGTATTTTGCAAAGCCTTCAATGCTCGCGGCTAACTCCGTCATATCAATATTGCCGGCCGCGCCGGTCAACATCCCGTTCGTACCCCGAATGACTTTGTTGAGTACCCGCCGGCCTGTCAATCTGGCAAACAGCCCATTCACGTTTACAAAGCCACTCTTCCCTGCAAAGTTATCCGAGGAATATCCTGACTCAACCGTATTCACAAACTCCTCAAACGTAAGTTCATGCCGCGCCAGTGCTGTTAAAGGTTCCCCGACTATCTTGACATTTACAGCTGACAGCAATATGAGCAGCACCAGCGCCGCAATCAACGGCAGTTTTATTCGGCGCCCTCTCTTTTGACTTGACATCTTCTGCGTCCTTCCTTTAAAAGTTAAAGTAAATAAATGGATTGTGGGCATTCATCACCAGGCAGGAAACACCCACTAGAAACAAAAGCAGCTGGATCACCTCAGCACCCTGGTCCCACAGCGCCTCCGCTCTTTGGTGAGGGATTTTCTTTCTGCACCACTGCAGCAGGGATGTGGAACACAAAATTCCCGCCGCCAAAATCATCCCGTACTCCCGCAAATAGAAGCGGAAGGCGGAATCCGTCAATAGGTTTCCTCCCAGCCCCAACATGGCTTTCGCATATGTAACGCCAGTCAGAAATCCCTCCGCCCGGAAGAAGACCCAACCGAAAAGCACCACCAACAGGGTAAAAACCTGATACAATGCCGCTATTCCGTTTTTCTTCTGTAGCCGCTGCGGCAGAGAGAACAATTTCTCGATCACGATTACCGTCCCATGGAGCATTCCCCAGAAAATAAAGTTCCAGCTCGCCCCGTGCCATGCGCCTGTAGCCAGCCACACCACAGCCAAATTGAAGACCAATCTCCATTTCGACTTAACACGGGAGCCTCCCAAAGGAAAATACAAGTAATCCCGGAACCAGCTTCCCAGCGAGATATGCCACCGTCTCCAGAAGTCCGTCATGGTTTTTGACATATAGGGGTGGTTAAAGTTTTCCAGGAAACGGAATCCAAACATGCGTCCCATGCCAATCGCCATCTCAGAATATCCGCTGAAGTCAAAATAAATTTGCAATGCGTAGCATACTGCTCCCAGCCACGCCATGGCTATGCTCAATTCTTCCATACGAAACGCCGCATCAGCCACTTCGGCAAGAATATTTGCCAAAAGGATTTTCTTGTTGAAGCCATAGAGAAAGCGAAGCATTCCCCCTGAAAATGTATCCCATGTGATCTCCCGACGCTCCATTTGATCCATGACGGTGGTATAGCGGACAATCGGCCCGGCAATCAGCTGAGGAAACAGGGAAATATACAGCCCCAAATACCCCAAATTCTTCTGCGCCGGTGTTCCGCGATACACATCAATCACGTAACTCATCGCCTGAAATGTGAAGAAGGAGATGCCGATAGGGAGCACAAAGCTGGTTTGAGGGATCGTATCCTGCACCACCGGGAATATCTCGCGCATATTTTTGGTTACAAAGTTCATATACTTAAACACGAACAGAATGCCCAGATTGATGAATACTGTCAGCGCCAGAAATCCTTTTTGCGCGGAACGCTTTGCGTACAGCTCTTCAATTCGGAGTGCGGCAAAGTAATTAAACACGATAGAGAACATCATCGCCAGAACAAAAGTCGGCTCACCCCACGCATAGAAAAACAGGCTCGCCAATAAAAGCCAATAGTTTCTGGCTCTGTGCGGCAGGAAAAAATATATGCCAAGGGTGACCGGGAAGAAAAACAATAAAAATTCCAGGCTGGTAAAAAGCATACGGATAGAACTCCTCTGAATTAATTCGACAACCCTCATTATTTTCTGATATATAACATATATCAGAAAATAGGGGGGTACCCCCCTATTTTCTCGTCATTCATTATTCACTTCTTAAGTCCAAAAAGCAGAAAAGCGCTTTCCAAAATAGTTTAAGACAGTGTAAAGACACATTCCCACCAGCATTGCCGCATTTTCCTGCCAAGCCTGCGTCTGCCCGCGCAGCAAAACGGCTATAGCAAACCATCTGCGATTACGTAACAGACCGTTGCATTCCACTATGACAATTTCAGAATCTCCTCATAGACGCGCTTACAATTATTTTGGTCCGAAAA
>OFHN01001998.1_pt1 | contig 13029 bp, 10 predicted proteins | sample 1521321 | NCBI WGS metagenome assembly OFHN01 (sample SAMEA3504130, study PRJEB24116) | mouse gut metagenome | biome: mouse gut; feature: mouse-associated habitat; material: faeces | place: Denmark | collected 2011
CTCCTCCCCTCCCCTCTATCACTTTTGCTCTTTCAAATCCTGACCTGTTTTAGTTGTTACTATGTATCCTGCTCAGTCCGTATAGTGTTCCTTACATGTCTTCAGGGCAGACCACTTAGTACTGAGTAACCAACTGGTGAGCTCTTTCCTGGGAAAGACTTTTTCTCCCACTCTCAGCATGTCTTAGTTTCCAAGTAGTTCTTTGTATAGAGTAGAGGCTTCATGGGCCTTTCCCTGTCCACTGTGACTGTCCATCAGAGTTGTCCCTGTTTGGTTCCTATTTGGGTAGTCACATTGATGGCTTCTGACAATACTAGGAGACACATTCACACAGCAAACGCCCTGATCTTCTGGTTCTTAGAATCTTTTCTTCTCTTCCAAAATGTTCCTGAGCCTCAGGTGTGGGAGTGTTTTTGTAGGTATATCTGTTGGGTCTGGGTTCCGTAACTCTGCATTTCGTTCCCCTCTGTCTTGTACCTTTCTGTTGTTCGTTAGTGATGATGCCATCCATAGTGGTAGCTAGGGAGATAGGGACACTTAAGGCTGCACCCAAGATGTGAAATGGCTGGTGGACACCATCCAAGATAAGGCTCATGACTGCTGCCTGTGAATGGCTTCAGAGATACCTCCTGTATTAGGCATTCCCAGGCTCCAGGACACGGCCTACACCGTGAGGCCCCAAGAGAACACTTTACTACTTTCCTGGTCATACCTCAGGCTTACTGGACTTCACTCTCTGAGCTTCATTTCCTGCTGCCAAGGCTGAGCTCTAGCAGGAAGCTCCCTTTTGGGACTAAGAGTCTCCTTCTGCATGCCTAGCATCTGTTGGTGTTGCTCTGTGGGTCCTGGGATACCTGCAATGACTGTGGACAGCTATGGGGACAGCACTTGGGAGATGCAGCAGCGAAAAGAAATTCTAGTTCTAGTTTCCAGACTGTAGAGATGACCAGACCTGCCTGGCCTTCCACAGTGGCCATGAATCGTGTCGCTTTTTCTCACAAAAGGCTGACTGTCACATCACATAACCTCTCCACTGTCTACACCTTCCCGTGCCACAAAGTCACTTATGAATGAAAATCCTGTACTGTTTTTAGCCAGCTTACATTTGCTTCAGGTCGTCTCCAGAACTGGTTTCAGCACTGGCGATTCTGCAGCCAGAGGGCAGCCCAGCAGAGATTCCGGCTGGGACAGGCGGCTCAGCATCACCGCTGGCAGCTGCTGATGGAAGCAATGGCCAGGTGGAAGGCACACCATCTGGGGTGTATCAGAAAGAAGGTGAGGCACGTGGTGGCAGCTTTCTAAGCTCTGTATGAGTCAGAGGTGTCTTGAGCAAGTGCCCGTGTCTTGAGGAGGCGTCTCCTGACCCTTGACTTTAGATCTGGGGAAACTATGGGGGCAGAAGCCCTTGGCAGAAAGGTGTTCACTTGGGTGGAGTCTCCCCTTGCAGCTGCCCCAGGGGCTGGGGATAGACCCTGAGTTAGGTGACTGTGGAGTCTGACCCTGTGTGCATTTGCTCTCCAGTTTCTGCAGAGGCAAGCTGCCCAACTCCTGGCACAGAGACTCGGTCGGGCCTGCTTCTGCCAGTAGAGGAAGCAGGTGAGAACCAGTGTAGCACTTCTTGCCTACTGGCAAGACTTCAGCTTAGAGCCATCTCAGCCCCACATCTAGTTCAGTCTTTAATACTGTCTTTGTCCCAGGGCTCCATCCCTGTGCCTCACCCCCACCCCCGCACTATCAGCTTCCTTCATACGCCATTTGTAGAAGGCTAGTCTCTTCAATTCAGGTTTCTCTTAAAGTGTCATCTTAAACACACTGGAATAATACCCAAAAGTTAATGTGAAGTGAATTTCAAGTCTTTGTTGGGGTCTTGATAAAAAACCAGAAGGCCACAGTCTGCTCAGTACAGCCAGGTTTACAGTCTGTTCTTGCTCTAGGCTGGAGAGCCTTCCTTCTGTCCATTCACTGTCCAGTCAGAGGTGTCTGTGCATTCTTCCTTTTGTACTGTCCTTTCCCCCTTCACAGTCCCTGAATATATTAACTATCTCAAGGTCAAGATGAGGCCAGGCCCTGAACCCTTCCCAGTAAAAGGAGGGTAGATGCTTTAGCTGGTGGGCTGAGAGTGGCCATTGCCATGTTGCCTGTGTATTCCTCTGAATAACCCAATCTTTCTGGCCCACAGCTGGCAGTCCGGAAGCAAGAACAGTGGGGCACGGCCCGGGCCCTGTGGTTCTGGGCCTTCTCACTACAAGCAAAGGTAATGGTTCTAATTCCCTGGGCACTCCTGCCTTCAGGGGCTGCTCTGTAGGCTGGGTTGTGGGATCCATCGCAGAAGCCTGAGTCTTTTCTCTTGTCCTCTCATCTGCAAGGTGTGGACTGCATGGCTGGGCTTCGTACTTGAGAGGAGGAGGAAGAAGGCACGGCTGGAACGGGCTATGCAAGCCTACCAGCAGCAGCTCCTACAGGAGGGTGCCACACGGCTTCTGCGCTTCACAGCTGGTACGAAGGCCTTCCGGCAGCAGCTCCAGACCCAGCAGCAGGTCCAGGTAAGCCAGAGCTGCTGGTGAGAGGCTGGCAGGGCAGGGCAGGGCAGTGCAGGGCAGGGCAGGGCAGGGCAGGGCAGGGCAGGGCAGGGCAGGAACTGATGAGAGCTGTATTGTAGGCAGCCCACAGCCTCCACTGTGCAGTCCGCCACTGTGCTGAGCTCTGGAAAAAGAAGGTGCTTGGTCCAGGCAAGACTTCTCAACCACCAGCACCCACCACATTCAGCAAGAGAGTGACATTTAAGGATTCTTTCCTCTCTGGACATGCTGCGGAGGCTGGAGATGCTACCCAGGAGACAAAGAAGCTTCGAGCTCCTCCGTCTCAGGGAGTCCTGGGTAGTTTGGCAGGAGCTGCTGGGGAGCCCTGCCACCTAGACCTGTGAGTGGACTGTGGTTCACCTCTGCCTCTAGTCCTAGAGCCAAAGCTGGGCACACACAAGAGGGACAAACAGCTGTAGGAAGGACAAGATGAGAGTGCTACAGCCTCATCACACCAGAGCTGCTCAGGGGCCTGTGTCAGACCTTTCTTCCCTGGGCATTGTTCTGAGGCAATTGTCATTCCCAGAGTAACCAGCTCTGAGCTCAGAACTCATGGTGGGTAGAGTGTTCTGGACGAGCCCCTACTTGTCCCCACTCTTTACCCCTCACCACTAACCTTGGCAGGACCCTGAATATCTCAGAGGGTCTTCTGATAGGAAAGAACACATACCATCAGCTTGCTGTGAAGGTCAAAAGAAACAGGTGTAGCTCCAGCACCCAGGAATCAGTCAGGAAGGCTGTAAGGGTCATGTTGAGTTGTCTAGGCTCAGACCTACCCTGTGTACATGCTGGCCTTCAGTCTCCCTGTAAAATGTCAAGGACTGAACCTTAGCGAGATCTCAGGTGCCCTTGCAGACCTTGTCAGTCCGAGGAACAGACTATTTCTCTCCAGCAATGCAGCCCGCTCATCACGGAAACAGCCTCGACGTCCATCCTTCCTGCTTGAGCGTTTGGGGAGCCAGAGGTCCCCAGAGTGGTACAGCCTTGGGGAGCAGCAGTAAGTTGAATGGTTGTGAGTCCAAAGGCACTGAAAACTATGTGTTCCTATATTTTATGGGATGTCTGGTCCCTTTAATCCAGAGAAAGGTTCCATGGTGTGAGCAGCTTCTGCTTCTGCTCAGGTTAGAGAAGCCCCCAGAGGAGGAAAGCATGGCTCTGCTGGGAGGCTCTTCCCTGACAAGACCCTTCCTACCTGGGGTCCTGCCGAATGTTCCTGGTCCGAAGCTGCCTCCTACGGCCAGTCCAGGCCTGGAGCTGCTGCCTCCCTCCTCCATCATGCCCCGTGTGGCAGGAGGCACTGCTAGGGTGAGTTCTCGACTGCGCTGTCACTCACTCTCCTTTGGTGCTCATTCTCCAACCCTTACTACTCTTCTTTCTAGAATACCTTGGTCACTTGACAAGCTTGGGTGCCCTGCACACCAGGCCTAAAACACAGCAGTGGCTAGTCTTCTAACACCCCAGCCCTTGAGCAATGACTGATGTCTGGACAACCAGAAGAACCTTATAGGCGGGCTCCCAGCAGGGCCTCTGGTCTTGGGGGACAGGTGGGAGCTTGGAGTGGGAAGAGGAAGAAATTGAGGGGCTGTTGTAGGGCACCACATCTGGCCTGGACTCATGCACTAAGTGCTAGGGCAGCCATGAGCTGTGGTGTGATTAGACAGACATGCTAGTGCTCTGGCTGTAGCTTCTCACTGGTGTGTGTGTGTTGTGTGTGTGTGTGTGTGTGTGTGTGTGTGTGTGAGTGACAGTCTGTTGGGGACTGTCTTTGGTAGGACGTGCTATGTTAGTTATGGTGAGGGAGGAAGAGGAATCCAGGGTCACTAAGAAAGAATTCTTTTACTAAAAGATGGAATCTGGGGTAGGGTCCAGTGTCTGGTGAGGCAGTCAGTCCCCACTCAGTCAGCCTTCAAGGCTATGAGTATCTACACTGCACAGCAAAGTTTCACCTCGAAGAACAAGGGGACACGGAGTCCTGGGCAGAGGTAGTCAGGGGTACTCCTGAAAACAGCCAGTCAGCAGTTCCTAAAAGTTTGTGCTGGCTGGGGAGAGGTGGAGACAGGAAGGAGGTAGCTTCTGGTGGAGCGTGGCTGGTAACAGAAGCGACATACACCCAATCTCAGCACTTAGGCAATAGAGGCAGGAGGATAGAGAGCTCAAAATGAGCCTGGGCTTCATAGCAAGACTCTGTCTCAGTAAATTAGTATTTAAGTATTTTTAAAAAATAGTGGCACACAGAAGAGAAACCTTGGGGGTGCAGGAGTGGTAGGACAGGAGTGCTGCCCTGTAACAGTCTTCCCTGAGGCTCAACAGGCAGGGCAGTCACCCTCAGCACTGCAAGGCATGGTGGGCAATGAATCAGGACAGGACTCACTTTCCAGGGTCCCTACTAGCTTTCTTGTTCAGCATCCACCCTTTGCTCCTCTACAGGTATCAGCGAAGCCCAGCATCCCTGGGCCTCAGCCTTGGGGGTGCCCGTCCTTACCCAGGGACCTTGATCCCCATCTCCTCCCTGGAGATTCCATAAGCACCCGGACTGGGCCTGTTTATGGCTCAGAGGCTACAGGTGAGTAAGTCAGGGTGCTGGAATCACCCTCTACCAAAGTCCTACCAGTCTCCTGGGTCCTAAAGGGATGGTGGGCAAGGTCAAGCTTATCTTCCTGTTGCTGCAGGCCACACAGAGCTTGAGGCTGAGTTGGAGGGGATCCAGCAGCAGTTACAACACTACCAAACCACCAAGCAGAACCTTTGGTGAGGCCCACCAGGTGCCCTGGGACCTGTCTATGGGAATAGCTGTGGCTTGGAAAGGCGGTTGGTTCCATTTCCCGCAGCAGGGCCTGGGCCTCCTCTGTGTGGTCTAACTCCAGGGGGTGGGGTAAGTGTCCTCTGGCACCTTTATCCACTCCTGGAAGGGCCAAGTTGGCCTTACATAGGGCTGGAAGTCCTGCTTTCCATTTGGAGGCTATGGAATGCCAAGCAAGGCTTTCCTGGGTTCTGTTACCTACCTGACAACTGTGACTGTAATGCTAACAAGGGACAGACAGCGTGGGCCTGGGTCCTACTTATACCCAGTGTTCTGGGGACAGTTGACATACAGCAGCTTTCAGAGACCTCAGTGAAAAAGACTGGTCCCTCTAGAAAGGGACAGGAAGAGAAGTTTTCACACGGCTCACATGAGTTGCTGTTTGCTGGGGAAGACAGAAGATTGTTGGCCATTCTCTCGAAGCACTTTATTAGCCAATATATCTCTTCAAAGGGCTCACTTGGGGCTGTGCCAAGAACCCAGCCTGATAGGTGTCCCCATCTCCAGGTCATGCCAGCGACAAGCCAACAGCCTGCGTAGGTGGCTGGAGCTAAGCCAGGAGGAGCCGAAATCCGAGGACCTTCATCTAGAAGAGCAGGTGAAAACAGAACTGGAGGAGGTAAGACCAGGTCAGCCCAGGGCCAGCCCCTGGCTGTCCTTCCTTTCAGCTTGCCTTGTCCCTCCCTCTCGCCCATGTCCCCAGGTGGAACTACAGGTCCAGCAGCTGGCTAAGGAGCTTGAGGCCCAGCGTCAGCCTGTTGGTACATGCATTGCTCGTGTTCGGGCCCTGAGACGGGCACTGTGCTAGTGGCCCGTCCCTGGGGGATAGGTGCTATCCTTCACAAGGCCTTGGACACCCTCAACAACAAAATTCAAAGCTATGGTAGTTTTTGTTTTGTTTTGTTTTTTAATTTCAAAATGTCTTGCAATTAAATGAATTACTGTTCAGAAGTCTCCTACTTTTCATACAAAATACGGTACTACTGATAGGGTTGAAAAGTTAAATGATTTCTCCTGCAGGGGAAATTCATGGCATTCCCAAGATCGACATGAACTCTGGTCTTGTCCCTACCACTGGGTTCCCCATGGCCTGCATACCTGTTTTCTAGGTACTGACCTCCATACCCTCTGCTTCCAACACAGTCCCTAGACCAATAGCAGCATGTCCCCTACTTCTGCAGGGCAAGGCCTCAACCTGCCCTTTCACTCCAGACTCTACCAGACAAGCCAGTAATTAATTGGTCTTGCCTACCAGCAAAAGGATTCAGCCAGCTTCTTAGAGCCTACAAAGGTCTACATACATCATTAGTCATTGTCCTCAGAAGACACTGACAGAGCCCAGGACAACACATCCAGCATTATATAAATGATTTTACTTTTTCAGCATGCAGACGGGTGAAATTTGGGAGCAGAAAGCAGTTATGAAGGCCATGTGGCCTGCTCTAGGAAGACAGTGGATCCACAGTCTCTGCCCAGCAGGCACCTCACCCTGTGCACAGTGAGAGAGCCCTGTGACGGGTGGGGGGCGCAGCTAGAGGGTGTGGTAGTACACAGCCAGGAGTTAGGGGTGGGAGGCTCTGGCTTGTACAAAAATTTAAAACACCCCTGAAAGTGACTTTGGGGTCAAATCACACCCACCCATACTCTGAAAAGGGGCCTAGGTCCTGAGAGACCCAGAACCTCTCCTCTGCACCCATGGACAGGCAGGAACACATCATTCAGGTCTTATAAGGTCAGCCCCGCAGTGTCCCTCACCTAGACATCCAGACATCCTGGGGCTCCGCTAAAGACCCTCATGCTCCTGTGTGGAAAGATCCTTTGGCAGCCACAACCGAGAGGACTAGAGGGAGCCCAGTGCTCCTGCAAAGCAGATCTTCTGTTCTGCCTTCAGCCTCAAGTTGAAGTCCTTGGGTGCCTCGAAGATGAGCACGATGTGGAGCTCAGGTTGAACTCGCCCAGGGGCTCACCCTTGTGCATGGGAATGCCCTCCTTGTTACAAAGCTCAGGTCATTGTAGTACCTTGCTGTACCTGGGGCTGTTTGTGTGCAAGTCCTAGGAACAAGAAGGTTGAGCCTGTCCTCAACCCTGCCCAGCCCAGGTGGCAGAGACAAGCCTCTCAGGGCAAAGGCCTAAGTAATCAACTCCCAGTACTTGCTGTGACTTTGACAAGGAGGGGTGGGGGTCAGACATAAATGCTGAAAGGCTAGCACCAGCAGCAGCCATTAACACCTAAAAAGGCAGAGTGGGTACCAGATTTTCTCACCCAAGCCAACTCTACCCTCCTGCAGGCTCCATCCTTGCCTCTGATCAGGGCTCCTGGCAGAAGCCGTGTGTTAGGATGTGGGATTGGTTCAGGCAGGTGAATGGCCACAGATTGGGCAACAGGGAGAGGGAGGCTGAGCTGGTATGGGTGTCTGCAGAGCCTTGGCAGAGCTAGATCATCCCTCCTGCACTACAAAATTTATAAGCCCAAAGGTAAGGCTGTACAGCAAATGAAGTGGTTGGACCCAAGAGGTTTAGCCTGTGGGCTTTGCTCACTCAGTTAAAGTGGATACGGATAGAGCCCACATTGGTGGCTCCCACTGCTGTCAACGATAAGAACCCATGTTTCCAGTCTCCAGTTAGGACTACACGCTCATTGTGACAAAAGAGCTCTTTGATCCATCGGGCCATGCCAGGGTTCACTGACATCAGGGAACCTGAAGAGACAAGAGAATATGCTACTTTCTGCTCAGCCCCTGACATGTTCACATCAGAATGGCCGAAGAGCCACAGGGACTCACAGGTCAAGCGGTCCAAATTCTAAGCAGGACCCCAGATACCCTCGCCTATAGCCAGCCACCTCAAGAAGTCCTCTCCTGGCCTTGACGACACCAGCCTCAAGCCCAGTCCTCCCAAGTCAAAAGGCCAAGGGCCTCTAATGCCCACCCCTGGGCAGACCTGGGAAGTGGCGCCGATGTGAGACGGTCCAGTCAGTGGGGGAGTGGAAGCAGTGGTAGTCTCCTGGGGCCAGGTAGACGACACAGTGGTAGAGCGCATTCCCTTCTTGGGGGACCAGCTGGTTTCTGAAGGAGTCACTGGAGGAAGCTATTGGGTGGGACAGAAAGAAGGCCTGGCTTTTGGACAAGCTCCAGGTGCCATTCATCCCACAGTGAGCACCTGTACATGGCCTGCATGTAGCCTAGCTGGGGGCTCCAATAATGACTTTTGGCTACATAGCAGCCTGCTGCCCCAAAGCTTGCCCAGCCTTTATTCCCTCAGCCCCCTATGCCTTTTGTTACTACCCTTTGCTGTCTACCCCAGCTCCAATCCTGACTAAGCAATGACCCACCTGGAGGGAAGGGCAGGTCTTCTGTACTGGTTCGAGGGCCCAGGAAGGACTCCAAGGAGTAGGTTTCGCCCTTTACCTGTTCCACCTCAGAGTTCTTCACCTGCCCAAAGGTGAGGATCTTGCCATGATGGGCTGGTCTGGAGGAATCAGAGTTTTGATGGTAAGGAGGGGGTAGTGCTCACCTTCAGTGGCTCCCCAAACTCTACCATCTGCCAAGTCCTCAGGGAGCTCCAGTCCAGGTCAGAAGGGAGCCTCCCGGAGTACCATGGACATGCGGTGCTGCTAAGCCTGGCTTAAAGGCAGACAAGGATTTCATTTCCTAATGAAGAATGGAGACAAAGGCCAGGCATTACCACACAGTACAAATCTCAGACAGGCTGTGCCTGAGGCTTCAGCTTACGCCAGAAGAACTCGCTGAGGTTGTGGTAGTGGTGCAGGTCCTCCACTGCAGCTTCAGTCATGTTCACCCCAAAGGTCCAGATATACAGGCTGTAGACAGGCCTCCAGAGCCAGTAAGGAAGTTCTACTTGGTTGAGGCGACCACAGGCACGTGACAGCAAACGAGTTGGCACAGTTTTATACAGGGACACCTGTAGGCCACAGTGCAGGAGGCTGAGTTGATCACAAATTTGAGTACTTTCATATACTCCAACCCCGCATCCCCACATGAGTGAGAGAGAAAGAAACTCTACAGACGCCACCACGAAGGCCCAAGTGTTCAGGCTGGTTTGTGAGGTGGCTGTTTCTCAGAAGGAACCAGACTGCTCACCAAATACTCAAAACAAGGCTGGATATACATGTAGCCTGTATCATTTTTGCTATAGCACACAAAGGTCAAAGAGCAGCTGCCTTAATCCCAGAGGTGGAGACTGGGCTGTATAGCCTTGGTTCTTACAAATGGAAGATGAGGACAGAAACAGACCTGGTGCAAGCCTGAAAGACCACCAAGAGGCATGCTGCCCTTGTGCCAGCTAACTGCCCACATTCCAGACCACTCAAGAAGGCATCAGGCTCCCAAGAGGAAAGGGCAGCCCTACAGTCCTGAGCATCCTCTTCAAAAGGAAGCAAGGATGGTGTTTTCACTCCCAGATCTACATCACCCTGCCACATCTGCACCTGAGCAAGCCCATGGGCTCTCTACAGAGGCAGGAGGAAGCTCTCTGTCACCTGTCTAGTACAGAGCACCAGGAGGTAGGTACTAGTCCCACTTTCAGGCCAGAGGGTCCTGCAGAGCACTTGAGCATCTGCCACCACTGCTGCACCAACAGCACCAACTCCCTTAGGAGTAAAGTAATTTTACCAAGTTTCAACAGACCTTCCCACACTAAGTCAGTGTCTTCTGACTGATGTTTAGTGACTTGGACAGAGCAATACCATCAAGTGGCCCCAGGCTATGCTCTAGTGTCTAGTATACTTCCTTGGGCTTTTGTGGTGCCTACCTAGGCTACCAGTGTCCTAGAAGCAGGGCTTCCTTTTTGGAGTCAGTCTGTCAAGAAGCTGAGTGAGAGAGAACCTTCCGGTACCTGCTGGCCAGGGCCTGCCTGAGATGCTGCCTGTGCAGTCCTGAGCTCAAGCATGTACTCCAACTAACAGGCCCAGCCTGGCTACAGCTTCCTAAACCACCCTCTGCTGGCTAGACTCTGCTTGGTCTTTTTCTTGCAATCACCTGTTTTCTTCTGCATGTGGAAACCAGTGGCATTGTTTTCTGATTGACAAAACCAGCGAGTTCTGAACTGTCACAGGGCTGCCAACCAAACAACCTTCTCACACATATTATTCATGAGTGCGGTCTCTGATAAGTTGTTTCCTTCTCTGTGCTTCCCCTTCAGGCCTCTCTAGGGAGGGTCATGGCCAGGAGGCCTATTTACACTTACCCTGCTCAGGGGCCTCCATCCCACCTGGCTGTGGGGCCCGAGCACACGGAAGGGCAGGAGGTAGTGGAGTATGGTCAGCAGCCAGGAGCGCAGATTCAGAGCAGGTCTGGACATGCAGCTCAGCTGGCCTAGCCTCCGCCATAGGGCCAGCTGGGGAAAGTACAACCTGCAGGACACATGTCCACACGTGGCCTGGGTCAGTGCCTAAGTCTGGAGGAACCTGAGGAGCAACCCCTCAGCCAGTGTCCGGTCCTGCTCCCTACCCCTACCCTGCCCCCTCACCTCCCCAGCAAGCTGCCTCTCTCTCCAATGGAACCAAAGAGTTCCAGCAGGCATTGCAGTGCCCATTCCATTCTAACCAACTCAAGTTGTGAGACAGGGGCCTGGTTGCCTGACTACTGGGCTTATTTCCCAGTGTCTCCCACCTGCCGGCAGGCTGAGTGGGCAGCAGCTCAGGAACAACTCCTAGGAACCTCTAAGTACAGCAGCAGCCTGACCAAAGGCCTTGGAGCCCCTAATGGGAAGGAAGAGAATCCACCTTATACCCACAACCTCCCATGCTTAGAAGGGTTGGGACCCAAAGACAGTTCTGCCCTCACAGGTGCCAGAAAGACGAGACACAGTGCCATGAGCCTAGACAATTGGGCGACACCTGCCAAGTCTTTTGTTCCTCCATCGTGGCACCTGAGAAAACCTTCAGTCTTTTGCTTCCTCTTCTGCTAAATGGTAGCAGTGGCTCCATCCACAGGCTCAGGAGGCTCTCCACCTAGCTCGAAAGCTGCCTCCCTGCTCTGCTACAACCACATGTATGACCCACTAGTTTTACAAGGTCATTGTCTTCTATTCAGCCAGCTTTCCAAAGGCACAGAGAGGCCTTTTCACTGTAAGCTCAGCTTCCTGAATGCAACTAAGTTGTCTGTCACACAGTGGGCATCATGAGACTCTACTGCAACCCACTCTAGGATGTTTGAAAAAGCACAGTTGATTAAACAAGCTAAGGCTGCCATCTGAGCCTTGCTCAAGAGAAGCTGAGTCCTGTGTCTCCTAGAAACTGAGCAAAGCAAAGAACAAAAGGGGATTGCAACAGAGAACTGGTGAGCGGCACAGGCTAAGACCACAGCACACCAACTGTCCTGCTCTCCTCCTTTCTCTTCCACAGGACCCCAGTATGTCTCTAAAAAACAAGAGGAGGTGGCAGGGACCAAGCAAAGACAAATCAGCATTCTCCTGTGGGCTGCCCTTCCCAAGTCACTGCAGAAGAGCGGATGCCAGTCCAGAAGAGCTTGGGGGAGGATCTGGTAGAGGAAGCAGGGGTCTAGGGAGGAAAAAGGGGGCCTCGGTGCCCTTGCCAAAGACCAAGACACAGGATAGAAGCCCACTGCTTCCCCTGCCTTACCCCATTCCCCCAGCCAGAGCCATGGGTACCTGAAGTGAGTCTCCTACTCGGGGCACAGAGGACTCCCTCTCCAGACCCCTTTAGCCACTCCCTCCCCCCTGAGGCCACTGGACTTGGTGTCTGACCCTCCTGAAATTATGCCGGGGTACATTGAGGGTTAGGTCTCATGGGCAGCATCTCACCATTTCTCTGCTGCTTGGAGCTCCGGTCCTGGATGCTTCTCTGACTGACACATCTTGGGTAGGCACAGGGAGGGTGTGGGCCTCCACGAGAGTGTGCTCCTGTGCTTGCTGGCTTGCTTGCTCACTTGCCTTTTTTTTTTTTTTTTCCTCCTGACTCCCCTTTCCCCTCGCCAGAGAAACTTCAGTGTGGTCACTGCTCCAGTTGTTGGTGGCAATGCTTCTAGTTTCCGTTCACTCTTGGTGGCTCACAGGCACAGGTTAGAGGACCACAGCTATTGCAAATAGACAGGCACCAAACACCTGTTTAGACCTCCTGTTCATGTCACCTGCCAGGGTGCTGCCAGGGCAGAAGCCCTTGTACTTGGGCCAGCCCTATCACTCAGCTTTGGTCACCCTGAGGCAAGGGGATTCCCTTGAGTAAGGAAGGAGCTGAGGCAGGGGGATGACATGGTTATGTAACCACGCCCTCAATCCCCCTGTCAATCACCGGCTCTGCCCACTCAGCTGTGATAGCCAATCAGAAAAAAACCTCAGCTGGGCGGTGGTGACCCACGCCTTTCATTCCAGCTCTCGGGAGGCAGAGGCAGGCGGACATCTGAGTTTGAGGCCAGCCTGGTGTACACAGAGAAACCCAGTCTCGAAAAAAACCAAAAAACCAAAAAAACAAAAAAGCGAGAGGGAGCATTGCAGTGACAACCTGTCGCCATCGGGTGGCGTGCGAGAGCAACCGTCTCAGGGTTAAGCCGGGAGACACCAAGTCTGGGAAAAACCAAAACTAAATTCAATAAAAAATGAATAGATAGATAGATAGATAGATAGATAGATAGATAGATAGATGAATATTAAACATTCAAAATTTATTAAAAA
>OFHN01001999.1_pt1 | contig 13026 bp, 8 predicted proteins | sample 1521321 | NCBI WGS metagenome assembly OFHN01 (sample SAMEA3504130, study PRJEB24116) | mouse gut metagenome | biome: mouse gut; feature: mouse-associated habitat; material: faeces | place: Denmark | collected 2011
CCCCCCTAGCTCCCCCTTTGGGGGAGCTGTCAGCCGCAGGCTGACTGAGAGGGCGTACCGGGTGAGAGGGCCCCTCAATAACCCAAGGAAATCCCCCAAAAGTCGCACGTTTCCGTGCACCGAACCAAACCGAGGGGAAACTATGCCCAAAAACAGGTGGTTTTTTGCGGAATCACTTCACCTCCTTCCTTCTGTATGAAAAGGGAGAAAAGGAGCCTGTACCCCCCAGCGGAAAAAACGATTGCGTTCCTTGTCAAAAGCGTGTACCATATATACCATCCGGGGACGGGGAGGAGTGGGCCCTTATGATGAAGCTGCGCACAAAGATAACGCTGCTGATCTGTGCCGTACTGGCCGCGATACTGCTGATTAATCAATACCCCATCACCCTCAGCATGAAGCAGTCTGTACGGGATGCAGGCGGCAGGGCGTTGCTGGACCTGACCCGGCTGGCTGCCCTGTCCCCATCCGCCGTCGAGGGGGTGGAGGAGTGCAGCCCGTCTGTGCTGCGCCAGCTGGCCCTGGAGCTGGAGCACTGCGCCAATTGTACCGGAGCGGCCATCGTCGATGCCGCCTTTCAACCTCTGTACAACACCCCGGAGGACCCCATAGAGCCCCAGATTTTGCTGGAATATCGGACTGCTCCGTTGGCGGAGGAGGAACAGCACACAGTCGCCCGGGACGGCAGCGAATGGGTTACCTACGCCTTTTGTTCCGTCCGGAATGAGGACGGCCAGGCGGTAGGGCACATCATTACCAAGCTGCGCCACGCCCAAAACCACCCCGATCTGCAAAAGGTTCAGCGGGACCTGAATGCCATGACCATTCTGGTTATGCTGATTGCGCTGATCTTTGTGTGGGACCTGACGGACAATATCAAGGGCTCCATGTTCAACCTGGAGCCAGTGGAAATCGCTCAGCTTCTGGTGGAGCGTACCGCTCTGATCGATGCGGTGCGAGATGGGATTTTGTCAGTAGACAGCGAAGGGCGGCTCATCCATGTCAACCGGGCGGCTCTGGAGCTGTTCCAGAGGGAATTGGGGGACTTCGACCTGAAACACGGCAGCTTTTCAGATATTTTCCCCCACATTCCCCTGCCGGATATTCTGGAGGAGGACCACCCCCGCTATGACAGCGAGTGTATGATCGGTCCGGACAGCTTCTACGTCAATTTCATTCCGATCCGCATCGACAAGCCCCGGCACGAGAGTGTGCTGGTCACCTTCCGCCTGAAGCAGGAGGTGGTGCGCTTTGCTGAGGATATCACTGGCGTGCGCAGCTATATTGAGGCCCTGCGGGCCCAGATGCACGAGTTCAACAACAAACTTCAGGTTATGTCGGGCCTGGTTCAGGCCAGGAGTTACCCCGAGCTGGAGGAATATATTTATAATCTGGTGCACCTGAAGAACAGAGAGATGGACCAGATCAACCGCAAGATCAAGGACTCCATTCTGGCCGCGTTCCTGATGAGCAAATTTGACCGCGCCTCGGAACAGAAAGTGGACCTGGTGCTCACCGACCGCAGCGACATCCACAACGCGCTGCCTGAAAACCTGGTGCAGGACATGGTGGCCATCATCGGAAACCTGCTGGAGAACGCCTTTGACGCGGTACAGGGCCGGGCCATGCGGACTGTCACCCTGGAGCTGGTAGAGACAGCGGGAGAGATATCGGTTTCTGTCTGGGACTCAGGCACCGGGATTCCCGCCGCCCTTCGGGAGCAGATCTTTGACTACGGCGTAACCACTAAGGAGGAGGGGCACGGCATCGGGCTGTTCCTGGTCCACCAGGCCGTCCGCGGCTACAACGGCTACGTCACCCTGTCCAGCGATCCCCAGGACGGCACCGAATTTTCCGTCCACATTCCATGGAGCAAAGAACAGGAGGAACGAGATGTATCAGTCACTGATTGTTGAGGACGACCCCCAGGTGGCACATATCCATTCCGGCTATCTGGAGAGGTCAGGCTTTTCTGTGGCGGGCGTGGCCGCAGATGGACGGCAGGCCATAGAGCTGCTGCGTCGACAGCCGGTACAGCTGGTGCTGCTGGACATCTATCTGCCAGGTGCCAGCGGGCTTCAGCTTCTGCGGGAGCTGCGCGCCGCCGGTCAGGAGGTGGAGGTCATTATCGTCTCCGCCGCCAAGGACAGCGCCCAGATTCGGGAGGCCTTCCGTCTGGGCTGCCTGGATTACATTATCAAGCCTTTCACCTACGAGCGCCTGCGGGACAGCCTGAACAAGTACCAGCAGAAGACCCATCTGCTCCGCAAGGATTTCCTGGACCAACGGGAGATTGATCTGCTGGCCGCGGCCCAGCCCCCGGAGGCAGAGAAGGACGGTCTGCCCAAGGGCATTGATCGCATTACCCTGGGGCTGATTTCCCGATGTATTCTGGAGCTGACCGGCCCCTTCGGCGTACAGGAGGCGGCCGACAAGGCCCAGATTTCCAGGGTATCGGCCAAAAAATATCTGGATTTCCTGTGTGAGCAGAAGCTGCTGCGGCAGACCTACGTGTATGGAAACAAGGGCCGCCCGGCCAGCCTGTATCAGCGGCCGGCCGACGATACCGGTCTGCGCAGATGGCTGACGTGACCAAACAGATGAATCGGACGGGAGCCAACCGCTTCCGCCCGATTGCTTTATTTAATTACAAAATTAAAATTAAATTTACAAAAGCTTCAAAAATTCACAGCAGGAACTATAATGAAGCCACATGGTTCCCGCGGTCATAAATGAGGAGTAAATGATGTCTCATATTTCTGAGCTGTGTGAAAAGCACTTCCGTTTGGCTGAACACAAGAGCAATCTGCGTACCGAAGTGTTGGCGGGGATTACCACCTTTGCCACCATGTCCTATGTTCTGGCCACCGTCCCTAATATGCTGGGCAACGTGGGTCTGCCCCGGGGCGGGGTGCTCACCGCCCTGATTGTGTTGGTCGCCTGCTGCACGGTGGCCATGGCCCTGTACACAAACCGCCCCTTCGCCCTGGCTCCCGGCATGAGCTCGGTGGCAATCATCGGCTCCACCATCAGCGAGGTGGGTATCTCGGCCGAGGTGGCCTATGGCCTCATCTTCCTCAGCGGCGTAATCTTCGCCCTGATCTCCTTTATCGGACTGCGGGAGCTGGTGGTCAACGCCATCCCCACAAGCGTAAAAATTTCCATCAGCGCGGGGATCGGACTGTTTATCGCTCTGATCGGGCTGAAATCCGGCGGTGTCATCGTGGCCAGCGCCTCCGACTCCCTGATGTTCGGCGACCTGCGCGCCCCTAAGACACTGCTGTTTGTAATCGGCTTCGTGGTGCTGCTCTTTCTGGAGGCGCGAAAATTTCGGGGCAGCATGATTGTCTCCATTCTGGTTGTCACCCTGCTGGGCATCCCCACAGGCATCACAGTGGTGCCCGAGAACATGGTAAACCTGCCGGCTCCCATCGGGGAGGTCGCCTTCCGCATTGACATTCTGGGGGCGCTGAAGCCCCAGTATTTCCCCTGGCTGTTTACCTTTTTCGTGCCCGACTTCTTTGGCACAATGGGCATCATCCTGGGGGTGGCCAACCGGGCCAACTGGCTGGATGAGAACGGGAATCTCCCCGGCATTGAGCGCTGCTTCAAGGTTGACTCCCTGTCGACCGTCGTGGGCAGTTTCTTCTGTATGCCGGTTATGACCACCTATCTGGAATCAGCTAGCGGCGTGGAGGACGGCGGCCGCACCGGGCTTACCTCCATCGTCACCGCCATCCTTTTTTCACTGATGCTCCTGTTTACCCCTCTGGCCCTGATGATCCCCCTGGTGGCCACCGGGCCGGTGCTGACATACATCGGGCTTCAGATGCTGGGCGCGATGAAAAATATCAATTATGACGACATGACCGAATGCATCCCCGCCTTCATCGCCGTGGCCATGACGATTTTCACCAACAACATCGCCAACGGCCTGTCCCTGTCTGTACTGTCTTATGTGTTCCTCAAGGCGGTATCCGGCCGCTGGAGGGAGGTGCACCCGGCCATGTATGGGCTGTCCGCCTTTCTGATCTACTATCTGTCCACTCTGCTGTAGCGTGACAGCCCCCAATCCTGTCTTTATCCGCTCCGGTTGCCGATGGCTGGCCCGCGGTAAAGAAATACAGTCCCCGCGTATTCGGCGCGGGACACAGCGCAAGACATAAAAGGAGGAAGAGAAGTATGGGAAATTTAAGTACTACCCTGGAACGACGGTTCCACCTACAGGAAAACGGCACCAATGTCAGAACTGAACTTCTGGCAGGCGTTACCACCTTTGCCACCATGTCCTACGTTCTGGCCACCATCCCCAATATGCTGGAGCAGGCCGGCCTGGTGCGGGGCGCCGTGCTTACCGCGCTGATCCTGGCAATCGTGGTGTGCAGCGTGGCCATGGCCCTGTATACCAACCGCCCCTTTGCCCTGGCTCCTGGCATGAGCTCTGTCGCCATCCTCAGCTCTATCGACTCCATCGGAATGCCGGTGGAAACCGCCTTCGGCCTTATTTTTATTGAAGGCGTCATCTTTGTCATCATCTCCTTCGCCGGAATGCGGAAGATCATTGCCACCGCCATTCCCGCCAGCATCAAAATCGCCCTTAGCGGCGGCATCGGCTTGTATATCGCCCTGATCGGCCTGAAGTCGGGCGGCATCATCGTCTCCAGCGCCAGCAACACCCTGATTTTCGGCGATCTGAGCACCCCCAAGGCCCTGATGTTCGGCATTGGCTTTCTGCTGGTCCTGATCTTTGAAGCCAGAAAGATCAAGGGCAGCATGATTCTGTCCATTATCATTGTCACCCTGGTGGGTATTCCCCTAGGTGTGACCACCCTGCCCACCAATCTGTTCAACCCGCCCGCCGGAATCGGCGACGTCACCTTCCGGATTGATGTGCTCAGTGCCCTGCGCCCCGAGTACTTCCCCTGGCTGCTGACCTTCTTCGTGCCCGACTTCTTCGGTACAATGGGCATTATCCTGGGTGTGGCAAACCAGGCGGGCTGGCTGGATGAGAACGGCGATATGCCTGGGATTGAGAAGTGCTTCAAGATCGACTCCATTTCCACCGTGCTGGGCAGCTTCTTCTGTATGCCCGTCATGACCACCTATCTGGAGTCCGCCAGCGGTGTGGAGGACGGCGGCCGCACCGGTCTGACCTCCATCACCACCAGCATTCTGTTCGCCCTGATGATCCTGTTCACTCCCCTGGCTCTGATGGTGCCCGGCGTGGCCACCGGCCCCGTGCTGACCATTATCGGGTTCCAGATGCTCAGCTCCATGAGAAGCATTGACTACAGCGATAAGACCGAATGTCTGCCCGCCTTTATCGCAGTCGCAATGACCATCCTGACCTATAACATCGCCAACGGTATGGCGCTGTCTATTGTCTCTTACCTGATTCTGAAAATTGCTGCCGGGAAGGTTAAGGACATCCCCACCCCGATGTACGCCGTGGGCGCCTGCATGCTGTTCTATCTGTACACCTTGATTTAAGAAAGACTGGTAGAAAACAGCGTCACAAAGCAAGGGAAAAAACATAAAAAATTGACGGTATCGCAGGGATAAAACTGTGATACCGTCAATTTTATTCCCAGGAGAGAGGGGAACCCGCCGACCGCCGGCATTTCGGTCCGGCGAGCGGATGCAGGCGGGAATTGGAACTGGGTTAAAACCGAAATATGGGCTTGATTTTCCTGGGATCTTAATTTAAAATGGATTCACAGGGTTTGATAGACACCCGCTAATATGACAGGGAGGCAGTTATATGCAGAAACGTATTTTAGTGGTGGATGACGACACAATGAATCTGGTCAGGACAAAGATGATTCTGGAGAAGGAATACAGTGTGCTTATGGCGGATTCCGGGATCGAGGCGCTGGAGCGGCTGAAAAGCGGCGTAGTGGACCTGGTCCTGCTGGATATTGAGATGCCCAAGATGAACGGCATGGAGACCTTTGAGCGCATGAAGGAGTTCGTCCCCGAGATTCCGGTGATTTTTCTGACGGCATCGGGGGCGGAGGAGGATGTGGTCAGCGCGATCAGGCTGGGTGCGGTGAACTATCTGAAGAAGCCCTTTGAGCCCCAGGAGCTGTTGAAGCGGGTTGCCCGGGAGTTTGAGGAATAATGAGAGCGGAGGAACAGACAAGCAGACACCTGCTGTTGGCTGTCGTCATCACGGTATTCAGCGTAATGCTGAGCTTCATTGTGGCAGCTATGGCATGGGAATTTTGGGCGGTACCGCTGATGGCGGCGGGCTGCGTCAGTGTTTGGGTTTTACATATTGCAAGAATCGGTTCGGATACATATTATGAGAATCTGTGCGCCGGACTGCTGCTGGTGGAATTTTTCTTCTTTGGCGTGCATGAAGGTGTCCTTTTCGACATACCCGCTGTGGCCTGTATCCTCATCCTTGTGCTGTTCATGCTGAATAAAAAATGGATTCTGCGCGTGATCGAGGCGCTGTATGTGCTGGAGCTGCTGTATCACGCGCTGATTCTTCATACCATTTTTTATGGTATGGATGTCCGGTCTTCCATTCGCATGGTGCTTGGCACCGTTGTCACCTTTGGCGGGACGGCCCTTGCGGGGTACTGGATTAAGCGGCGGAGCGTTCAACGGCAGTGGTATAACCACATATTCACGGAACTGGAGACGGCGGGAAAGCAGAACGCTGTTTTTTTGTCCAATGTGTCTCACGAGCTCCGCACGCCCATTAATATGGTCATTGGCATCAGCGAGGTGGCCCTTGGCCGGGAGCTCTCCCCGGAGATTCGGGAGGATATGCTATCCATTAAGATGGCGGGAAAGCGCTTGTCCAACCAGATCAACAACATGCTGGATTACACGGAGATCATGGATGGCACCCTGACGCCGGCCAAAGAGGAGTACATGATAACCTCGGTGCTCAACGACGTCATCACCATGACCGCGCTGCAGAGCAACCGGCAGCATTTGGAGCTGGTGTTTGATATCAACCCCAAGATACCGGCGGTGCTTGTGGGGGATGCGGAGAAAATTTCCCATGTGCTCAAGATTCTGGCGGAAAATGCCATTAAATTTACCGAAGAGGGGGGCATCAACGTCCGCATAGACTACCGGTGGGAAAATTACGGGGTCAATCTGATTATTGGCATCCACGACACCGGAATCGGCATGACGGATGCCCAGCTTGAGCAGATGTATAACGACTTCTACCAGGCGGACTCCGGAAGCAAGCGCTTCGCGGGGGGGCTGGGCCTGGGGCTCCCCATCGCCCGGGGGCTGCTCAACGCCATGGGGGGCTTTATCCACTTTGACAGCAAGCGGCGGCAGGGCCTGCACGCGAATATCGTGATTCCCCAGGGGGTGGCGGACGACCAGCCGTGTATCACCCTCAACCACCCGGACCAGCTGTGTATCGCCTGCTATTTCCGGCCGGAAAAATATATTAACGACGAGGTGCGGGGCTATTATGACGGGCTGATCCTGAACCTGGTGGAGGGACTAAACATCGAGGGGTATCAGGCCCACAATTTTGAGGGCTTCCTCAAGCTGCAGCGCAGCCATACTCTGACCCATGTGTTTATCGCCCAGCCGGAATATGAGGAGAACCGGTCCTATTATGAGGAACTGGCCGAGACGATTCGGGTTATTGTGATTGCGGACAGAGAGTTTGTTCTGGACAGCGGCAGCCGTCTGCTTGTCATCCACAAGCCCTTTTCCGCCCTCTCCGTGGCAAATTTGCTCAACGGAGAGATGGGAGAGCGGGGCTTTGCCGAGGACCAGGCCGCAGGGCGAAAGCCCTTTACCTGCGTTGGCGTCCGGGCGCTGGCGGTTGACGACGAGGAGATGAACCTTGTGGTCGCCCAGGGCGTTCTGGGCAGCTACGGGATCGAGGTGGACACCTGCCTGAGCGGACGGGAGGCGGTGGCCCAGTGCGGCAGCGCCTCCTACGACATCATCTTCCTGGACCATATGATGCCCGGGTTTGACGGTGTGGAGACACTGAAGAAAATCCACGAGCTCTACCACGAGATGTATCAGGATATACCGATCATCGCCCTGACCGCCAACACGGTCAGCGGCGCCAGAGAGATGTTCCGCAGTGAGGGATTCACGGAATTTGTCCCCAAGCCTATTGAGCGTGCCGTTTTGGAGCGAGTGCTGCGAAAGGTGCTGCCCAAGAGCTGCATCCGGTATACTGCCAACTCAGACCGCACCAAGCTCGCGGAGACCGGGAAAACGGCAGAGGCTGAAGCGGCGGCAGAGGCCGGGCTGCCAGAGGAGCCGGCAGCTTCTGCCGTTCAGAGCGGCCCGGTCGAGGACACACAGGCCACGGACAGCCCGGCCGAGAGCCCTCTGATCCCCTATGAGCGCCTCAGACAGGCCGGGGTCAACACAGAGATCGGCCTGAACTACTGCGGCGGGGAGGAGAACTTCTACCGGGAGATGCTGCGCCTCTTCTGTGCCCAGAGCGGGGAGAAGCAGGCGGAGATCGCCTCGCTGTACGAGAGCGGCAGCTGGGCGGACTACGCCGTCAAGGTCCACGCGCTGAAAAGCACATCTCTAACCATCGGCGCGGAGGCCCTCTCCGCCCAGGCGAAGGAGCTGGAGCTGGCGGGGAAGAGGGACGACGCGGACTTTATCCACGCCCATCACCCCGCCCTGCTGCGTGCGTATAAGGAGCTCTGCGCGCACATCGCCAGGATATAGCCGTGTCCGTTCCGAAATTCCGAATTTTGAGGGGTGAGAGACTGCGTGATTAAAAAATGGTTTAACATCATTACCGATCACAGGATCAGCCTGCGCGAACGCATGTTTCGCATTGTAACAGGCACCTGTATGGTGGCACTGGTGTTCATTCTGCCTATGGGCAGAAGCATTTGGAATATCCTGCTTCTGGCGGCCAGCCTTACCGCCATGTACATAATCGTTAAGGTGAGCATTCAGAAGGAACAGATTCATGCGGGAGCCACGGCCATCTCGGTCCTGCTGCTGCTGATATTTCCCATCAGCTTTTTCACGGCGGGCGGATTCTACAGCGGAGTGCCGGAGTGGTTTGTGTTCTGCTTCATCTACGTCTGTATCACCCTGCAGGGAAGGCGGATGGCTGTGTTTTTCGGGCTCTGCACGGCGGAGACGCTGCTGTGTTATGGCCTGGCCTTCTATTTCCCCGAGTTTGTCGCCCAGAATACCCAGCGGCACTCCTTTTTTGATTCCGCATTCTCCGTGGTGATGGTGGGCCTTCTGAACTGTGTGCTGCTTCTGTTCCTGAACAGGATGTATGAGGAAGAAAACGCCCTCTCTCAACAGCAGAAAAAGGAAATTGAGGAGCTGAACAAGGCGGAAAACAACTTTTTCTCCAGCATGAGCCACGAGATCCGCACCCCCATCAACACCATCATCGGCCTGAATGAGATCATCCTGCGGGAGAGCACCTCGCAGGAGGTGGCGGAGAACGCAAGGAATATTCAGGGCGCCAGCAAGCTGCTGCTGACCCTGATAAACGATATTCTGGATATCTCCAAAATCAAATCCGGAAAAATGGAAATCGTCAATGTCTCCTACGAGACCGGCGCGCTTTTTTCGGAAATCGTCAATATGATGTGGATCAAGGCCAAGGAGAAGGGCCTTGAGTTTAAACTTCAAGTCGATTCGTCCATTCCCAGTATGCTCTGCGGAGACGAGGTGCGCATCAAGCAGATTCTGATTAATCTGCTGAACAACGCGGTGAAATACACCAGCGAGGGCTCGGTCACCCTCGCTGTCCGGTGTGAGCGCCAGTCGATCAACCGGGTGCGGGTCTGGTATTCGGTGGAGGACACCGGACTGGGGGTAAAGAAGGAGAACATCCCCTATATTTTTAACGCTTTCCAGCGGGTGGATGAGGAAAAGAACCGCTACATTGAGGGCACCGGACTGGGGCTGAGCATTGTCCACCAGCTGGTGGAGCTGATGGGCGGCGAGATCAGTGTAAACAGCGTCTATACCAAGGGCTCAAAATTTATTGTCACGCTGGACCAGGACATTGTGGACGAGAAGGAGCTGGGGATGTTTACCCTGGCTTCCCGCGCCAGGGTCCGCGACGGAGAGCCCTACCGGCAGAGCTTTGAGGCTCCGGACGCCCACATCCTGGTGGTGGACGACAACGATATGAACCTGATGGTTGTGGGCAAGCTGCTGGCCGAGACCAAGATTCAGATTGACACGGCGTCCAGCGGCGCCGAGTGCCTGAAGCTGACCCAGAACCACCACTATGACTGTATCCTCATGGACCACATGATGCCCCAGATGGATGGGATTGAATGTCTCCACACGCTGCGGGTGCAGCCAGGAGGTCTGTGTCAGAACACCCCCGTGGTGGCCCTCACCGCTAACGCCGGCAGCGACAATCAGCTTCTCTACCGCAAGGAGGGATTCAGCGGCTACCTGGCCAAGCCGGTCAGCGGCGCGCTGCTGGAGGCGGCTGTGCTGAGCATCCTCCCCAAGGAGCTGGTACGGCTGAATGAAGAGGTCAGGCAGTCGGATATCGACAAGGATATCCTGATCTTTGAACAGGTAAAACGGCGCTCCATTCTGGTCACAACAGACAGCGTATGTGACCTGCCGGAAGCCCTGAAAAAGGAGTTTGGCATCTCAGTCTGCCCATACTATGTCTGCACGGACGAGGGGCGCTTCCTGGACGAGGAGGAGCTGAGGCCGGATGAGCTGCTGATGCACATCGCTGAGGGCCGGAAGGGATATTCTCAGCCCCCCGAGGTGGAGGATTATGAGAGATTCTTTGCGGAAAAGCTGACCGAGGCCCAGAATGTGATCCACATCACCATGGCCAAACACGTCAGCGAAGGCTATAACAACGCCCTCGAGGCGGCGAAATCCTTTGAAAATGTCACTGTAATTGACTCCGGGCACCTCTCCAGCAGTATGGGGCTGGTGGTACTGTGCGCGGCCTATCTGGCAGAACACCACGCCGCAAGGATCGAAATTGTGGAGGCGGTGAAACGGATGGAGCGGTTTGTTTCCTCCGCCTTTATCATCAACAGCACTCATATGCTGTGTCAGGCCGGACGAATCTCGAAGAAGATCCAGATTCTCTGCGATGCGCTGCTGCTGCACCCGGTCCTTGTACTGCGGAGGAGCCGCATGGTGGTTGGCAGCATGGAGATGGGCAGCTTTACCCATGCGGCAAAGAGATATGTGAAAAAGGTGCTCCAGGATACCAGAAATATCGACCGGCGCATTCTGTTTATCACATACTCCGGAATGGATAAGAAGAAGCTGCAATATATTCATAATCTGGTGCAGCAGATATGTCCCTTTGAACGGGTCTATCTGCAAAAAGCCTCCTCTGCCATCGCCAGCAACTGCGGCCCGGGTTCCTTCGGCCTGCTGTTTATGCGGAGAGATGACTCTGTAATTCCGTTCTTCCAGGCACAGGTACAGGAGGACGCAGTTTAGGACAGCGTCCACTAGAAACCTGCCATTGCGATGTGCTCCGTACCCCCGTCTACCAAAAGTCTACCAAAAAGGCCCTCAATCCTCTGCGGCGCAGGGGATTGGGGGCCTTCCACATTTTAGGACATCTACCAAATGTCTACCAATTTCACTTTTTTACATCGAAAGTGGTATTTTTCCTGGATTTCCTCCTGCTTTCCGCAACTTCCGCACCCCACGCAAGGGGCGTAACACAAGGCTAAACTTTCCACAAAACCGGACAGCCTCAAAAAGTTTGGTTGAAATGTAGAAAATTGTTGCGAGAGTGTTAAATTCCCCATATCTTCAGCACGCCACAGCGACAATTTTGGCTCTCCTGCACCTGAGTGTCCAGCGATAAGGAGTTGATACCTGCGGGTGTGCTGATTCAGCCAGAGATCAAATCCCCGTCCACTGTGAAAAACAGCTTTTTTTCGGAGCCGGAATTTGCTATAATAGGGACAGCTGCGCCTGTCCGCAGGCCCCATGAAAGGAGTTTCGGTCTATGAAGATCATCGACGCCCACCTCCATCTTTTCCCCTCCTCGTCCAGGACGGACGCCATGGCGGAGGCGGTGGGCCACCGCAATTCCACCGCGCATCTGCGCCAGGCCTACGGGGAGCTGGGGATGGTGCATGGAGTAGTCATGGGCAACCGCAGTCTGGAGCCGGCGGATCACGACTACCCCGCCGACCTGTTTCACTACTGCATCGGTCTGGACAGCGCTCTGATGGGGCAGGGGGAGAAGCCGATTCCGGACCTGGCCGAGAAGGTGGAGGCCAATTTGAAGCGCGCGGAGTGCTGCGGGGTGAAGCTGTACCCCGGATACAACAAGCTGTGGCTGTCCGACCCGCTGTACGGCCCTGTCTACGAGCTGGCCGCCCGGTACGACAAGCCGGTGGCCGTCCATATGGGCCTCACCGCCCACGCCCGGGCCCACCTGAAATACTGTCACCCTCTGGCCCTGGACGAGGTGGCGGCGGACCACCCCCGCACCCGGTTTGTCATGTGCCACTTCGGCAATCCCTTTTTAGAGAGTGCCGCCGCCGTGGTGGAGAAAAACCCCAATGTAGCCGCCGACCTGTCCGGTCTGCTGGAGGGTCGGGTGGACCTGGACCGGTATTTTCAGGAGCAGGCGGGCTATGCCGGACTGCTCACCACCTGGCTCACCGCCATCGGCCGGTGGGATGATATTATGTACGGCACCGACTGGCCCATTGTCAACCTGGAGGAGTACATTCGCTTCATCCAGCGGATCGTCCCGGAGGCGCAGTGGGAAAAGGTATTTTTTCACAACGCCAGCCGGATTTACGGCCTGGAGATTTGACAATCCATCAGAAAGTGAAAAAAAGCGGCGGTTTTTAAAAAACCGCTGTCTTTTTCTCCACCTTTATGGTATGATAGTCAGCGCTGACTACTACCACTGAAAAGGAGCGACGAGACATGATTACCGTCACCGACCTGAGCCTGAACTACAGCGGAACCCCGCTGTTTTCCCATGTGGACCTGCAGTTTCTGCGGGGCAACTGCTACGGCATTATCGGCGCCAACGGCGCCGGCAAGTCCACCTTTCTGAAG
>OFHN01002002.1_pt1 | contig 13008 bp, 12 predicted proteins | sample 1521321 | NCBI WGS metagenome assembly OFHN01 (sample SAMEA3504130, study PRJEB24116) | mouse gut metagenome | biome: mouse gut; feature: mouse-associated habitat; material: faeces | place: Denmark | collected 2011
TGTCCTGCTTTTTCCTCCACTCGGCGCTTTCCTATCTTTAGCTACGGAAGTAATATATACTGTTTCGCAATCATATTTGATTTGAAGTAATGACAAATACTCATTTATTGTCATTTCTGCATTGTATTCATTCTTGTTCTTTTCTTTCATAATTTCACTCTCTTTCACTAACAATCTTGTGTATTGATTTTAGCTGAAATAAATAAAAACTGCAACAAAAAATAAGTAGGTACAACGTAATCTGTCATACCTACCTATATGCACCCTGTCTGTCAGCGTTAATGATAAGTTGTTGTAAATACTTCCTTATCACCGTAAAACTAAAGGCTTTGAGGATTTTTTTCTATGCTTTTCACCAGTGGTTTCCCTTACATTTTCCCTTTCGGGGTGTCTTCCTTTTCTGTAAACCTCCGGTTTGTGGGAACGCCCGGACCTGCCCCTGTATTTACGCAATTTCCCCTCAGATGTCAAATTATCGATCACATTGGCGCAAAATCCATTTTTCGTGGATTTTGCGCCAATATTTCTTCAGTTAGGGGGAAGCGTCGCCGTCCCATCGGCGGGCCCCTGCGCATCGGGTATCTCCCCGTACCAGGCGGACACCTCAATCTCCACCGGCAGTCCAAAGGGCAAGCCGTACACTCCCACGGCGGAGCGGCTGTGTCTGCCTCGGTCCCCAAGCACAGACAGAAAGAGGTCCGACGCGCCGTTGAGAACTGCGGGGTAGTCCACAAAATCGGGCGTAGCGGCAATAAATCCCAACACCTTCACCAGTGTGATCCGGTCCAGATTCCCTGCCTCCTCCTTCAGCACAGCAAGCAGATTGAGAGCGGACAGGCGGGCTGCGTCATATCCCTGTTCTATGGTCAGCTCCGCGCCAATCCGGCCAGTATAGCGCAGTCTGCCATCCACCAGCGGCCCCTGGCCGGACAGGGTCAGAAGCTGGCCTGTGCGGCGGATAGTGCAGTAATTCCCCTTGGCCGCCGGCGTCTGCGGCAATCGCAGGCCCAGCTCCCTCAGGCGGTTCTCCGCGTCCATTCCATTACCCCCTGTTCTTGACATAGTGGTACAGCGTTTTTACGCCAAATCCGGTACCGCCCTCGCCCTGGCAGTCGGATTTTTTATCAGTAAAGGGCATTCTCCCAAAATCAATATGCAGAAAGGGCACATCCTCGTGGAACGCCGCCAGAAACAGGCCCGCTAAAATCCCGCCAGCTCCGCCTGCGGGGGCGTTGTCCAGATCGGCATACGGCGTTTTCAGCAGCGCCTTGTACTCCTCAAAGGCCGGCATTTGGGCGTACTTCTCCCCGGTTACCGGCATCAGCGCGGCAATGCGGTCAAAGAGCTCCTGGTGGGTGGTCAGCGCGGCGGCGCATACGCTGCCGTAGAAGCTGCACACGCTGCCCGTCAAACCCGCCACCTCCAGCAGCTCGGAGGGATGCTCCTGGCGAATGCAGTAGGTCATTGCGTCCGCCATGGTCAGCCGCCCCTCGGCATCGGTGTTGCGGACAAACACCGTCTGTCCGTTCATGGACGTGAACACGTCTCCGTTGCGGTAGCTGCGGGCGTCTACCATGTTCTCACAGGCTGCCACCACCGCGATCACGTTGCGGGGCAGCTTTTGATCCGCAATTGCGCACATTGCTCCAATGACAGCGGCGGCTCCGTTCATGTCAAAGCGCATGGACTCCATGCCGGAGCTCTTAATCGCGAGCCCGCCGCTGTCGTAGGTGATGCCCTTGCCCACAAATGCGATGGGCGGCTGTTCCGCTTCCCCGCCGCGCCAGCGCATTACGATGAATTTCGGCTCCTCTCCGCTGCCCCGGGCCACCGCGAGAAACAGTCCCATGTTCAGCTCCTCACAGGCAGCCCGGTCCAGCACCTCTGTCTCAAAGCCATGCAGCCGCCCCAGGGCCTCGCACCGGCTGGCCAGCTCTGCCGGCGTGAGCACATCCGCGATCTCGTTAACCAGATCGCGGGCAGTCATAACCGCCTGGGCCAGATGAAGTCCCTCCTGTATCGCTGGAGCCAGATCCCTGTCGGAGAGGAGAGCTGCGCGGATAGGCTGCCGCGCCTTTCGGGCGGAGAGATACTTGTCAAATCGGTACTCACAGAGGGGGAGGACCGCGCATATCTGCGAGGCGATTTCCTCCTCCGGCGCAAAAGCCAGCGCGTCCAGCCGGTCGATCAGCACAGACTGAGCGCCATAGTCCGCCAGAGCCGCGCCGGCCTTCGCGGTCAGCTGACGCAGCGCGTCAAAGGGCGCCGGCGCATGGCAGTCAAAGCCGGCCAGCAGCAGGTTTACAGCCCCGCCCCGGCGGGGTATGCGCACACCCCGCAGCTGCTTGTGCTCCAGCGTGAGCTTGTCCCCGGGAAAGCAGGCGGCATAGGCCCCCCGGAGGCCTGGCTCCCCAAAGGAAACCGGCGTCCTGGCCGGCAAAAAGCGGAGGACCGTATCAAAGTCCCCGCAGGCGGAAGCGGCAAGTCTTATTTCCATCGTACTCCCCTCGTTTCTTTTCATTTGCGCTTTACAGGCAGCGCCCGTCTATTTATAGAGAATACCGTGTCTTTAAGGAAATTTCACTATGCAAATTCTACAAAAATGCGATGATTTTTTCTGGTGTTTTTCCATCTTGAAATATCAACTGATATATCTTAAAATATTTCAAAAAGGGAGCTGCCCCATGACACAACAATTTTAGGGAGTGTAATCGACATGACAACAAGAGAGATGGTCAATGTTGCCCTCAGGCTGGCCGGCCTGGAGGAGGACACCGTGGATACAGAGATTGGCTGCGAGGGGACCTGCATCAAGCGGGTGCTGGCGGGGATCGATATGGACAACGCCACGCTGCTGGCCGCCAAGGACAGGGGCTATGACTGCGTCGTGGAGCACCACGGCATCATGGGCCGTGCCGTGCGGATCGGGGATCAGATGCTCAAGGATCAGATGATGCGCATGTATGACTTCGGCGTCCCCATCAACGTGGCCCAGAAGGCCATCGCCAAGCGGGCCAAGCAGGAGAGCGAGAAAATGCACTCCAAGAATCTGAACCGGCAGGCGGACTTTGCCAGGTTCATTCAGATGCCCTACATTGGCCTGCACACGCCTGCGGACCTGATCGGGCAGGCGATTGTCCAGGAGCGGATGGACGAGCTGACCAGGGACCGGCCCTTCACCACGCTCCAGGAGGTGGTGGATGCGCTGGGTGAGTTTCCCGAGGTGCGCACCGCCCTGCAGTCCCCCGCGATCCGCGTCGGGCAGCCGGACAGCTACGCGGGCCGGGTCTGCGTACTTTTCGCCGGTGTGACCGGAGGCGGCGCCCAGGTGTACAAGACTTTCTTTGACTACGGCGTAGGCACGCTGATTATGATGCACATGCCGGAGGACGACATCAAGGCCCTGACGGAGCACAACAAGGGCAACGTGATTATTGCCGGACATATGGCCAGCGACTCCATCGGCATGAACCGGATTCTGGACGCCTGGGAGGCGGAGGGCCTGGAGATCACCCGCATCGGCGGACTGACCGGCGGTAAGGCCGAAAACAATTCGTCAAACGAGGAATAGATGCTATGAACGAGCCTTGGGTTGCCTGTCTGCGGGAACAATTCCCGATTACAAAGCGAACCGCGTTTTTTGATATCGCCTATGAAAACTGCGGCGCCGCCTTCGTGAGGGAGAGAATGGAGGACTATTTTGTCCACAAGGCGGACGTTTATCCGGGGCTGGTCAAGGCCGGCGGCGCCGGAAAGGGCGAGACCATCGCCGTTGTCGCCGAAGCCAGGGAGCGGCTGGCCCGCTTCCTCAACGCCCCCGGCGTCAGGAGCGTCGCCTTCACGGAGAACACAACCCAGGGGATCAACCTGATCCTGCAGGGATTCCCCTTCCAGCCCGGGGACAATATTGTTGTTGGGGAGCTGGAGCACGTGGCCGTCCTGATGCCCTGCCTCTATCTGAAGCAGCGCGGCATCGAGGTCCGGGTGGCCCGCTCCCGGGACGGCATCGCCTTGACGGAGCAGGACCTTCTCTCCCAGGCGGATGAGCGCACCCGCATCATCGTGGCCAGCTACGTGCAGTCCCGCAGCGGCTGGAAGCTGGATTTGAGGGCGCTGGCAGAGGTCTGCCGCAGCCGCAGCATCTATCTGGTGACGGACGGCATTCAGGCCCTGGGCTTCCAGCGGGTAGATGTGCGCACGCTGGGCGTGGACGCCATGGCGGCCTCCTGCTACAAGGGGCTTCTGGCCACGGAGGGCGTGGGATTTCTCTACTGCGCGGATGAACTGCTGGGGAAAATCCGGCCCGTCTTTGCCGGCGACAGCCCCGCGCTGCTGCTGGATCGGGAGCGCATGGAGGTCCTCTGTCCAGACCCCCTGGACGCCCGCAAGCTGGAGAGCGGCACCATTCCCTTCCAGAGCATCTACGGGCTCAGCGCCGGGCTGGAGCGGCTGATGGAGATCGGCATGGAGCGGGTGGAGCGGCATGTCTCCGAGTGCTATGAGCGGGTCCACTGCGGCCTGACGGAGCTGGGGTATGAGGTGGACACCCCCCTGGAGCCGGCGCGGCGGTGCCACAGTATGCTGGTGCGCACAGACCGGAACCGGGAGATGGTGGACTTCTTTCTGGCCCACGGCGTATTTTTTAGTCCCGGCAGGGAGGGATATGTCCGAATTTCTGTGGCCCCCTTTACGGCGCAGGAGGATATTGATGCCCTGCTTCAGACGGCCAGCCTCTGGCTGGCGCAGACGCGATAGAGAGGAGGAGACACCATGCCATCGAAAACAATGGAGGTCTACGAAAAAATTCGGGACGATGTGGTCAAGCTCCGCCTGCGCACCGATGAGCTGCTCAATGAAAAGGACCTGGCAGAGCAGTACAGCGTGAGCAAGACCCCTGTCCGGGAGGCCCTGGCCATGCTGGTCCAGGACGGCTACCTGAAAAAGATTCCCCGCGTAGGGTATCTGATCCGGGAGGTGACGGACGAGGAGTACTACAAGCTGATCTATCTCCGCTATACCCTGGAGAAGGGGGTGGTCCAGTGGATCATTGAGCGGTGCGGAGACGACGAAATCGCCTCCCTCCGGGAGTACTGTACCGCTGCGGACATCTCCTACCGGGATCTGGCGGGGATCAACTACGATTTCCACATGACCATGGCGCGGCTGACAAAGAACGAGTATCTCATCAGCAGCGTGCAGAACGTGTTTGACAGGATTATCCGCGTCCCCAGCGTGACGCTCTTTCAGCAGTTCCAGGAGGAGCCCCACGGCTACCACCTTCAGCTGATCGACGCGATGCTGGCCCGGGATCTGAGCACGGCGCTGGAGCTGATCCGCCACGAGTGCCAGCGGGACGACGACAAGGACTTCTGCCTCTAAGAGCCGGCGCGGGGCCTCAAGCGGCGAGACGCTGCTTTTGGAATATTACCAGATACATGGACAGCAAAAGGAGGAAAACTTTCATGAAGAAGCGAATACTGGCGTTTTTACTGACGGCTTTGATGGGTCTCTCGCTCCTCTCCGGCTGCGGGGGCGGCGGTGATACGCCTGCGGATCCCTCTGACGGAGACGGAGGGAAGGAGCCTGCCGCCGACGCCCAGACCCCCCAGGGGGAGAAGCTGGCCGCCGAGCAGACCCTCCAGTTCCACTGGGTGGCAAAAGATATGCACTCCTTTGATAACAACGCCAACTACGCCGCATCGGAGATCCAGGTTCAGTCCCAGGTCCTGGAGGGCCTGGTCCGGGCCACCACCGACGAGGAGGGCAACCAGGTAATGGCCCCTGCGGGCGCGGAGAGCTGGGACGTGTCCGAGGACGGCCTCACCTATACCTTCCACCTGCGGGAGTACTACTGGAGCGATGGCGTGCAGGTGACTGCGCAGCACTTTGTGGACTCCTTCCGCCGCCTGGGAGATCCCCGCAACGCCTTTGACTTCTCCTTCTTTGTGGGCGATATCGTCGGCGGCACAGAGCTCTACACCATGGACGCGGAGAGCGCCACGGACGCGGACATCACGGCCGCTATGGAGGCCATGGCCGTCAAGGCGCTGGACGACACTACCCTGGAGGTCACCCTGGCCAATCCGGCGCCCCACTTTATCTCCAAGATCGGCACCACCTTCATGGGCCCCGTGCGTCTGGACGTCATTGAGGCCGCCGGCGAGCTCTACGACAGCGACTTTACCACACACGTCTGGTGCGGCCCCTTTGTGGTCAGCGAGTTTGTCAAGGACAACAGCCTGGTCCTCACCAGGAACGAAACCTACTGGGACGCTGAGAACGTCCATCTGACCCAGGTGACCCTCATCAGCATTGACGAGGTGTCCACCCAGAATACGATGTTCAAAAACGGCGAGCTGGCGGCCATTATCCCCACCGGCGACTATGTGCAGCCCTACCGGGACGGTCTGGCCGGCGACGACTATGAGTATATCCACGGCTACTTCCCCGGCGTCAGCTACTTCACCTTCAATCGCACCAACAACTCCCTGTCCGGCCTGATGGAGAGCCGCAAGATCCGCCTTGCTCTGTCCCTGGCCATCAACCGGGAGGAGTTCACCCAGGTGATTTTTGATCGCTACTACCCCGGGTACGGCTTTGTCCCCTTCGGCGTCTATAACGGAGAGCGCAACTACCGCGACAACGTGAAGGAGCCCCTTCTGGACGTGTTTGAGGAGTACAACCTGGATCAGGCCAAGCTTCAGGCGCTCTTCAAGGAGGGCATGGCGGAGCTGGGGGACTCCCGGGAGCTCTCTGAGGTTACCCTGACCTATATCTGCACCGGCGACACCGCCATCAAGCGCCAGCAGCAGGAGTACTGGAAGAACCTGTGGGAGACCACCTTCGGCATCACCGTCAACGTCAACGTGCTGGGTGACAGCGCCCTTCTGCGGGAGGAGCGGGATGCCGGCCGCTACGATATTCTGCAGGCCGGCTGGAACGGCGACTACAACGACCCCATTGCCTTCCTGGAGATGTGGAGCAGCCACGGCACCGCCATCCGTTACTCCGGCTGGAGCGCGGAGCTGGGCAAGGAGTTTGACAAGTTCATTGACCGCCTGAACGCGGAGCCCGATACTGCGGAGCGCGAGAAGATCTACGCGGAGATGGAGCAGTGGGCCTGCGTGGACGAGGTGGCCGTGGTTCCCTATATGTACAGCGACACCATGATGTGCGTAAAGAACAACGTCAAGGGCATGACCTTCCCCTTCATCGGCCCCAACTTCGAGTTCTCCCGCGCATACGTTGTGGAGTAAGCGTTCGAGGCATATCCAAGAGGGGTCAAATCGTGTATGCGGTTTGACCCCCTTTCAGTAGAAACGAGGGATGATCTGTGCTGAAATATACAATCCGCCGCTTTGCTGAAATGGTATTCACCCTGTTCATCATCGCGTCGGCGACATTTTTCCTCCTGGCCGCTGTTCCGGGCGATCCCCTGGCGGACCGCGCAGATAAGCTCCCGGAGAATATCCGCCAGAATATGTACCACAAGTACGGACTGGACAAGCCTGTGCTGGAGCGCTACGTCATCACCATGCGGGGCATGCTCCAGGGCGATTTCGGGGAGTCCGTGCGTATGCCGGGCTACGATATTCAGCGGCTTCTGTCGGAGACCCTGGCTCCCTCCGCCCGGCTGGGCCTTCAGACGATCCTGCTGGGCGTGGGGGCGGGTCTGCTCCTGGGCGTTCTGGCGGCGATGTGCAAGGGCACGTGGCTGGACCACGCCATTGTGTTCTTCTCTGTGCTGATGATATCCGTTCCCACCCTGGTCTTTGGGCTGCTGCTGCAAAAGTATGTGGCCGGCGAGCTGGGCCTGTTTCCCATCATCGGCTGGCCCAAGGGAAGGGAGCTCTGGCTGGGCGGCTGGTCCTACACGGTCCTTCCCACGCTGAGCGGCTGCTTCAGCTATATTGCCACCTACTCCCGCCTGCTGAAGACCTCCATGCTGGACGTCATCAACCAGGACTATGTGCTGGCCGCCCGGGCAAAGGGCCTCAGCGAGGGGCAGGTGGTGCGCCGCCACATTCTGCGAAATTCCTTTATCCCCATTATCACCGTCCTGCCCATGAGCGTGGCCTTTGCCCTGACCGGCTCTTTCTTTATTGAAAAGGTATATGCCATCCCCGGCTTTGGCCGCTACTTCATTGAGGCGGTCCAGACCAGAGATCTCTCCATTGTATTGGGCCAGACGGTGCTGATGGCCGCTGTCTACGTGTTGGTGGTATTTCTGGTAGATATCCTGTACACCCTGGTGGATCCCCGCATTCGCGTGGGTGGAAAGGCGTAGAGGTGCGTATGGAACAAGCAATTGACAAGCGCTTTGTCATCATCGGCTGCAAGGATGCCGACAAGGAGGCCATTGCCCGTCCCACCATCACCTATGGTCAGGACGCCTGGCGGCGGCTGAAGAAGAACCCCATTGCCATGATCTCCATGGCGGTGCTGGCGCTGATGGCGCTGCTGGCCCTGCTGGGGCCCGCGCTGTGCGGTCAGGACTTCGCCGCCATGGAGCCCACCATGAAAAATCTCCCTCCCAGCGCCCAGCACTGGTTCGGTACGGATATGCTGGGCCGGGACCTGTTTGCCCGGGTGTGCATCGGAGCCCGGATCTCCCTGCTCATCGCCCTGGTGTGCACCCTGGTGCAGGTGGTGGTGGGCTGTGCCTACGGCGGCATTATGGCTTACTTCGGGGGCTGGGTGGACAGCGTCATGATGCGGGTGATTGAGGTGCTGATGAGTCTGCCCTATCTGCTGGTGGTCATCATCGTCATGCTCGTGCTGGGGAACAGCGTTCCCAGTCTGCTGGTGGCGCTGTGCGTCACCTCCTGGTGCAACACGGCCCGGGCCATGCGAGGCGTGATCCTGCAGCTGAAGAGCGCGGAATATGTCATGGCCGCCCAGGCCCTTGGTGCGCCCGCCCGCCGGGTGATTATGAAGCACCTGCTTCCCAACACCATCGGCATCCTGATCCTGAATATTGCCACGTCCATCCCCAACTATATTTTCCAGGAGTCCACGCTGGGCTTTCTGGGCATCGGCCTGCAGCCCCCGGACACCTCCCTGGGCGTTCTGATCTCTCTGGGACAGGCCGCCATGGAGTTCTACCCCCTGCAGCTGATCTTCCCTGCGGGGGCGCTGGTGCTCATCGTCCTGGCGTTTAACCTCCTGGGCGACGGCCTGCGGGATGCGCTGGATCCCAAATTGAGAAAGTAGGGGGAGACATGGGAGAGACATTGCTGCAAGTGAAAGACCTTCGGGTATCCTACGATACCTATGCGGGCGAGGTGCAGTCCGTGCGGGGCGTCTCCTTTGAAGTGGATGCCGGCGAGACGCTGGCCATTGTGGGGGAGTCCGGCTGCGGCAAGAGCGTGACTGCCAAATCCATCATGGGGCTCATCATGGACCCCGGACAGATCAAGAAGGGGTCACAGATCCTCTTTGACGGCGTCAATATCCTGGACATGACGCCCAAGGAGCTGCGGGCCTACCGGGGCGAAAAGTGCGCCATGATCTTTCAGGACGCGCTGACCAGTCTGGACCCCACCATGAAGGTGGGGAAGCAGATCGCCGAGGTGCTCCGCGTCCACGGCAGGGCCGGCAAGGCGGAGGCCGCTGCGAAGGCGGTGGAGCTGCTGCGCCGGGTGGGCATTCCCAACCCGGAGATCCGGGCCCAGGAGTATCCCCACCAGTTCTCCGGCGGTATGCGCCAGCGGGCCATGATCGCCACCGCCCTGGCCTGCGATCCCAGGCTGCTGATCGCGGACGAGCCCACCACCGCCCTGGACGTGACCATCCAGGCCCAGATCATTGACCTTATGAAGCGGCTTCAGGCGGAGACCGGGGCGGCCATCGTCCTCATTACCCACGATCTGGGGGTGGTGGCCGGCATTGCCCAGCGGATCGCCGTGATGTACTCAGGCCTGATCGTTGAGAGGGGGAGGGCGGAGGACATCTTCTATCAGCCCCGGCATCCCTATACCTGGTCCCTGCTGCGGGCGGTCCCCCGTCTGGATCTGAAAAACAAGCAGGAGCTGGCCACCATTGAGGGGACGCCGCCGGATCTGCTGGCGCCGCCGGCGGGCTGTCCCTTCTGCACCCGGTGCAAATACTGTATGCCCATCTGCAAGGAGGAGGCTCCGCCCTGCGCGGACTTCGGCAGCGGGCACCAGGCCAGCTGCTGGCTCCACGATCCCCGCGCGCCGGGGGTCGACATGCCCGACATCACCGAAAAGGAGGCGGAGCAGCCGTGACAGAAAAGCAGCCTCTGCTGGAGGTCAGCCATCTGAAAAAGTATTTTCCCGCCGCCAAGGGCGCTGAGGTCAAAGCGGTAGACGACGTGTCCTTTACCATCTACAGGGGGGAGACCCTGGGCATGGTGGGGGAGTCCGGCTGCGGCAAGACCACCTGCGGCCGCACGGCCATGGGGCTCTATCCCAGGACCGGCGGGCAGGTTCTCTTTGACGGCAGGGATGTTCATGCACTGCGCGGCGCGGCAAAGCAGGAGTTTACCCGCCGGGCCCAGATCATCTTCCAGGACCCCTACGCCTCCCTGAATCCCCGCATGACTGTGGCGGATATCATCGCCGAGGGCATCGACATCCACGGCCTGGCGAAAAGCCGGGAGGAGCGGACGGAGCGGGTCTACGACCTGCTGAACATGGTGGGGCTGAACAAGGAGCACGCCAACCGCTTTGCCCACGAGTTCTCCGGCGGCCAGCGCCAGCGCATTGGCATTGCCCGCGCTCTGGCGGTCAACCCGGATTTCATCATGTGTGACGAGCCCATCTCCGCGCTGGATGTGTCCATCCAGGCCCAGATCGTGAACCTGCTGGTGACGCTCCAGAAGGAGCGGGGGCTGACCTACCTGTTTATCGCCCACGACCTGGCGATGGTCAAGCACATCTCCGACAGGATCGCGGTCATGTATCTGGGCACGATGGTGGAGCTGACGGCAGCCGAGCAGCTCTATGAGCATCCGCTGCACCCCTATACCCAGGCGCTGCTCTCCGCCATCCCCATTCCGGATCCGCAGGTGGAGCGGGACCGCAGGCGGATCCAGCTGGAGGGGGATATTCCCAGTCCGGTGGCCCCGCCGCCCGGATGCCGGTTCGCCGGCCGCTGCGGCCGGGCCTGTGAGCGCTGCCGCCAGGAGGCTCCTGCTCTGCGGGAGATGGAACCGGGCCGCTTCGTGGCCTGCCACCTGGTGTAGCCGCCATGGAGCGGATACGGAATATTCTGCGGGACGGGGTCCTGGCCCTGGTCCTGGGGTGCGGCGCAGGTGTGGCTGCCGGCGCTGCGCTCTTTGTGATAGGGGCCTTGACAGGAGGAGGCGTCAGCGCAGGTCTGACCGCAGCGAGGTCAGGGCTCATGCTGGCAGGCGGTTTTGTGCTGCTGTTTTCTGCGGGCCTCTTTTTGAGAGGGGAGCGCCTGCCCGAGGACGCCTTTCGCCTCCGCCCCCAGGAAAAGCCCGGCCAGCCCCATGGGCCGGACGTGTCCAAAAAGCTTTTTCGGGCGATGCATCGCAAGTACGCCGCCCTGCTCATCGGCATTGGCATTCTGCTGGCCGCCGGCGCGGCGGATGGCCTGATTTGGCTCCGGGGATAGCCCCTGACGCGGCAGCGCCCCTTCTGCGCTTTCACCCGGCGCCGGATAGATCATGCAGGCCGCTCCTCCACAGATTTTAGTTCAAAAACGAATTTTTTCCCGCCCCCCTCTTGCGTTCCCGGGCGAAAAGAGGTAAACTGTGCAGTACTGCGTACACAGGAGCGGCACAGCCGCCGGGAAGGAGGAGTTGGCGTGAAAACGGCGATTGTCACCGACAGCAACAGCGGCATCACCCAGGAGCAGGCTGCCCAGTGGGGCGTGCGGGTGGTTCCCATGCCGATCATCATTGACAACGAGATCTACTATGAGGGCGTGAATCTGAGCCCGGAGCAGTTCTATCAGTACCTGCGGGAGGGGCGGAGCGTCTCCACATCCCAGCCCGCGCCGGAGGATCTCACCGGCGTCTGGGACAGCCTGCTGGCGGAGGGGTGGGACGAGCTGGTCTACATCCCCATGTCCAGCGGCCTGAGCGGCTCCTGCCAGACGGCGCTGATCCTGGCGGAGGGCTATGGCGGCCGGGTGCAGGTGGCGGACAACCACCAGATCTCCGTGCCCCAGAAGAACGCGGTCCGGGACGCGGCGGTTCTGGCCCGGGCGGGGCTGGCGGCCCGGGAGATCAAGGCCCGGCTGGAGGAGGCCGGGGGCGACTCCCTGATCTACATCGGCGTGGACACCCTGGAGTACCTCAAGCGGGGCGGCCGGATCACCCCGGCGGTGGCGGCCATGGGCTCGGTGCTGAACATCAAGCCCCTGCTGGCCATCCGGGGGGAGAAGCTGGACACCTTTGCCAAGGTCCGGGGGACCAAGCGGTGCAAGACGCTGCTGCTGGAGTCCATGCGCAGGAGCGTGGACGAGTACCGGCAGCGGGGCCTGGACATCCGGGTGGACGCCGCCGGCAGCTTTGAGAGCCGGGAGGAGGCCCAGGCGTGGCAGGACATGGCCGCCCAGGCCTTTCCCGGGGAGGAGATCCAGTACGATCCCCTCTCCCTGAGCATCGGCAGCCACACCGGCCCCGGGGCCTTCGCCATGGGCATCAGCCGGCGGATTGTGGCGTAAAACAGACTGAAAATGCGGACAGCAGCCGAGAGGCTGGCAGGGGAATTGGGGGAAGCGCCGCTTCGTTCCCCCAATTCCCCTAGAGATTACTTCGCCCGGTCCTTCAGGGCCTCCACCATGTTCAGCTGCTCCCAGGGCAGATCAATGTCCCTGCGGCCGAAGTGGCCGTAGGCGGCGGTCTGCTCGTAGATGGGGCGGCGCAGGTTCAGCTGGGTGATGATCTTGCCCGGGCGCAGGTCAAAGAGCTCACGGACGATCCCGCTGAGCCGCTCGTCCGACACCGAGCCGGTGCCCTGGGTGTCCACCAGCACGCTCACCGGCTCGCTGACGCCGATGGCGTAGGCCAGC
>OFHN01002021.1_pt1 | contig 12897 bp, 10 predicted proteins | sample 1521321 | NCBI WGS metagenome assembly OFHN01 (sample SAMEA3504130, study PRJEB24116) | mouse gut metagenome | biome: mouse gut; feature: mouse-associated habitat; material: faeces | place: Denmark | collected 2011
CGTGGTGCCCGCGGCGGTGCAGCCGGTGGTATCATCCATGGTGTTGGCCCTGTAAGTTGGAAGGAAACGGCCCATGTTCCCCTTTGAAATCGACGAAGCGAGCGATGTGCCCCTGTGGGTGCAGCTGCGCAACCGCATCGCCTACCTGATCAACGACGGCTACTTCAAGCCGGGCGACAAGCTGCCCACGGTGCGCGGGCTGGCCTCGGAGATTTCCATCAACTACAACACGGTGAACAAGGCCTACCTAAGCCTCGTGTCCGACGGGTACCTGGAATCCACCCGGGGTCGCGGCGTGTTCGTGACCGACATGGCCGCGGCCGAGGGGGGCGAGGCCCGGGCCGAGGTGGAGGCGGTGCTGGACGACTGCATCGCCTCGTGCCGCGATCTGGGTATGGGCCTCGACGACATCGAACGCGCCATGGGCCGCAAGATCAAGCGCCTGAAGCACGAGGAGGCCCGCGAGCGCGGCGAAGTGGCCGCTCGCATCATCGATTTCGAGCGACCGGGCGCGCAAGGCCGTGCCGAGAGGGGAGCATAGGGTCATGGGACGCAAGAAAACCGCAACGGATGCCCGTGAGCAGAAGAGCCGCCGTTTCCGCGTGGCGCCCGACGTCTCCACGGAGGTAGTGGGGGAGCGGGCGTCGAATACCGGGGTGCTCCTGTTCTCGGCGGTGCTTTTCGCCGTGGTGTTCCTGGTGGTGCTGGGCCTCGGTTGGCTGGTCGCGGGCGTCGTCACGCTGCCGGGCATCGTAGCGCCGGCCGGGGCGGCGGCGCTGGCAGCGGCCAGCTGCCATGTGGCCCAGCAGTGGGAGCGCGTGGTGGTGCTGCGTCTCGGCCGCTTCAACCGCGTGTCGGGGCCGGGACTGTTCTGGACGTGGCCCGTGGTGGAGGCGAACGCCCTGCGCGTGGACACCCGCACGCGGGTAACCACCTTCTATGCCGAAGAGACGTTGACGGCCGATCTTGTGCCGCTGGATGTGGACGCCGTGCTGTTCTGGCACGTGTGGGACGCGAAGGCAGCCTGCCTGGAGGTGGGCGACTTCACCCGGGCCGTGGAGATGGCGGCCCAAACGGCCCTGCGCGACGCCATCGGCCGCGCCGGGGCCGCCGAGGTGGCCATCCGCCGCGAGCAGCTCGACCGCGAGCTGAAGCGCGTGCTGGAGGAGAAGGTGGCGCCCTGGGGTGTGACGGTGCTGTCGGTGGAGGTGCGCGACATCCTGCTGCCCCGCGAATTGCAGGAGACCATGAGCCTGGAGGCCCAGGCCGAGCAGCGCAAGAAGGCCCGCATCATCCTCATGGAGGCGGAGCAGGACGTCTTCGAGACCCTGGCCGAGATGGAGGACCTGGTGGGCGGCCCCGAGGCCGTGGGCCGGCTGCGCACCATGCACTTGCTGAACGAGTCTTTGCGCGAGGGCCAGGGCACCGTCGTCATCCCCAGTGCCTTCGCCGAAGGCTTCAACGACGGCCTCAGCGATTTGCTCAGCGGGAAGAATATCAAGAATCTTTGACATTCCGCCAGAACACCGATTCATCAAGAATCTTTGACATTCCGCCAGAACACCGATTCATCAAGAATATTTGACAGCCCTACAAACACGCAGCCTGATTCCATGGCCGAATGCGTTTGAGCTCGGGTTCGATCTTGCGGCGGGTGACTTCCAGGTCATAGGCCTCCTGAGCACGAAGCCAGTAGCCGTCAGTGAGGCCAAAGAAGCGGCAGAGCCGCAGGTCGGTGTCGGCGGTGATGGAGCGCCGGCCAAGTACGATCTGTCCGATGCGCTGGGCTGGCACGCCGATCTCTTTGGCAAGCCGGTACTGCGAGAGGCCCATCGGCTTGAGGAACTCTTCGAGAAGCAGCTCCCCGGGAGTAACGGGATCAAGAAGGTCTGCCATGATACGCTCCTAGTGGTAGTAACGTTACGCGTTATTATAGCTTCGGTTTGATTCCTGGAAAACCGACTTCTGGAGGAAAAAACGAACTACCGTGACTAGGTTTAAGGGGAAAATACTTCCGAAAAGGTGCCAGATACGATTTCTGCGACCATGATTGTCGGAAGAGCATCGCGTTAGAAACTATTATCCTCAAAATAGATAATCGGCTTCAAAAATTGTCCTATGATAATCCTTGCATTGTCATAGGACAATTTGCTATAGTGCGCTCAGTGGAATTTGGCCAATTCTCAGGATTACCAGTTTGAGGGGACGAAACAGCGGCCGCGCGAGGAGACGCGGACTGCGATGCCGAAAGGTGCGGTCCCTGGGAATTCAAAGGAGGAGAGATGTCGGGAGCACACAACTCCACGCTCACCCGCAGGAGCTTCCTCAAAACCACCGGCGCTGCCGTCGCCGGGCTCGCTGCCGCCGGATGCGCCGGCGCGGCCCTCAGCGGTGAGGTGCTGAGTCCTGCGAAAGCCCATGCGGAAGAGGAAGAGCGGGTGGCGCACCTGTGCCACCAGTTCCATTGTCTGACGGGCTGCAATCTCAAGTGCACTATCCGCGATGAGCGCATCACGCTTATCGAGCCGAGCGACTTGATGGTTGACGAGAAGCACTCCACCATTTGCCTGCGCGGCATTGGCGAGGTCTCGCACATCTACGCGCAGGATCGCCTGAAGTATCCCATGAAGCGCGTGGGCGAGCGCGGCGAGGGCAAGTTCGAGCAGATCAGCTGGGACGAGGCCATTCAGACCATTGCGGACAATCTGAAGGAGTCGCAGCAGAAGTACGGAGAGGGATCCGTCTTTATCCGCAAGTCGACGGAGGCGGGCATCGAGTTCGACTTCCTCGCCCAGCTCATCCATGCCGATTCCGGCGGAAATTGGGGTCTCGACCGCGGCCAGGCCAACGGCTTGGGGCCGGCGCTGGGGCCGTGGAGCTATCTTTCCAACCGCTCCCACTGGGAGTTCAAGGACGCCGCTACCATTATCGAGCTGAGCCACAATCCGCTCGAGAGCGCCATGGTGTGGTCGCGCCCCCTGATGGATGCAAAGGAGGCTGGCACCTACATCGTGACCATCGACCCGCGCTTTACGGGCACGGCGGCGAAGTCCGACGAGTGGCTGCCTGTGAAGCCCGGCACCGACGCGGCGCTCATTCAGGGCATGCTGAAGGTCGTGGTGGACAACCGGTGGTACGACGAGGAATTCATTCTGACGCGCACCTCGTGCCCCTATCTGGTGGACCGCGCTACGGGCAAGAGCTACCGCAGCGCCGAGGTTATGGCCCCCAACCCGACGGTGGTGGGCGCTGAGCCGGTGGGCGCCCCCTACGTATGGGATACGGTGACCAACGCCCCGGCTTTGTACGACGATCCTGCGGCCGCGCCGGCGCTCGAGGGCGAGTGGACGGTGGACGGCAAGAAGCTGGTGACCGAGTTCACGCTTATCAAGGAATGGCTGGATACCGTTTCGCTCGAATGGGCAGCGGAAACTTCCGGCATCGATCAGCAGGTCATCGTGAATTTGGCCGACCGTTATGCCAACAACGGCCCCGCCATCATCGACATCGGCTTGGGCGGCGCGGACAAGTACACCAATGCCGACGTGCTGGGCCATGCCACCGCCATGCTGGTGGCGCTCACTGGCCAGTACGGCAAGAAGGGCTCCGGCTACGGTTCCTATTGCGGCCTGGGCGCCAACAATCCGGCGGCAACGCTCAACTACTGGGTGCTCCCCGAGGAGTACCATTACGGCGAGAGCCCCGTGGCCATGTACGATATGCCCTACCAGGAGAACAACATCCACGCGGCGCTTACCTTCGGCGATGCCTTCACCTTGGAGGCCGGTGCGGCTCAGGATATGCTGAACTGGGTGAAATCCCTCGACTTCTTTGCCATTGTGGATTTGTACCATTCCTCGGCAGTCGACTACGCCGATATCGTGCTACCGGCCTGCACCAAGTTCGAGTGTGAGGAGAACGTGAAGCAGTTGCGCGACAGCATGGGCCACGTGATGCTGGCCAACGGCATGGTGGCGCCGATGTTCGAATCGAAGAGCGACCTGCAGATCGAACGTCTGCTGGCCGCCCAGTGGGACCTGGAAGACCTGTTGCCTGAAACCTACGAGGAATTGGCCCGTTTCATGCTGGACGGCGCGGCCGAGCTCGACCCGCGCATGGAGGGCATTACCTACGATGCCCTGCTGGCCAACGGAGGCGTGATGCCCCTTCCTGAAACCGGCGACGACTACCTGCCCGATGGCTTGGCCGAGGGCTTCCTTACCCCCTCGACGCGCATTGAGCTGTATTACGAGTACTTGGCCGATCAGGGCCATGCCCTTCCGGTGTACGAAGATGCCAACGAGGCCTATGAGGCCAATCCCAAGAAGGAGCAGTTCCCGCTGTACTTCACCCAGGGCAAGAGCCGCTATCGCATTCACGCCTACTACTCCTCCAATGAGTGGTTCCAGGAAGATTTCGGGCCCAGCCTGAACATCGCTCCCGAGGATGCGGAGGCCCGCGGCATTGCCACGGGCGACGATGTGCGCGTGTTCAACGATCGCGGATCGTTTGTGGCCACGGCGTTGGTGAACCGCTCGCTGCAGCCGGGGGTTCTCTTCATGGCCGAGACCACGTACACGCGGTACTACAAGGAGGGCTTCCTGCAGAACGTGACCAACTCGGCGCGGTTGGAGCGCGGTTACTCGATGTTCTTCGGCCCCCAGATTCCCTACAACGACGTGCTGGTAGAAGTTGAGAAGGCGTAGGTGACAGAGATGACAAGATACGGAATGGCCATCAACAAAACTCGCTGCATTGGCTGCCAGACGTGCGCCTATGCCTGCAAAATGCAGAATGGCGTGTCGAAAGACGCTCGGTGGAACCGCGTGCTGACGGAGGGCGGCGATGTGGCGGATGACGCCCAGGGGCAATACCCGAATTTGAGCCGCACCTACCTGCCGGTAGCCTGCCAGCACTGCGAGAACCCGGCATGCCTGCGCGTGTGCCCCACGGGTGCCACCTACAAGGACGACAAGGGCCGCGTGGAGATCGATTACGACAAGTGCATCGGCTGCCGCATGTGTATGGCGGCGTGCCCCTACAACGCCCGTTCCTTCAACTGGGAGGAGCCGGTTCACGTGCCCGACTTCGCCTACGGCGACGCTGCGGTGCCGGCTCGCGAGAAGGGCGTGGCCGAGAAGTGCACGATGTGCAAGGAGCGCACCGACCGCGGCGAGGAACCAATGTGCGTGCAGTGTTGCCCGATGCGCGCTCGCATCTTCGGCGATTTGGACGATCCGGAGTCGGAGGTTTCCCGGGTTATCGCCCAACGCCATGCTCACGTGCTGTTGGAAGAGCAGGGCACGCGCCCGCAGGTTTACTATTTCGAGTAGGGGAGTAACGGTTATGGAACTCTTGAAGCGCAATAAGATCGCCACGGCGGTGCTGGCGGCGCTCGCGGTGGCGGGCATCGGGGCCTGGGTGTGGCAGCTCATGAACGGACTGACCGTCACCGGTATGTCCAACGGGAACTCCTGGGGCCTCTACATCATGATGTTCATGTTCTTCGTGGGGCTTTCCGCCGGCGGCCTTATCGTGGCTAGCTCGGCCAGCGTGTTCCACATCAAGGAGTACAAGCGCGTGGCGATGCCGGCCATCATCCTGTCCACGGTGTGCATCTGCCTGGCCGGTATGTTCGTGCTCATCGATTTGGGCGGCATTCAGCGCGTGTGGCGCATCGTGACGGGGCCGAACCCCACGTCGCCCCTCGTGTGGGACATCTGCGTCATCACCTGCTACCTGGTCATCAACGTGCTGTACCTGTACTTCATGCGGAAGGGCCGCGACCATGCGGTGTCCGTCGTGTCCCGCTTCGCGCTGCCCTGCGCCATCCTGGTGCACTCGGTGACGGCGTGGATCTTCGGCCTGCAGATCGCCAAGGAGGGCTGGTTCTCGGCCATCATGGCGCCCATCTTCGTGGCGAGCGCTATGGACTCGGGCCTGGCCCTGCTGCTCATCGTTCTGGTGGCCCTGAACGCCACCCGCATGTTCGAGACGCCGCGCCGCCTCATTGCGAGCCTGGCGGGGCTGCTGGCCACCTGCATCGCCGTGGACGCGTTCTTCATCTTCTGCGAGGTGCTCACGACGGCCTACAACGGCACTGCCGCCGGTGACGCCATTCTGGGCCAGATGTTCTTCGGCGCCACGGCTCCCTTCTTCTGGTTCGAGGTGGTGGGCGGCCTGGTGATTCCGTTCTGCATCCTCGTGTTCGCGAAGAACCGCGAGAAGACGGGCCTCGTGGTGGCCGCCAGCGCCCTCGTGGTGGCGGGCGTGCTGTGCAAGCGGGCGTGGCTGCTGTTCACCTCGTTCATCACGCCGAACGTCTACGGTGCCCCGGGCATCCTGGGCGATGGCGGTTGGGGCCTGCTGGCCAGCTACGGGCCCACCCTGCCCGAAGTGCTCATCGTGGTGGGCGTGATCTCGGTGGGCACCCTCGGCTTCCAGCTTCTGGCCGGCACCCTGCTCGTGCCCGCCACGGAAACCGAGGCCGTCCGCACGGCCGTCGCCCCCGATCTGGACTTCGACCCCCAGACGGCCTAACGGAAGGGGATCGACGCTACGGGACGTATCGGGACGCTGCTGCGCCGCGCCCCGCGTCGTCCCCTTCAACCCTCGCCTCTCTTTCATGCCGCCGAGCCCCCTCCGTCCCCCAACGGAGGGTGCTCGCGTATACTGAGGAGTGCGACATGATGTGAACCGACGGCGAAAGGGGAGATCTGTGATGTTCGGTAAGGAAGAGGTGTGCGCTTATTTGGATGAGCGCGGGGTTCGCTACGAGCGGGTGGACCATGAGGCGGTGTTCACCATGGAGGGCATGGCGGCGCTTGAGCTGCCCTTCGCCGACGAGGTGGTGAAGAACCTGTTTCTGCGCGACGACAAGAAGCGCAACTACTATCTGGTGGTGATGCCCGAGGACAAGCCTGCGAACTTGAAGGCCCTGCGCCGCACTTTGGAGGCGCGGCCCTTGCGGTTCGCCTCCGAAGACGACCTGGCCGCCATCCTGGGCGTGCGGGCCGGCGCCGTCACCCCCTTCGGCGTGCTGCACGACGCGGAAGGGAAGGTGCAGGTGGTCTTCGACGAGGACCTGCGCGATCAGGCGGCCGTGGGCATCCATCCCAATGACAACACCGCCACCCTGCGTATGCCCCTGCCCGACCTCCTCGCCCTCTTCGACGACCGCGCCGTTCCCTACCGCTTCGTGCCCATGGAGGCACCTGAGGCAGCCCCTTCGGCGGAGTGAAAGTCCATGAAAAGCGAGACCATTGTCTTCTCGCGGCAGATGCTGACGGTGATCGTGGAGCATACGCGGGTGGTGACGGCACGCCTCAAGGAGCGGTGGGGCCTCTCCTATAACGAGTTCACGCTTCTGTATGCACTTCTGGAGGTGGCCCGACCGGTGGATACGGGGTCGTTGGGGGAGTATCTTCTGCTCCGGCGCGAGACTGTGACGGGGCTCCTTCTCGATTTGGAGGACAAGGGGCTCGTCGTGAGGGTTCCCGGCCAGAAGGACCGGCGGGTGCTTCTCGTCCAGCTGTCCCGAAAAGGGGCGACAGAGACCCGCGAGGCGGCAGCCGATCTGGAGCGGTTGCTCTGCGCGGCGTTCATGAGCTCCATGCAGGATGCGCAACGGCATATGAGAACCTGGGGCGGCATGCTTGCCAGCGTGAGCGCGCTGCGTGGGACGGCGGTCGTCCCTTTCTGTGAGATAGATGAGCCGACGGGCATCTTCAATGCGAGCTACTACCTCTATTGGCGCCTCATGGTGGAGGGGTGGTCCGAGGCTGTGCGCAGGGAAGGCGGTATCTCTCTCGTCGAATCGCGTGTGCTGGGCCTGGTGAACGAGCTGGGCCAGGCGAGCCCCGCTGTGTTGGCTGACCGCCTCTTTGTCTCCCGCAGCAGCGTGTCGGTGGCGAAGGGCGCATTGGTGAAGGCCGGTCTGCTGCAGGAAGCGCCCGATCCTTTCGACGGCCGCGGCTCCATCTTGCGCTGCACGAAAACGGGCGCGGCGCTCGACGGGTCGCTCTCCCGGGCGTTGGGGGCTGTGGCCCAGCGGGGGCATCAATCCCTCTCCGACGAAGAGGTGACTATGCTCAACGGCTGGTACATGAGAATGTACGCCGACTATCGGTGCTACCGAAACAATACCGATAGTGTAAACTAAATTGCAGCATCTTCTAAACTAAAACCCGTATAAGCTGGCACAACTCTCTACAGCTTGAATGAAATATTCCTATGGCGGCAATTATCCATTGCTCCTATCATGCGGGCCGTTGGTTCGTTATGAAGGAGGGTATCATGGAGGAATCGTTCGAGTTGACCGGCCGCATCGAGGAGGCGGGGCGACCGCAGCCCCTGTCGCGGCGCGGGTTCATGCTGGGAGGGGCGGCCCTGGGCCTGTCAATGGCCGCCGCTCTGGCCGGATGCGGTTCGCCCAGTGACGGCGACGCTGGCAACTCCGAAGCCGAGAAGGGCGCTGCGTCGACCGATGCTCCTGCGACGGTCGACGAGACGCTGGATGTCGATGTGGTGGTCGTGGGCGCCGGCATTGCCGGGCTGTCGGCGGCGGTGCAGGCTTCCGAGGAGGGCCTCGCGACCCTCGTGCTCGAGAAGGCGACGGCTGCCGGCGGCAACGGGGCCGGCACGGAGGGCATCTTCGGCGTCGGCTCGTCTCTGCAGAAGGGGCTCAACATCGACGTCGATCCCGTCGAGATCGTCCGCACCGAACTGGAAGAATCGCAGTGGCGCTCCAGCGGCGCCCTGTGGTACGACCTGGTGAGCCACTCCGCCGAGAATATCGCATGGCTGCAGGAAAACGGCGTGGAGTTCAGCGGCGTGGTGGACAACTACGGCAGCGGCCTGTTCGAGACGATGCACTGGTGGAAGGACAACGCGGGGGCCGTGGGCTACGTGCCGCCCATGCAAGCGGCGGCCGAGGCCAACGGCGCCGAGTTCCGCTTCTCTACGGGCGCGACCTCGCTCGTGATCGGGGAGGACGGCGCGGTGCGCGGGGTCTACGCCCAGACTGACGACGGCAAAACCCTGCAGGTGAACGCGAAGGCCGTCATCCTCGCGTCGGGAGGCATCGGGGCCAACCGCGAACTGCTGCCCCAGGCCGGCATGCCCGAGGCCGCCATCGACGAGATGATCGTCATGTGCGTGCCCACGGTGTGCGGCGACGGCTTCACCATGGCGAGCGCCGCCGGCTGCAAGAGCTACCTGCCCAACGCCTCCATCCAGGCCTTCACGGCCATTGAGGGCTTCCCCATGGACACTGAGCCGCCCTACAGCACCTTGAACTGCGGCAGCGGCATCGTGAGCTGCGGTCTGAACATCTGGGTCGACCAGGACGCCAACCGCTTCACCGACGAGTCCATCAGCCTCACGTTCAACGTGGCCACGCCGGCCATCACCTGCATGGGGAACAAGGAGAGCTACGTCATCTTCAACCAGGCGCTGCTCGATATGCTCTCCCAGGACCCGGCCGACAAGGAGTACCTGGATGCCGCCCTGGCCGAGACCATGGGGAAGAGCATCTACGAGGCCGACACCATCGAGGCTCTGGGGGAGGCCTGCGGGCTGCCCGTCGAAACCCTGAAGGAGACCGTGGAGATGTACAACGGCTTCTGTCGCGACGGGTTCGACGGCCAGTTCGGGAAGCCGAAGGAGTTTTTGAGCGAGCTGGCGCAGCCGCCCTTCTACGCGGCGAAGATCTCCAACCTGTTCATCGTCGTCGACGGCGGCATTGCCACCAATATCCGCGCCGAGGTGCTCGACGGCCAGCAGAACCCCATTCCCGGCCTGTACGCGGCGGGGCTCGACGGCGCGATGCTCTGGCACAACGTGTACACCCAGAACATGCCCGGCACCTGCGTGGGCAACAACGTCCACACCGGCCGTGTGGCCGCCATGAACGCGAAGGCCTACATCGGGTAGGACCGCACGACAAGCCCCTCCCCGCGTGAGCGCCCCGACCAGCGTCATGCCGGCCGGGGCGCAGATTAACTTTCTTCAGCTGCAGAAAAGCGCACTCTACGCAACGAGCAAGAACTAAACACTGTGAGGCCGGCGGTTTCCTAGCGTCGCCGGCGGCGCTCCCTGGCGATGGACCGCATTTCCTCGAAGAGGGTGCGGCCCTTGGGGGTGGCCACGAACTCGTCGCGGAACACGGCGATGAAGTCGGTGGAGAATTCCATGTCCTCCAAATCGAAGAGGCGCAGGTTCGCCCGGCGGTCCAGGCCGAAGCGGGGCACCAGGGTGTCGGGCGCGATGCCGATGGCCCGGCCGAAGTCGTGGGCGAAGTACTCGTAGTGGTCGCGGAAGGGCATGGTCTTCAGCGTGACGCGGGCGCCGTGCTCGGCGAAGTGATCCGCCACCGCGTCGCGCTCGTAGCTCTGGTACACGTCGGGCGGCAGAAGCAGGCAGGCGCCGTCCAGGTCGGCGGCGCAGAGGCGCTCGCGGGCGAACAGGGGATTGTCGGCGGTCATGAACAGATGAGTTGCCTCGCTGGTGAGCACGAAGCCCGGCCGTTCCTCGGTGAGCTGGCGCAGCCCCTCCTCGCTGAAGCTCTTGCATCCCACGATGGCGATGTCGTTGGCGTGGCCGTCCAGGGCGTCCACGGTGGCCAGAGGGCCGCTGTCCGTCACGATGTCGATCTTGGCCGCTGGCCGCTTCTCCCCGATGGTGCGCCGCGCCTGCAGCAGCACATCCTCCAGCCAGGGCAGGTTCGTGGCCGACACCGTCACGGTGAGCAGATTGTCCTCCAGGCTGCGGTACTCCTCGGCCACGGCCTCCCAGGAGGCGAGGAGGTTGCGGGCCGTGTCAACGAAGCGCCGCCCGGCTGCCGTGAGCTGCGGTCGGCCGCCGTGCTCCACGAGGGCGCAGCCCAGTTCCCCTTCCAGCTCCGCCACGTGCTCGCTCAGCGTCGGCCGCGTGATGAACAGGCGCTTGGCCGCGGCGGAGTAGTTCAACTCCTCGGCCAGTACCAGGTACTCTTCCAAATAGCGGGTATTCACCGGTCCCCTTCCCTCCCTCTTGGGCGGGGCCTGCGCCCCGCGCTGTAAAACAAACTTTACAACAGCGCAGGACATTTGGGTAGGGAGGGAAAATCTTCCGCCGGCCCCGGCAATTTGCCTCCCGTCTTCTGCGTCCCGCAGCCCCTACCATGGGTGCATCGAGACACCGCCGAGGAAGGGAGAACCCATGAGTGTCGATCGTCGAACGTTTCTGAAGGGGGCCATGCTGCTGGGAGGGGCCGGCGCCGCGGCCGCGGGCCTGGGCGGGTGCGCCCCGGCTGCGAACCTGCCCGATACGGGCCAGGAGGTTGCCGCTAAGAGCGACGCCGAGCTGGCCTTCGAGGCCGCCGTCGCCCCCATCGAGCCGGCCGCCGTGCCCGAAACCTGGGACGAGGAGGCCGAAGTCATCGTCGTCGGCTCGGGAGCCGCGGGCGTGAACGCCGCCATCCTGGGCCAGGCCGGCTACCAGGTGCTCATGCTCGAGCGCAGTCAGGAGCTGAACGGCAACTCGAAGCACTCGTCGGTGTTCTCCAACATGGGCGGCCACAAAGTGGCCGAGGAGCGCCAGTTCGCCTACCCGGAGTACCCCTACGACGTCGACCGCATCTTGGAGTACGTCATGGCCTGCCAGCAGCAGACCGGCGATCCGGAGCTGATCCGCGCCATGCTCGTCGAGGGCCCGAAGTGCATCGACTGGATGAACGAGAAGGCCGGCGCCAAGTGGGTGCCCATGAACCCGAGCCCCGCCGGCGCGGGCATGCTGGAATGGGAGGGCATGTCCACCCCCACCAACGGCATCAACGTGAACCTCATCCCCTTGCAGCTGCTCACGGACGCGGCCCGCACGGCCGGCGCCGAGGTGCGCGCCGGCAGCAACGTGGACACCCTCGTCTTCGACGGCGAGGCGGTGGTGGGCGTGAAGGTCACCGAGGAGGCCGGGGAGAAGTTCATCCACGCCACCAACTGCGTCGTCCTCTGCGCCGGTGGCATGGAGGTGAACCGCGCCATGATGCAGAAGTACTCCGCCACGGCGCTCGCGGGCATCGCGAACATCGCCACGCCGCCCAACGGCACCGGCGAATGCATCCGCATGGGCCAGGGCGTCGGGGCCGATCTGGCCGGCTTCGACTCCACCGGCGCCTTCGACGGCGGCGTGTGGTGGCGCGACTACGACGAGTTCGACGTCGAGATGGACTGCCACATCAACAAGGACGGTAACCAGGTGGTACGCCAGCCGTGGCTGCGCATCAACCGCGAGGGCAACCGCGTGCCCTACATCGGCACGAGCGCCCGGGTGTACCCCTACCAGAACGGGCTGGCGCCCTCTTCTGAGGGCCTGTGCGAGACGGCGGCCATCGAGATGAGCCAGCCGGGCGGCAAGACCTACTGCATCTTCGACTCGAAGTACGAGCAACTCATGCTGGACAACTACTTCGGCCAGGTCATCTGCCGCAAGGGCAAGATCCTCGCCGAGGACGACCCCTATTACGACCGCGTGCCCGAGTACCTGCGCGACTGGCACACCGGGTTCGCCGACATGGTGGAGGCCGGCGTCATCCGCAAGGCCGACACCATCGAAGAGCTGGAGGAGCTGCTCGGCCTGCGCCCGGGCGTGCTCACCGACAACGTGGAGAAGTGGAACGCCGCCTGCGAGGCCGGCGAGGACTACGCGCCTACTTACAAGTACCCCGCCGAGTGGCTTTTGCCCCTGTCCGAGCCGCCCTACTACGGCGCCATCACCGGCGGCCACGTATTCGGCTCGAAGTGCGGTCTCAAGGTGAATCCCGACATGCAGGTCATCTCCACCGAAGGCGCTCCCATTCCCGGCCTGTATGCGGCGTGGCACACCGCCGGTGGTTCGGCCGGCGATGGCAATCCGGCCGGC
>OFHN01002022.1_pt1 | contig 12895 bp, 15 predicted proteins | sample 1521321 | NCBI WGS metagenome assembly OFHN01 (sample SAMEA3504130, study PRJEB24116) | mouse gut metagenome | biome: mouse gut; feature: mouse-associated habitat; material: faeces | place: Denmark | collected 2011
CCGCCAGCAGCATCACCGCCAGGGCCGCCAATCCCAGAATCTTGTATTTCATCGCGCCTCCTCTTCCCTGCTCTTCCTGAAAGAGGAAGAATGAAAACCCGCCGGCTCAGCTGCTGATATCGTCGTTCTGCATGACGGTGTTGAAGTACTCGATATTGCCCAGGCCGTAGACCTCGTCGGAGAGCATCCGCCCGGCGGACCGCTTCTTCTCCAGCAGGCGGCGGTTGATCTCATAGATGAACTCCACGCTGGTCTCAGTGGTGTTCTTTACCCGGAGGGCGGCCTTTCTGGAGAAGTACTGGAAGATCAGCGCCTCCACCCGCTCCTCGTTCATGCGCACGGTGCGGATGATGAGCAGGACCCGGTTGTCGTTGCGGATCCGGCCCAGGAGGAGCATCAGCACAAACACGAAGGCGCTGCCCACCGAGGCCGTCAGATAGTCCCCAGCTCCGCAGCAGATGCCCACCACGATGGTCCAGAATATGTACACCGTGTCCCGGGAGTCCTTCACCGCCGTGCGGAACCGGACGATCGACAGGGCGCCCACCATGCCCAGGCTCATGGCCAGATTGTTGCCAATGACGATCATCACCGTGGTGGTGATGACCGTGAGCGCCACCAGGGAGACGTTGAACTTCTTGCTGTAGATGCTCCCGTCGTGGCTGATCCGGTAGGAGAGGAAGATAAAGCAGGCAATCACGCTGGCTACCGCCAGCCGGGTGATGATGTTCTCCAGGGACAGATCGCTGGACTTGCCGAACATCTCAAAGAGCTCTTTTCTCATGGGGATACCTCGCCATAAAAACGCGCTGGGGCGTGTTTAATTCTGGTAGTGCAGTCCCGCGCTCCTGGCGAGACAGTATTTGCTCTGGGTTGTCTCTGAGCGGTTGGCGGCGCTGACCAGATCCTTGATGTAGCTGAGCAGAAAGCCGTTGTACTTCACCTCCAGCACCGCGTTGAAGGGGTCCAGCACCGGGTACCGGAGCAGCTGGGGGGAGAAGATGTCCCAGCTGGCCTCCGTGGCCACGATTTGGCTGTCCAGGGTGATGCGAATCTGGTTCTCCTTGGCGATAAACGCCCTGCGCCGGTACTCCACCACGGCCTTGGGCCGGTAACACCGCGCCTGCATGAGGCCGAAGCACTCGGCGGCAAAGCTGTCGCTGTAGCGGAGCAGGGATCGGCAGTCCCCCAGGATCAGCCGCTCCGCGTCCTCCCGGTTCAGCCGCAGGGACCGCTTCTTCTGGTAGGGCCCCTCCTTCTGCTTCATCTCCAGCATGGCGAAATCGGCGGCCGGGTTGTAGATCCGCAGCCGGATCTTCCGCCGCAGCTCCAGCCCCTCCATCTTGTCCTGGTAGTCCCCGTCGTTAAGTGTGTCGAAGTAGAGGGAGCGAATGGCGTAGCCCTGGGGGCCGTTGTGGGCGTCCTCCAGCATGACGCCGCTGAGCCGGTCGCACAGGCGCTGGCCGTCCACCAGCGTCATCAGATATTTCTTTTCCTGCCGCAGCACCTCTCTCATTCCGCCGGACTCTCCTCCTCCGCTCCGCACCGGGGTCCTCCCCGCCGCTGGGCGGCAGGGCTCCGGGGGCTGATTGTCTGCCGGACATTCCGTTCTCCGGCCTATTATACACCAGGTCTTCATCGGTTGGAAGCTGCTGCGCAAAAATGGTAAAGGCCTGCGAGATTTTTACACGGGCCTCTGAGGGTCCCGTCAGGAGGGCTCCCCCCTGCCGCGCCTTTTCGACAGCTGTTTCTATTTTATTTTATCACGGTTCCGTTCCAGATGCAAGGCCAAGGTTCCCCCGCCTGCGGAAATCCGAGGAGGCGAGCCGTCCCCGCAGCCACCCTGTGGAGCCCCTTACTCGCCCCGGAGCTCTCCTGTATTTTTCCGCTGTGCGCCATTTTCTGGTTGATTTTACCGTTTTTATGTGCTATATATAGTATGAATTTGCGCGGCATTTCCTGTGACGCCCGGTGGGCTCTTACCGCGAAATATTGGGAGGGATGGCTTATGGAGAGCAGAGATTACGAAAATATACTGGGCGCCCTGCCGGACACCGGCGTATACGTCATCCGTGAGGAGGATCGCAGGATCCTCTACTTTAACAAGAAGGTCCGTGAGGTCTCCCCGGAGGTCCGCCTGGGGGACGCCTGTCACGAGATCTGGACCGGCTCCTGCAACTGCTGCCCCCTGCTGACCATCGAGGGCCGCCGGGAGAGCCGGTCCGTCAGCTATAACGCCAGCTACGGCGGGGTGGTGGACGTGTCCGCCTCCAGGGTTCTGTGGGAGGACAGCATCCCCGCCTTTGTCATCACCGTGTCTCCCAGGCCGGACCACGCCGGCTGCACCTACCGGAAAATTCTGCGGGTGGATCTGGCCCAGAACATCTGCGACGTGCTCAAGTCGGACCCCGAGGGCTGGCAGCCGGGCCAGGGCTGTCTCTCCCGTCAGCTGGAGCAGTTCGCCCGGTCCGGCGCCATCCACCCTGAGGACGTGGAGCGCTTTGCCGCCTTTGTCCAGCCCGACCACCTGCGCACTCTGCCCCGGACCGGCCGGGAGACCCTCCATCTCATCTACCGCCGCCGCGCGGACAGCGGGTACCGCTGGAACCTGATGGAGGTGATCCCAGACCTGTCCGGCGGTGAGATCCGCTACGCCATCCTCTGCGTCAAGGACGTCCACAATGTGCTCCGGGAGGGCCTGGAGCGGGAGGGGGGCAGCGTGCGCAGCCAGGAGCTGATCCGCACCCTGGGGGAGCGGAATTTCAGTATCTACACCATTGATCTCAACGACGGCGCCGCAGACCCCATCCGGGTGGACGGCCAGATGCGGGAGGGCATGTCCCCCCTGGCCCTGCCCTGGAGTGAGCTGATGCGCTTTCATATCCAGGACCGCCTCCACGGGGCCTATCAGGCGGAATTTCAGCGCCGCTTCTCCCTGGAGGGCCTGCGCCGCGCCAGGGACGAGGGGCGGCAGAAGACGGAGCTCCTGTGCCAGTGGCGCAGCGCGGAGGACTACCGCTACATCTCCGTGACCGCCTACTTCGGCCAGGGTCCCAAGGCCAGCGACTACACGGTCCTGGCGCTTCAGGACGTGGATAAGCAGATGCGCCGGGAGCTGGCCCACTCCATGCGGGACATGCAGATGGCGGCCGTCCTCCGGTCCCGGTTCAAGATGATGAACATCGTGGATCTGGAGAGCGGCCAGTGTGAGCGGGTCAGTCTCGCCCAGCCCGCCGAGAGCTCCCAGACCGGCGACTACGCACAGTACATACAGACTGCCCTGTCCGCCCATGTCCATCCGGCGGACCGTGACAACTTCTGGGCCCGGCTGTCCCTGGAGCACCTGCGGGAACGGGCGGAGACCATCGAGGACTACGGGGAGGAGGTCTGCCAGTACCGCCTCCTGGGCCAGCCGGTGCGCTGGATCGAGCTGCGCGTCATCTACAGCCGGCAGGATGAGCGGGTGATGGTCAACATCCTTGGGCAGGACATCACCCGGGAGAAGCAGCAGGAGGCCAGCCAGCTCCAGACCCTGGAGGACCGGGCCCACATCATCAGCAGCCTGAGCAGCCTCTTCTTCTCCACCTACTACATCGACCTGGAGCACGACTCCTTCCGGGCCGTGATCCAGCTGCGGCGGGTGGAGGATGTGCTGGGCGAGGAGGTCAACTTTACTGCGGCCCTGCAAATCTACGCCAACCACTTTATCCACCCCGACGACAGGGCGGAGTACCTGCGGGTGATGGACCTGCGGAATCTGCGGGAGAATCTGCGCTGGTGGCAGCCCTGCGTGGCGGTGGAGTTCCGCAAGCTGCCCGACGACGCCGGCTCCGACAACTGCGGCTGGGTCCGGGCCACCGCCGTGCTGGCCCAGACCGGCCCGGACGACATGCCCAGAACCGTGGTCTACGCCGCCCAGGACATCTCCGCCAACCGGCACGAGCGATAAGGGGGCTCAATGATGGATAAGATATTGGTGATTGATGACAGCGCCGTCCAGGGGGAGTTTCTGAGCTCCATCCTCAAGGGTGATTACGATGTAACCGTCTGCCAGTCCGCGGCGGAAGGTCTCCGGGCGGCCAACGAGGGGGACTACTCCCTGATCCTGCTGGATGTCATCATGCCGGAGATGGACGGCTTTATGCTCCTCCGGGAGCTGAAGTCCACGGAGCTGACCCGCCACATCCCGGTCATCCTGCTCACCAGTCTGGCCGACGTGCAGTACGAGGAGCGCGGGCTTCTTCTGGGGGCGGTGGACTACGTGGCCAAGCCCTTCAGCCCAGTGATTATCAGGGCCCGGGTGTACACCCACATCCAGCTCTACCACTACCAGAGCAAATTCCGGCAGCAGGCCATGGTGGACGACCTGACGGGCGTGGCCAACCGGCGGCGCTACGAGGGCGAGAGTCTGGCCAAGTGGCGGGAGGCCATGCGCTTCTCCCTCCCCTTCTCCGTGTGCATGTTTGACATCGACAAGTTCAAGCTCTACAACGACACCTTTGGCCATCAGGCCGGGGACAAGGTCATCGCCGCCGTGGCCCAGACCGTGTCCTCCTACTTCCACCGCGCCACGGACCTCTTTGCCCGGTACGGCGGGGAGGAGTTTGTTGCCGTCTTTGTGGGCAACGACGGCCAGTCCGCCTTCGAGTTCCTCAAGACCGTGCGGCAGGCGGTGGAGGACCTCCACATCCCCCACAACTCCCCGGTCTGCCAGTGGGTCACCATCAGCGTGGGCGGCGCCAGCGTCGTGCCCAAGTCCGGGGACAGCTACGACACCTACCTGAAGCTGGCGGACGCCATGCTCTACGACGCCAAGCGCCTGGGCCGCAACCAGGTGGTGTGGTCCAACGCCGGCATGGAGCCGTGGCTGGAGAAGTGAGCGGGGCAGAGAAAATATGGATAATACAGAGAGGGTGTGAAGCCGCCGCTTCACACCCTCTCTCGTTTCCCTGGTCTTTCAGACCTTTGGCCGGTACCGCATGCTGGAGACCGTATATACGGTGATAAAGGCGTCCGGGTCCAGCTGATTGATGAACTGCATCAGCTTCTGATACTCGTTTTTGTCCACAATAGCGATAATCTCCCGCTGGGGCTTCAAGGTGTAGGCTCCCAAGGCCTCGTAGACCGTGGCGCCGCTGTGGAGCTCCCGGAGGATGAACGCCCGCAGCTTCTCCTCCTCCCTCGTGATGATGCACACACGGCGCTTGACGCTCTGTCCGAAGATGAAGTAATCCAGAACAATGCCGTTGAAGTAGGTACCCAGAATACTGAGCACCACGGTCTTGGAGTCGTAGACCAGCGCCGAGGACAGGGCGATAATCATCCCGGACACGGACATGGCCTTCCCCAGGTCGATGTGCAGGTACTTGTTGAGCATCTTTGCCACGATGTCCAGACCGCCGGAGGAGGCGTTGCGGTTAAAGAGGATGCTCAGGCCCACGCTGACCACCAGTATGTAGCAGATCACATCCAGCTCCGGGCTGTCCGTCAGGGACTGGTAGTTCGGGAACACCCGCTCCAGAATGCCCAGAAATACGGGCAGCAGTATGCTCGTATACACGGTCTTGACGCCGAACGCGTTGCCGCAGGTGGCAAAGCCCGCCAGCAGCAGCGCCACATTCAGGATCATGGTGATGGAGGATATGGGCAGGGGGATGAAGTTGGCCAGAACGATGGCTGCGCCGGAGATGCTGCTGACCGCAGCGTGGCTGGGTACGAGAAAGAAAAATACCGCCGCCGATATGATGGCAATGGCGGCCGTCAGAATGGCCGCTTCCCGGGCCAGCTCACGCCAGGACGGGCAGGCCGTTTTGATCTTTTCCATAGTAGTATACCTCGTGTTGTCTTCACAGCGTATTCTCTCCAGTCCCCCGAAAGGGCCCGGACCAACGTGCCAGCGAATCGCCCCGGTTCCAAGGCCTGCGCGCCATTCTCGCGCCTGCCTTTTTCTATATTAATACATTTATTATGAAGTTGCAAGAGCCTGTCCTGTACGCTCAGGGAAATCAATTTTGAAGAATAGTACAAATATCCGAGGGATTCAGGAAACAGTTAAACATAATTTGCGAAAGAGGACGTTTAGAATTTGAATCAGCCTTCCCCGTCATAGGGCTGCGCGTCCTCTCCGTATTCCAGGCGGTAGCTGTCAATCAGGCCGTTTACATTGTAGGTAACAAAGATCCGGATCTGGCCGTCTTCCGTCCAGAAGTCAAGGCCGCAAGAATCGCTGTGAATGATCGCCGCGCACGCCGCCTGTTTCGGCATTTCCTTCGTGTTGACTTCCTCATAGGGGGAGATCCCGAAATAGCCGCCGTTCTTCGTGTAGAGATCCGCGCTGCTGTCTTCGTCACAAACAAGCTGCTGCGTTTTGTCGCTGCGGTCACGGGAAACGGGGTTCTTGTAGCCGTCCGCCGCGCTGTACCATTCCACCGTGCCCCAGCCGGGCTTCACGGCCTGGCGGTACGCTTCAGTCTTTCTTGCCAGCCGGAAAACCGGAATACTGACTACATCGGTCACGATATAGCGAACTTCGTTTTGCTTTTTCATGGTGAATCCCCCTTTTAGGTATAAAAAAATTAGCTTGCTGGTAGCAAGCTAACTGGTGCTTGTTCCCTGCAAACTAATAGTAATGGCTGCCCCGTCCCTCCTCCCCCAAAATTATAGTTGTATTTCCTGCAAATCAGTGGTACAATAAAAAAGATAATCCGCGAACCACGTATCAAAGGAGTGTATACGAACTATGGGCGAGAACAAAGAGTACATGACCCACCCCGACGAGCTGGGGTGCATCCACATTTCCGAGGACGTGCTGGCCTCCATTGCTGCCGGCGCTGTGGCCGAGGTGGAGGGCATCAGCGGCCTGATGAACGTGGCCGCCAAGTCCGGCGTCAAGGGCGTCCGTCTGGCCGTGGACGAGGACGGGGCGGTTGTGGATCTGTATGTCATGATCCGCTACGGCTACGCCATCCCCGAGGTGGCGGACAAGCTCCAGAGCGCCGTCTCCGGCGCCGTCGAGTCCATGACCGGCTTTGAGGTCAAGGCTGTGAACGTCCACGTGGGCGGCGTCTGCTTCCAGTAACGGCCTGACCTGTGTGTTTGAGAGAGAAAAGGATCATCCATGATTAGAAACGTCGCCAGAGAGATTGCCATGCACCTCTCCTATGAATTGAGCTTTACCGATCTGAGTGCCGGGGAGCTGCTGGACCAGCGCTTAAGCAGCTCTCACTTCGGCGCACTCGCGCCGGAGTACGAGGTCTACGGCGAGGTGCCCGGTCCCAGCCAGCGGGACTACATCCGCAAGCTGGTAAACGGCATTGCCGTCCACGGCTACGAGCTGGACCAGTACATTGAGAAGTACGCCAAGGGCTGGCGGTTCGAGCGCATCCCCCTGGTGGCGGGGGCCATCATGCGTCTGGCCATGTACGAGATCCTCTACATGCCGGAGATCCCCAACGGCGCGGCCATCAACGAGGCAGTCGAGATTGCCAAGAAGTACGAGAGCACGGAGGTAGTCCGCTTTATCAACGGCATTCTGGGCTCCTTTGTCCGGGGCGAGGCGGCGGACTCCGTCGGCTCCGCAGGCAACCCGTCTCCGGCAGCGGCGGACGGGGAATAGACGAGCCAAAAGGGCGCACTGCTGTGCGCCCTTTAGCCTGTTAAGAACACGGAAGAAAGAGGAGGCGAGGCTGTGGAGCGGCATGTGTACGGTGTAGGAGAGCTCAACGGACTGATTAAAACGGTGCTGGACAGCATCCCCCAGCTGGGGAATGTGTGCGTCCGCGGGGAGATCTCCAATTACAAATACTACCCCTCCTCCGGTCACCACTACTTCAGCCTGAAGGACAACGAGGGAGCCATCCGGTGCGTCATGTTCAAGGGTCAGGCCAGATATCTCCGGTTCCGTCCGGAGAACGGGATGCAGGTGCTGGCTGTGGGCCGGGTGAGCGTATTCCCCCGGGACGGGGCCTATCAGCTCTACTGCGAGGTTCTCAGCCCCGAGGGCGTGGGAGATCTCCACGTGGCCTTTGAGCAGCTCAAGGAGAAGCTGTGGAAGGAGGGGCTCTTCGACGAGACGCACAAAAAGCCCCTGCCCCCCTATCCCCGGACCATCGCCCTGGTCACCTCCGGCGTGGGGGCGGCGGTGCGGGACATGATCCGCATTCTGGGCCGCCGCTATCCCCTGGCCAAGGTGAAGGTGCTGCCCATCCGGGTCCAGGGACAGGAGGCCCCGGCGGAGATCGTGGGGGCCCTGCGCTACGCCAACAAGTACCGTGTGGCGGACCTTATCATCACAGGCCGGGGCGGCGGGTCCATTGAGGACCTGTGGGCCTTCAACGACGAGCGGGTGGCCCGAGCCATCTTCGCCTCGGAGATCCCGGTCATCTCCGCCGTGGGCCACGAGCCGGACGTGACCATTGCGGACTTTGTGGCGGACCGCCGGGCGGCCACCCCCTCCCACGCCGCCGAACTGGCGGTGCCGGACCAGACGGAGCTGCGGGAGCGGCTCCAGAGCCTGTCCCTGCACATGAACAGAAGCCAGGGCCAACGGCTGGAGCAGCTGCGCCAGCGGCTGAAGGCCCTGGCGGACAAGCGGGTGATGACCGACCCAACGGCCCCGGTGCAGGACAAGCGGATGCTCCTGGAGCACCTGCGGAAGGAGCTCTCCCACAGCGCCATGAACCGACTGGCGGGCCCCCGGCGGCGCACCGCCGAGCTGGCCGCGTCCTTGGACGCGCTGAGCCCCCTGAAGGTGCTGGGCCGGGGCTTCGCCCTGGTCACCAGTCCGGACGGCGGCATTTTACGCCGGGCCCAGGACGTGCCGGTGGGGAGCGAGATCACGGCAAGGCTGCGGGAGGGCGCGCTGCGCTGCCGGGTTGAGGAAGCAATGAAGGAGGAATGACCATGCGTGAGAACGGAAAGGAAAACAGGAGCTTTGAGGAGCAAATCGCCCGTCTGGAGCAGATCGTCAGCCAGCTGGAGCGGGGGGACGTGAAGCTGGCCGACTCCCTGGCCCTCTTCGAGGAGGGGACCAAGCTGGCGGCCTCCTGCAATACCATGCTGGATCAGGCGGAGCAGATGGTGGTCAAGCTGCGCAAGGGCCCCGACGGTGAACCGGAGGAGCTGCCCTTTGAGGGGGAGCTCCTATGATAAATTTTCAGGAGCGGTACGATCTTCTCCGCAGGGAGGCGGAGGAGTTTCTGGGGGGCCTGTTCTCCACCGGCGCACCCTATGGCCGTCTCCAGGAGGCCATGAACTACAGCCTTTTAGCCGGGGGCAAGCGGGTGCGCCCGGTGCTGACCATGGCCGTGTGCGAGGCCCTGGGCGGGGACCGGCGTCTGGCCCTGCCCCTGGGCTGCGCCCTGGAGCTGGTCCACACCTACTCCCTGATCCACGATGATCTGCCCTGCATGGACGACGACGATCTTCGCCGGGGCCGTCCCACCTGCCACAAGGTCTACGGCGAGACCATGGCCGTGCTGGCGGGGGACGCCCTCCAGGGGGAGGCCTTCCGGGTGATCGCCTCCGCCGGCGGCCTGACCGGGGAGCAGCGGTCCGATGCGGTTCTGGCCCTGGCCCGGGCCTGCGGCGCTGACGGCATGGTGGCCGGTCAGGTGCTGGACATGGACAAGCTGGCCGGAGACGAGGCGTCGGCCCGGCAGCTGTGCGGGCTGAAGACCGGGGCGCTGCTGCGGGCGGCGGCGGCCCTGGGGGCCATTGCCGCAGGCGCCTCCGCCAGGGAGCGGGAGCAGGCGGAGGCCTTCGCGTCCCACGTGGGGCTGGCCTTCCAGGTCCGGGACGATATGCTGGACGTGACCGCCGACCAGACGGAGCTGGGCAAGCCGGTGGGCTCGGACCGGGCGGAGGGCAAGCGGACCTTCGTGGACCTGCTGGGCCTGGGCGGGTGCGGCGCGCTGGTGGCGGAGGAGACCCGGCTGGCCAAGGAGGCGGTGTCCGCCTTCCGGCACAGCGGTTTTCTGCTGGCTCTGGCGGACAGTCTGGCGGACAGGAGGAAGTGACCGTGCGCCTGGGAATGCTCACCAACAACCCGGTCATCGACTGCGGCCTGCTGGCTTGGTTTCTGGCCCAGCTCATCAAGGTGCTTCTGGACGCGGTGCTGCTGCGGCGGCTGGAGCTGGGCCGCTTTGTCTCCAGCGGCGGAATGCCCAGCAGCCACTCCGCCCTGGTGGTGGCCTGCACCGCCGCCATCGGAAAGCTGTACGGGATCCAGGGCCCGGTGTTCGCTCTGTCGGTGATTATGTCGTCAGTGGTGATGTACGACGCGTGCAACGTCCGCCGCAGCGCCGGGGACACGGCCCGGCTGGTCAACCAACTGCTGGAGCATGTGGAGCGGCTGACGGCGGAGGACTTCGCGGACAGCCTCCGGGAGGTCATGGGCCACACGCCCCTGCAGGTGCTCATGGGGGCGCTGCTGGGCCTGGCCGTGGGCCTGCTGGCGTAGAGCCGCGTACAAAGAGAGCGTCCCGGGGGCCGGGGCGCTCTCTTTGTATGCCCGGTATACTGCGCTGTTCCAGACAGTTCTGCCAAGACGGTTGTACATTGGGCAATGGCCGGCTGCAATCACCGCCATCAAATAGGGATTGAATATCGTCCGCATTGGTGATATACTTCAAAGCAAAGCGAAAAATGCGGATTCAGCGAGGTAACGAGGCCTATTGGCATATGCTGAAAAAATACAACTGCCCTGCGATCTTTATCCATGAGCCCTCCATAACATAAGTCACAGAAGATTTTATCGAAAAATTGGGAGCCGCACTATAGCTCCGGAGGATCGGAAAGCTCCTCTTAGCGCAGAACAAATCTCTTCTGACAGCTGCCGCATCAAACAGGAGGTTTTTCCTATGAAACAGTACGAGTATAAGGTTATTACTATTGCAGCAGCCATTCCCGTCACTACGAAAGGATACGAAAAGCTCGCACAGGAATTTGAGACGCAGCTCAATGAGCTGGGGAGGGCGGGCTGGGAGCTTGTGCAGCGCACAGACGGCCTCTTTTTCTTCAAGCGGGAAATAGCGCTGCAGTAACGTCTCAGCGGCAAACCGGCAGCGACAGCAGCGGAGGAAAGCCATGCTCAAACGGGCCTATGTGGAGATCACCAATATCTGCAACCTCCGGTGCGCCTTCTGCCCGGGCACAAAGCGACCGGGGCGGTTCATGCCGCCGGAGGAGTTTCGTCTTCTGGCCCGCCGCCTGCGCCCCCATACGGGCTTTCTCTACCTCCACGTGATGGGGGAGCCCCTGCTCCACCCCCAGCTGGGGGAGCTGCTGGAGATCGGGGATGGGGAGGGATTCCGGATCTGCCTGACCACCAACGGGGTCCTTCTGGAGCAAAGACATGCGCTCCTGCTGTCCGCCCCGGCGCTCCATAAGCTCAGCGTCTCCCTCCACAGCATGGAGGGCAACAACGCGGGGGCCCTGGACGGCTATCTCACCGGCGTGTGGGAGAGCGTTCAAGCCCTCTCCCGGGCCGGGACCATCTGCGTCCTTCGGCTGTGGAACATCGGGGGGCAGGAGTCCCGCAACGGCGAGATTCTGGCATTTCTCGGGGACAGGCTGGGGACGCACCCCCTGGACCTGCCCCAACCCAGGCGGGGCAGCTGGCGGCTGGGCGAGAGGCTGTACCTGGAGCAGGCGGAGAAATTCGACTGGCCCGACTTGGAGGCGGCGGAGACGGGAACCCGGTTCTGCCTGGGACTGCGGGAGCAGGTCGCGGTGTTGTGCGACGGCACGGCGGTTCCCTGCTGCCTGGACCACGAGGGGGACGTGCCCCTGGGGAACCTGCTGGAGCAGAGCCTGGAGGAAATTCTGGACGGCCCCCGGGCCAGGGCCCTGGTGAAGGGCTTTTCCGACGGCAGGCCGGCGGAGGAGCTGTGCCGACGGTGCGGGTTCGCCACGCGGTTCGGATGAGGACGATGGGAAAGGATACCGGGATGAACGAGAATCTGGCGGCGATGGTCCGGCCCCTGCTGGACTGGTATGATGTCAACCGGCGGACCCTCCCCTGGCGGGGGACCGGGGACCCCTACCGGGTGCTGGTGTCGGAGATCATGCTCCAGCAGACCCGGGTGGCGGCGGTGATCCCCTACTACCTCCGCTGGATGGAGGAGCTGCCCGACGTCGAATCGCTGGCGGGGGTATCGGAGGAGCGGCTGATGAAGCTGTGGCAGGGCCTGGGGTACTACAACCGGGCCAGGAACCTGCAGAAGGCCGCCCGGATGGTGGTGGAATCGTTCTCCGGGCGGTTTCCGGAGGAGTACGAGGACCTGCTCCGCCTGCGGACATGTGGAGGCGGCGGTCAGCTACAAAAGGCGGACCTGGACCTGTCCGGCGTGCGGCACGGTCCATCAGCGGGAGATCAACGCCGCAAAGAACATCAAAGCAGAAGGTTTGGCGCGGTTCCGCGCCTGACTGATAGGCCGGTGGGGACGCCGGTGAATGCCCATGCTCCGCCTGGAGGGCGTTGAGCGAAACGGAATCGGGTTCCGCTTCGCTCAGCGTTTTCCAGAAGCGGGAAGTGGGAAACGAGAGGGCGTGTGCGCACGTCCAAAGCCCTGCGGGGCGTCCACAATATTATGACGATGCAAACAGGCGCAAAGGACCGCGCCGGAGCAAAACAGGGAGGACACCATGCTGAAGCTGACCCTTTTACCCGAGGAATACCTCACCATCAACGACAGCGTTGTGATTCAGCTCAAGCGCGTTGCCGGGGGGCGGGCCGACCTGGCCATTGACGCGCCCCGGGAGTTCCCCATCCTGCGGGGCACGGTGCTGGAGCGCAGCGGCGGGCAGCGGCCCGGCTGTCTGGCTCCGCCCACAGGCAAGCGGGCCAGGACCCGCCGGGACCAGATTTTCCGCTGGAACGACGACCGGGAGCGGG
>OFHN01002029.1_pt1 | contig 12850 bp, 11 predicted proteins | sample 1521321 | NCBI WGS metagenome assembly OFHN01 (sample SAMEA3504130, study PRJEB24116) | mouse gut metagenome | biome: mouse gut; feature: mouse-associated habitat; material: faeces | place: Denmark | collected 2011
AGTTGTTCGTGTCCCTGTTCATGTGAATTTATTAGGCAACTGAACTCTTCACGAATAAGTATGGCATATCTATGCCAGGTTCTTGTACTTCTTATCCTATTTCCCTAATATATCATTGACAGATTTTATTATTTGTTATACCATATGCTTAGTAATACAAAGTACATAAAATACCAAAGTAATTTGTTCCTGCCCCCACAGGGGTACGACGCACAAATGGGGGATTGTAATGAATGAAAAATATGAAAGGCAGATAAAGAAAGGCGTTTTAGACATGCTGGTTCTGAGGCTCCTGGAAAAGGAGCCCAAATATGGCTATCAGATCATCCAGGAACTTCGGGAAAAAAGCGGGGAAGCCTTTTTGCTCAAGGACGGCACTTTATACCCCATTCTGTACCGCCTGGAGGACGAGGGGCTGGCGGAGGGCAAATGGCAGGAGGCAGAGGGCAGGCAGACGCCAAGGAAATATTATCAGATAACAGAAAAAGGCAGGCTGGCTTTGCAGGAAATAAAAGCCATCTGGGAACAAATATCAGAAGGAATTTCAAGAATTATGGAGGAGTAAGACCATGACACCAGAAAGTTATGTAAACGCAATCATCAAGAAAGTAAAATGCAGTAAAAACAGGAGAAATGAAATCAAAAAACAACTATTGGCAGATATCAACAGCCGGATCAGCCAGGGGGAAACCTTCCAGGGCATCACCGCACAGATGGGGGCTCCCATAGAAATAGCAGAAGATTTTAATGAAAGTATCCCAAAAGAAGAGCAAAAAAAATACACCCAAAAGAAACTGCTGAAAATTATTGTTCCCGCCATCGCCACCATGGCAATCCTGGCATTCCTTGTTTATTGGCTCCCGCTGCCCTTCTACACCAGAGGGAAATAAGCCCCACCCCTGGGGTACACTAGTATAAACAAAAAAACATTGGAAGCAATGGAGGAAACCATCGGGCAGATCAACAGCTCCGATTATGGCGCCCTCCAGGCAAACGCCATCCCCCAAATGCAGCCCTACCTGACCCAGGAAGCCCTATCCTCTGCCAAAAGCACCATTCCCGGGGACTGGGGCGAATTCCGCAGCTTCGGCAAAGTTTACCTTGCGGAGCTGGTCCAGTCAGGGGTGCATTTTGCCGTGGGGGAAATGAACGTATCTTATGAAAATGTAACCGTTACTTTCCGCCTGACCTATGACCAAAATATGAAACTGGCTGGCATTTATATAAGATAGGGCAAATATTGCCCACTTCAGGCACCTAAAGGAGGGCTGGCCATCAGCTCTCCTTTAAGGCGCTTTGGCCCGGGTAGTGTTTTTCCACCGTTCCCATCAGTTTGTCTATTTGGCTGATGACTTTCCGCTGGCAATCCATAAGGCATTGCATCCCATCTGCTATATTTTCCCCCATAGCCCCAAGCTCCCTTTCGTCTGTTATTGCAGACATATAATTCAGATACTTTATGGCATATTCAAATACATGGATTGCGGCTAATACCCTTCCTGCCTGTTCCTGGACATGGTGTAATTCATCTGCAAGGTTGTTCATAGGCTGTGGTCCTTTCCTGTTTCTTCTATAAGATATATCAATAGTATGCCCATCCCCCCGGATATCCATTCCGGCCCACAGGCTTAACCGGGCATTTTCCCCTTACTTGTACCAGACGCGGCAGCGCCGGCAAGCAGGGGGTCTTTGCCTGGAGGTGTGCATATATTCTCTATAAAACAGGTATCACTGCCCCCAAAAGCCCTGGCTCTTCCAGTTCCGCCCTGGCAAAACCAGTGCCATGAAGCCCTTCCGGGGTCATTTCCAGGTAATATGCTTTCATCTTGTCATAGAAACAGTCCGCCCCTTTCATGCACCCGCCGCCCAGCACAAAAATGTCCGGGTTCACAGCAAAGCTGATGCCTGCAAGCATCACTGCCAGGTCCTGTGCCATCTGCCCCGTAAGGGAAACTGCCCAGCCCTCCCCCTTCCTTGCCGCATCAAAAACTTCCCCTGCATGGGCCAGGGTCCTGCCGCAAAGGCGGCTCCCTCTCTCTGTAAGGGCATCTCCTGCAGAAATCCCTTCAATAGCGCCGGGGTACAATCCCCGGAAGCTTTCTTTCTGGTTCCTGCTTACAACTGTCCCCCCAATCTCCCCGGCATAGCCTGCGGCTCCCGGTATCAGCTTTCCCTGATAAACATACCCACCGCCTATACCAGTGGATACCGTTACATAATACACAGACTCATAGCCTTTCCCTGCCCCCAGCCGTGCCTCTGCCAGGGCTGCTGCGCTGCCATCGTTGATCACCGATACCGGCAGCCCTGTATGGTCTGTGAGTTCTTTTTCCAGCCCCACATTCTCCAGGCCGGGAATATTGGAGATATAATGGATCTTCCCCTCTTTGTCCACCACACCGGGAATGCCGATTCCGATTCCCTGTACCTGGCCTTCCTTTCCCTGCTCCCTGATCAGGCGCACCAGCTGGGAAAGGATCGCATTCTGCCCGGTGGCTTCCTTGTGCAGGTCTTTAATTTCAAACTGTTCATTTATGGTTGCAATTCTCACATTGGTCCCCCCAAGATCAATGGCAATATACTCTTTCATCTTCTCTCCTTCCTCTCCTGCCAAAGGCACCCAGCGCGCCATCAGCATTCTCAATGGGTACCCTTTGCCTGCCCCTTATTATCCCCGATCCGCATGGTCAGCCCGATCCGCTTTTTGGGGACGTCAACAGTAAGCACCTGCACTTCCACCACATCCCCCACACTGACAGCTTCCAGGGGATGCTTAATAAACCGGTCCGTTATCTGGGAAATATGCACCAGGCCGTCCTGGTGGACACCAATATCCACAAACACGCCGAAGTCGATTACGTTCCGCACTGTCCCCTTTAATACCATCCCCGGCTTTAAATCCTTCATGTCAAGCACATCGCTGCGCAGGATCGGGGCAGGCATATTCTCCCTGGGATCCCTGGAGGGCTTTTCCAGTTCCTTTAAAATATCCGACAAAGTAATTTCGCCGATGCCAAGCTCCAGGGCCAGCTGCTTTTTATCCTTGATTTTTTTCTCCAGCGTCCCGGCAGCCGTCCCGCCGCCTGCCTCAACCCCCCGGGAGGTTTTCCCCCCTTTTCCTTCCGGCTCCCGGGAAAGAGGCTCTCCCATGGTTCCCATAGCCGCCGCCAGCGCTTTGCCCATAGCGGTATCCGTATTCCGTATCACCATCCTGGGCTGCCTGCCCTTTGTTTCCTTTCTCTGGGCAGGGGCTTCTTTTTTCAAAGTCCCCTTGTTTTTCGCCGCCTGCTTCTGGGCAAGGCGCACATCCTCCATGGTAAGCCCCAGCTTTTCCAAAAGCTTTAAGGCAGCCTCATAGGATTCCGGGTGTACGCTGGTATCGTCAAGGGGATTGTCCCCCTCGGGAATCCGCAGAAAGCCCGCACACTGTTCATAAGCCTTAGGCCCAAGCTTGGGCACCTTTAAAAGCTGGGCGCGGTTCTGGAAGCGTCCGTTCTGTTCCCGGTAATCCACAATGTTCTTGGCAATGGTTTTAGAGACACCGGAGATATATTCCAGCAGGGAAGCAGAAGCGGTATTTAAGTCTACCCCTACCTTGTTAACACAGTCCTCCACCACGCCCCCTAAAGCCTCTCCCAGCTTTTTCTGGTTCATGTCGTGCTGGTACTGGCCCACGCCAATGGATTTGGGGTCAATCTTTACCAGCTCCGCCAAAGGATCCTGGAGCCTCCTGGCTATGGAAGCGGCGCTTCTTTGCCCCACGTCAAAGTTGGGGAATTCCTCTGTGGCCAGTTTGCTGGCAGAATAGACAGAAGCCCCCGCCTCGGAGACGATCACATACTGCACCGGGGTATCCAGTTCTTTGATCAGCTCCACGATCACCTGCTCAGATTCCCTGGACGCGGTCCCGTTTCCCACACTGATCAGGGAAACCCCATATTTTTTGATAATCCTTTTCAGCTCCGCCTTGGCTTCCTCCACCTTATTCTGGGGGGCTGTGGGGTAAATCACTTTGGTATCCAGCACCTTGCCGGTAGCGTCCACCACCGCCAGCTTACAGCCGGTACGGAACGCCGGGTCCCAGCCCAGCACTACCCTGCCCACAATAGGCGGCTGCATCAAAAGCTGCTGTAAGTTCTTGCCAAAAACGGAAATCGCGCCGTCCTCCGCCTTTTCTGTTAATTCGTTCCTGATTTCCCGCTCAATGGCAGGGGCGATCAGCCTTTCGTAGGAGTCCTGTATCACCTCCCTAAGGGCAGGGGCTGTAAATTCATTTTCCCCGGCGATCACCTTTTTGCCCAGGTATTGCAGTATCCTCTCTGTGGGGGCAAGGATTTTAACCGTAAGGAACTTTTCATTCTCCCCCCGGTTTAAGGCAAGCACCCTATGCCCTACAGCTTTCTTTAAAGGTTCCTCATAGGCGTAATACATCTCGTAAACGCTCTGGGCCTTTTCATCCTTGGCTGTGCTGGTAAGGGTTCCCTCCTCCATGGTGATGTTCCGGATATACATGCGGTAATCCGCCTCATCGGAAATCATTTCCGCAATAATATCTTTTGCCCCCTGGAGCGCCTCCTTTTCATCCTTCACGCCCTTTTCTTCACTTATGTATTTGGCCGCTTCCACCTCCAACGGCTGGCCCGCCTCCTGGGCAAGGAGATACTGGGCAAGGCCCTCCAGCCCCTTTTCCTTTGCCACGCTTGCCCTGGTCTTGCGCTTGGGCCTGTAAGGGCGGTAAAGGTCCTCCACCACCACCAGGGTTTCCGCCGCCAGGATTTTTTCCTTTAATTCCTCTGTAAGCTTGCCCTGTTCCTCTATGCTTCCCATAACCTGTTCTTTCTTTTCCTCCAGGTTGCGGAGATAATTCAGCCTTTCATACAGCTCCCGCAGCACCTCGTCATTCAGGGAACCTGTAGCCTCCTTGCGGTAACGGGAAATAAAAGGAATGGTATTTCCCTCGTCTATCAGCTTAACGGCAGCTTCCACCTGCCATTTTTCCACTTTCAGTTCTTCTTTCAGCTTTAATATAATATCCATTTACTTTCTCCAATTCATCCATGCTTTGTGGTTGCCCTGCTGTCTATCTGTGGCTTCCTGCTCCCGGAAGGGCACAGATTTTTCCAACAATAACTATTATAGTGGATGTGCCCTCCCTTTTTCAAGAAAGAAATCCCTGTTTTTCAGCAAAATAATAACCCCTCCCTGTTATAGCACCATTACCAGCGTCCCTGCCCCGATCAGGATGCATCCGGTCAGGGATTTGCTTGTAAACCCCTCATGCAGGAACACAAATGCCAGCACCAGGGTGATCACGACACTCAGTTTATCAATGGGCACTACCTTAGAAGCATCGCCTAATTGCAGCGCCCGGTAATAGCACAGCCAGGACGCTCCCGTGGCCAGCCCAGACAGGATAAGGAAAACCCAGCTCTTTTTGCCAATCTCCGTGATCCCGCCCTGGGCATGGGTTAAAAATACCATGCCCCAGGCCATGAAAACCACCACCACAGTCCTTATGGCTGTGGCCAGATTGGAATTTACCCCTTCAATTCCGGCTTTGGCAAGAATAGAAGTGAGTGCGGCAAAAACTGCCGATAATAACGCAAATACAAACCACATGATTTCCTCCAATTTCTGATATGATTTAATAATATTCCCAAAAAGCAGGGAAAGCGGCATATCACTCCTGCCGCTTTCCCTGCCTGTTTATCCCTTTCCCGGCCCTTAAATTTCATTCCCGGGGATTTGGGGGATCCCTGCCAGGCCTTTTGCCAGTTCCTTGTCTGTGGGGATATAGTCTGTCATTTCTCCATTGTTAAACCGTTCATAGGCTTTCATATCAAAATAACCGGTCCCTGTAAGCCCGAACAGGATGGTTTTCCCTTCCCCTGTCTCCCTGCACTTTACAGCCTCGTCAATGGCAACTTTGATGGCATGGGAGCTTTCCGGTGCGGGAAGGATGCCCTCCACTCTGGCAAACTCTTCCGCCGCCTGGAACACGGCTGTCTGCCCTACGCTCACAGCCTCCATGTACCCGTCTGCATATAGCTGGGAGAGCACGGAACTCATGCCATGGTAGCGAAGCCCGCCTGCATGGGTCGCCGCAGGGATAAAGCCGCTGCCAAGGGTGTACATCTTTGCCAGGGGGCATACCTTTCCGGTGTCGCAGAAGTCATATACATACTTTCCCCTGGTAAGGCTGGGGCAGGAAGCAGGCTCAACGGCTATGAAACGGTAGTCTGCCTCTCCCCGCAGCTTTTCTCCCATAAAAGGGGAAATCAGCCCCCCTAAGTTGGAACCGCCCCCTGCGCACCCAATGACCACATCCGGCTTCACCCCGTATTTGTCCAGCGCCGCCTTTGCCTCCAGCCCAACCACTGACTGGTGGAGCAGCACCTGGTTAAGGACAGAGCCCAGCACATAGCGGTAGCCCTCCTGGGAAGCCGCCGCCTCCACCGCTTCCGAAATGGCACAGCCAAGGCTTCCTGTTGTGCCAGGGAACTCTTCCAGGATTTTCCTCCCCACATTGGTGGTCTCAGAGGGGGACGGCGTCACCTTTGCCCCGTAAGTCCTCATAACCTCCCGGCGGAAAGGCTTCTGTTCATAGGAGCATTTCACCATATATACCTGGCAGCCGAGCCCAAGGTAAGCACAGGCCATAGAAAGGGCCGTCCCCCACTGGCCCGCACCGGTTTCCGTTGTCACCCCCTTAAGCCCCTGCTTCTTTGCGTAGTACGCCTGGGCAATGGCAGAATTCAGTTTATGGCTCCCGCTGGTATTGTTGCCCTCAAATTTATAGTAAATCTTTGCAGGCGTCTGTAATTTTTCTTCCAAACAGTAAGCCCGCACCAGGGGCGAGGGACGGTACATTTTATAAAACTTCCTGATATCTTCCGGGATTTCAAAGTAAGCAGTGGTATCGTCAAGCTCCTGCCTGCACAGCTCTTCACAGAAAATGCTGCTCATTTCCTCAAAGGCCAGGGGCTTTAACGTACTGGGGTTTAAAAGGGGCGCAGGCTTGTTCTTCATATCCGCCCGCACATTATACCAAGCATCCGGCATCTCATGTTCATCCAGATAAATTTTGTAAGGGATTTTCTTTTCTTCGCTCATATTTTCCTCCATTCCGCGCCCTTTGGCGGGCTGTTAACAAAGTATAGGATAATTGGGAAAATCCGGTAAGAGCCTTTCAGGCAACAAAAAAACTCTTCTCCCAATCATACGCTGGGACAAGAGCAAACTATCTCCTGCGGTGCCACCCGGCTTGGCGCAATATACTGCGCCCGCTCATCGCATACTATCATATGCTTGATTTGTTAACGGAGTCTCCTCTCCGTCTCACCTACTTCCCTTTCGGTTCGCCCTCAGAAGCCCATTCCCCTATGCTCCCTATGCCGCTTCCCACCCTCTGCGGCTCTCTGTGATAAAGATTACATAAAGTACTTACTCTTCTTCAACGGTTTCTGCTTTTTTTTATAGCATACCAGGAGGGCGCTGTCAATAGTTTTTTGAAAATTAACAAAATAACGGGCCTCCTGAAAATGAATTTTCTTGATTTCCATCCCCTGTGATTATTGCATTTTCCACGAAACAGTGTTATTATTTTAACGATGTATTTTTTACAATTAATTTCAACAGGCACCAAAGAGCCTGCGTCCGCGCGGCATTCGCAGGCTCCGTAAGCAGCTGTCGCTTCCGTGCCGAAAGCCGTGCAGAAAGAGGGAACAAATGAGCAAAACATTCTCCGATTTAATCGCCAGGGTCAATGAGTGCGGGACCAAAAAAGTGGCTGTTGCCGTAGCCCAGGACTCTGCTGTGCTTGAAGCTGTCAAGGCGGCAAAGGAAAGAAAGATCGCAGACGCCATTTTAGTGGGCGACGAAGCAAAAATTAAAGAAACCGCGCAGTCCCTGGATATGGACCTTAGTGGTTTTGAGATTATTCATGTGGAGGATACCACACAAGCCGCCCTTACCGCGGTTAAGCTGGTGCACGACGGAAAAGCCGACATGTACATGAAGGGGCTTATCGACACCAAAGGATTCTTAAAAAGCGTCCTGGACAAGGAAGTGGGGCTGCGCACAGGCAAGCCTTTGTCCCACGTATGTGTGTTTGACATTGAGGGCATTGACCATCTGCTCTTCTTAACCGACGTGGCTTTCATCCCTTACCCCACGCTGGAGGATAAGGTAAACATCATCCACAACACCCTGGAAATCACCAAAGCCTGCGGCATTGAAAATCCCAAGGTAGCGCCCCTTGCGGCTGTGGAAGTAATAAACCCCAAAATGCCTGCAACTGTTGAGGCAGGGGAGCTTACCAAAATGAACCAGGAAGGGAAGCTTCCGGGCTGTATCATTGACGGGCCTTTGTCCTTAGACCTTGCCATTGACCCCGAGGCTGCCAAGCACAAAGGTGCCACCGGCAGGGCCATCCAGGGAGACGCGGATATTCTTCTTTTCCCGGATATCCATGCAGGGAACCTGGTTTACAAGTGCCTGGTACATACAGCAAAGGTGGTAAATGGGAATATCCTCACCGGGACAAAAGCGCCGGTAATCTTAACTTCCCGTTCCGATGATTTTGAAACCAAGGTAAATTCCATTGCTTTAGGCGCTGTTGTAGCGGAAGCAATGTCCAAAAATAACTAATTATCCGGAGGAATACAACATGGCAGTTAAAAGCTTAATCATTAATCCCGGTTCCACCTCCACCAAAATCGGCGTGTTTGAGGATGAAACCCTCTTATTTGAAGAAACCCTTCGCCACTCTACCGAGGAAATCGCCCAGTACGCTTCCATCGTAGACCAGAAGGATTTCCGCAAGCAGATCATCCTGGATCTCCTTGCAAAAAAGAATTTTGACATCAACTCCCTGCAGGTGGTTGTGGGCAGGGGCGGCATGTTAAAGCCCATCCCCGGCGGTACTTACGCAGTAAGCGACGGCCTGCTGGAAGACTTAAAGATCGGCAGGCAGGGACAGCATGCCTCCAACTTAGGGGGCATCCTTGCCAGGGAAATTGCTGATTCCATCGGCATCCCTTCCTATATCGTAGACCCTGTGGTAGTAGATGAGCTGATGCCTATTTCCCGGTATTCCGGGGTTCCCGAGCTCCCCCGCACCAGCGTGTTCCACGCCCTGAACCAGAAGGCGGTTGCCAAGCGCTTTGCCAAAGAACAGGGCAGGCCTTACGATTCCTTCAACCTGATCGTAGTCCATATGGGCGGCGGCGTTTCCGTAGGCGCCCACGAAATGGGCAGGGTGGTGGATGTCTTCAACGCCCTGGACGGGGACGGCGCATTTTCCCCTGAACGGGCAGGCGCAGTCCCTTCCGGTGCCCTGATCAAAATGTGCTTCTCCGGCCAGTATTCGGAAAAAGAAGTTTACAAAAAGATCGTGGGAAACGGCGGCTTTAACGCTTACGTGAACACCAACGATATGAGGGACGTGGAAAAAATGATTTTGGAGGGCGATGGGCATGCGGCGGAAATCCGCGAGGCTTTCATCATGCAGGTTGCCAAGGACATCGGCTCCATGGCCTGCGTCCTTAAGGGAAAGGTTGACCAGATCATCGTTACCGGCGGTATTGCCTATGACAAAGCAGTGGTAAAGGGATTGCAGGAGCGGGCAGGCTTTATCGCCCCCATCACCGTATACCCTGGCGAAGACGAACTTCTTGCCCTGGCCCAGGGGGCGCTGCGCGTGTTAAACGGGGAAGAGCCAGCCATGGAGTATTGACCCTTACCGTTGTTCAGAAAAGGGGATGTTTTCTATCCGAAAACATCCCCTTTTTTTGTAATAAACGCCGGGCCTTACCTGTCATGGGCTGACTTTGCAAACAGAAGGAACATAGGAAAGATTTCCAGCCTCCCTGTGAGCATAGCCAGGGAAAGCACCACCTGCGCCCAGTCTGAGTATACGCTGAAATTGGCCATGGGCCCTACCTTGGCCAGCCCGGGGCCGATATTGTTAAAGCAGGAAAGCACGGCAGTAAAGTTGGTGGTAAAATCCAGGCCGTCCAGGGAAACAATCAGAGTAAACACACACAAAAGCAGCATATAAGAAGCCGCATAAATCCTTGTGGAGCTTAAGGTCTTTTTATCCACAGGTTTCCCATTTACCCGGACAGTCACTATGGCTTTGGGATTAATGATCTGGCGGATTTCCGCCACAAAGGATTTCACCAGTATCAAAACCCTGGACACCTTCATGCCGCCCCCGGTGGAACCGGCGCAGGCACCCACCACCATCAAAAGAAGCAGCATATGCTTGGAGAATTCCGGCCAGAACTCAAAGTCCACCGTGGCAAAGCCGGAAGTGGTGATAATACTGGACACCTGGAAAAACGCCTGCCGCAGGGCATTCCCAATCCCTCCTGCAAAAGACAGGATATTCCACGCAATCGCCCCTGTGGCAGCTGCCACAATTACCAGGTAAACCCTCACCTCCTCCATGGAAAACGCCTCCCGGAACTTCCGGAGAAGAACCAGATGGTACACGCTGAAATTGACCCCAAACAAAAGCATAAACACTCCCAGGGTGACCTCAATGGCAAGGCTCCCATAGCCCGCAATGCCTGCACTGGAAACTGCAAACCCACCAGTACCCGCAGTACCGAAAGCAATGCAGAAGCTGTCAAAATGTGCCATCCCAAAGAGGCACAAAAGCACTGCAAGGACCAGCGTCATTACCCCGTAAATCCCATAAAGGATCATGGAAGTGGTGCGCATCCGGGGAACCAGCTTCCCTGCCGTAGGCCCCGGGACCTCCGCCCGGACCAGGTGCATGGAATTGTCGTTTTCCATAGGCATTACCATCATAACAAATACCAGGACCCCCATCCCCCCGATCCAATGGGTGAAGCTGCGCCAGAAAAGCACCCCATGCCCCAGTTCCTCGGGCTTTGCCAGGACAGACGCCCCTGTGGTAGTAAACCCGGAAACAATCTCAAACAGCGCATTCCAATAGGTTGGGAAAACACCGTCAAGATACAAAGGCAGCGCCCCAAGCAAAGACACAATGATCCACGCTGCAGCCACAATGAAATAACCGTCCCGGCTGCTCATCCTCTGCCCGGAATGGTTCACCCGGGTAAACAAAAGCCCCCCGATCCCCGCAGGGACCATGGTGTAGATAAATCCCGCCGCGTCCCCGTCCTGATAGGCCAGTGACACCAGCAGCGCCGGGATCATTAAAATCACCTCAGTCAAAACGATCTTTCCGATAATACTGATTATTATTCTCTTATTCATAGCATCCTAATATATCCTCCCTGCTGTGGCTTCCCAAAATCCTTTAGTCTGCAAAAATATCTTCCAGGCGGGCTATCTGCCTCCCAATGGTGGCTACCAGCGCCGTATCGCCGGGCATCAGCATATCGTCGCCCCTGGGGATGATGGTCCTCACATCCCGGATGATACAGCCCAGCAGGATATTTTTTTTCAGCCTCAGGTTCTTTAGGGGGATATTTAAGTTCCTGTCCTTTTCATCAATCTTAAACTCTATAAATTCAATCTTACCGTCCATCAGCCGGTAAAGAGATTCCACTGCGTCGTTGTCCTCTGCGTTCAGTAAGGACCGCCCATAGCCAAGAATCCGGTCCGCTGCCACATCCTCCCTGGAAATGGTGCAGATCCGGCTTCCCGGCTGGAGCACCTTCAGCCTTGACTTGGCGCTGATGCGGGATATCACCTTGTTGATTCCCTGGGATTCCGCAAACATGGCGGCAATCAGGTTGTACTCGTCATTTTCCGTCATGGCAATAAAGGCGTCCGTGTTGGCAATATCCGTCCCCGACATGGAATCAAAGTATGCCAGGGTATCGTCCCGCATTACCACTGCCTTTGGCATTGCGGCAGAAATCTCCTCCGCCATCGCCTTATTTTTTTCCACCAGGGTCACCTTCGCCCCCTGTTTGATCAAAACCTCCGCCAGATAATAGGAGATCCGCCCGCCCCCGGAAATCATAACCGACTGCAATGGCTTAATGGGCAGCTTCAGCTTCTTGAAAGATTTCCGGAATTCCTCCGCCGCCCCTGTCATATAAAGGACGTCCCCGGACTTTAAGACCGTCTCCCCGTTAGGCACAAAAGCCTGGCCCTGCCTGACCACGGCACAGATCAGCAGGTTGATCCCCATATTCCTGTTAATCTCAATCAGGGATCTTTCGGCCAGGGGCGACTTATCATTTACCGTCATCTCCACCAGCTCCGCCCGCCCCCGGGCAAATACCTCCACCCTGGTAGCCAGGGGAAAACGCAGGAGGCGGTAAATCTCCAGCGCTGTGGCCAGCTCCGGGTTAATGATCATGGATATCCCCAACTTGTCCTTATAAAAACGGTTCTGCCGGGAATAGTCCACGTCCCGGATGCGGGCGATGGTATGCTTCGCCCCCAGCATATGGGCGGTAAGACAGCTTAAAATGTTAAGTTCATCGGAATCCGTCACAGCAATAAACATATCTGCCTCACTGACGTTTAAGTCCTTCAATATGCCGTAGGAAGCGCCGTTTCCCTGGAAGCTTATCACATCCACCGTATTGCTCATGCAATCTACCACGCTCCCCTCCCTGTCGATTACTGTAAGCGTATACCCGTCCCGGGCCAGATGCACGGCAAGGGCAGTCCCGATTTTCCCGCCGCCCACCACAAAAATCTTCATATCATTGCGATGCTTCATTCTTTATTTAACCCCGATTCTTATCCTGATAAAAGAAAACAATTCTATTGTACTACTTTTCTGTAAGAATACAACCACTGTTTCAAAATTATAGCAGAGGAAAAATGATACCGCGCAAACACCCCCAAAAGAAGGGCGGAAAGCCAGTGGCAGGGCCTTCTTTTTGGGGGGTTT
>OFHN01002030.1_pt1 | contig 12847 bp, 11 predicted proteins | sample 1521321 | NCBI WGS metagenome assembly OFHN01 (sample SAMEA3504130, study PRJEB24116) | mouse gut metagenome | biome: mouse gut; feature: mouse-associated habitat; material: faeces | place: Denmark | collected 2011
CGGCGGCAGGACTTGAACCTGCGACCTCCGGGTTATGAGCTGCGCTCAAAGGAGGAGGGTAGACATTTTCAGTGCTTTCCAGCCCGATTGTGTCGGAAAGCATATCCTTTCCAGGCCTATTCACTCCGCTGATTCCGTCGGCGATTTTCCTGTTTTGGGTCAGATTATGGGTCAGCGCATTAAACTCTTTTTCTGGCGCCGGCCATATTGGCTCCGATACAGTTCTGCATAAGCCAGGGGTTTTTTATGATTAGAAGCTCGTTCTTGATTATATATTGTTTCTCCAATCAATGCTGCGACACCGACTGCAGCTCCGGCAAGGTCACCAGATAGTGTACTGACAGCACAAGGAGCAGCTGCAATAAAGGTTCCCATGTCAATTTTGGGGGCCTGGAACCACCCCATATGCCCCTTAAGATCATCAATTTCTTCTTTGGATTTCTTTAAAAAGATATCTCGGCGCTCATTCTGTATCGTTTCTGGCTATCCATCTACAGATAAAATGAACTCCTCAATATGACGGAGAAAACGTTCCAACTCGTCGTGATAGCGCTCTTTGAACTGACGGACTTTTTGTAGCCCTTTCATGCCATAAAGGCCTTGCGGGACAGGTAAGATCTGGTCGAGTATTGAATTGCGCAAGGCGTTTCGAATGTTGGCCGAACGCTTTGATGCTGTGTGCCTGTCTATATAAAACAGGGATAATATCCCCCCAAAGTGATCCGTCACAGGATCGCGGTCAGTTTCCTGTCCAATCAGGATCGCCAAAAACATCATAAATGCCATTCCCAGTTTTTGATCCACTTGAAACCATTCGGCATCAATACGCCTGGAAAGGCCAGCCCGCACAAGCTCGTCAGCAAAACGGTAACTCAGTTTACCTGTGTGTATATCATACGGCATGCGTGATATAGGGCGTTCTCCACTCAGCCGTTCAGGGTCCAAGGTGAAAAAATCTGCGTTACGGAGAGCCCAGTCAAGGAACTTGTTATATTCCGCATAATGAGAGTATTCATACCCTTCTGGCTGCACAATTTCGATGAGTCCTTCTCTCAAAAGAGAGCGCATAAAAGGCGAAAAACGAGAAGGATCCTTTAAATATTGCACGGGCGCGATGGTTGCAAGCCCGTCCCAGTACAACAATGCCTTTGGCAACCAAGATGGATCAGATATTGAGATGGCGGGATAATAAAGAAGTTTATTCATAAAAGTTCTCTCTCCTTATCCTAACCGGCAGTGCCATACAGGTATGCCCAATTATATGCTCGCAGATAAAGTACAGGTCATAACATCTAATTAAAGAGGTTGTATTAAGCAGCGTACCATATTTTGACGAAAAAAGAAAGAAGAATTACAAAAATTTCCCTGTCTTATGCGAAAAATCCAGCAGAGATTGTACTGCTGAATTGCACCACCGTCTACAAAGAAAAGGCTCTCAAAGAAACGTGATTTCAACAAACCAAATTACCTCAAAAATTTCCTGGACTTCTGCCCCCAACGCTGGTATATTGTGTTGTCAAAGGGGGAGTGAAACCATGATCGATCCGAGGAAGCTCAATCAAATACTTCAAAGCGGCTGTTTCCCACACGGGAGGCAGCCGCTTTTGCTTCCTCTGCAATAACTTGAAATTGCACAACCCCATGGCTCCTCTAAAATGTAGCTATCAAGAAAAGGAGGAGCGAATATGGACACATACGGATACATTCGGGTTTCTACTAAAGAGCAAAATGAGGACAGGCAAATCATCGCCATGCGGGAGTTTGGCGTGGCGGACAACCGCATTGTCCTGGACAAGCAGAGCGGCAAGGATTTTGAGCGCCCTGGTTATCGCCGTCTGGTGCGAAAACTGAAAGCCGGGGACACCCTTGTCATCAAGAGCATCGACCGGCTGGGGCGGAACTACGATGAAATTTTAGAGCAATGACGGATACTGACCAAAGAGAAGCAGGTGGCTATCGTTGTATTGGATATGCCCTTGCTGGACACCCGCCAGGGTAGGGATCTCACCGGAGTACTGATTGCTGACATCGTACTCCAGCTTTTGATCTATGTGGCACAGACAGAGCGGGAATTTCACCCGCCAGCGGCAGGCCGAAGGGATCGCCGCCGCCAAAGCCAACGGCGTACACTTCGGGCGGAAAGCAAAGGATCGGGGCGAGAACTACGAATCCGTCATGGCCGCATGGCGCCGGGGCGAAATGTCCGGCAGAGCGGCAGCCAAAGAACTGGGCGTAGCCCATGGGACTTTCCAGCGATGGTGTAAGGAATAAAATTTGGACAGTAAAGTGTGGGTTGCAGTCCACGTAAAATGAGCCGTGGTGTTGAGCAAGGTAATGCCGTTTTCAAGGACGGTGTGCCTTGCTCTTGTCTATTGTGACGGAAAAATTATAACATGCGCCTCAAAATTTTGCAATAGGGAAAGTGGACTGCAACCCACGCTTTGTGAGCCGGATCGGCCTGCAACAGGATGCGAAAAAGCCTTATATAGTCGAAGCAGAAACGGCCCTTTTTCTAAAGGTTTTCAACTTTACGCACCTTTCGACGCTTTGGAGATTTGCTCTTTATTGCCTGTAAACAAGCGCATACCGGGAGATCCTGCCGGGCAGAGAGGGCGCTTTCGTGCTGTTCGTCGTCTGTTGCTGTCTGTTCGTCAGCTTTTCAGGCAAGGACCTTCTCCAGAAGGTATGCTGAGGTCAGCTTGAAACCAGAAATATAGATCTCGGAGGTTGACATGGCAAAGATATGGATTGAACCGGCAAAAGCCAGGGCGACACTTGATCGGCAGCGGGAACTTGAGCGGGCCCTGAGATCTCTCTACCAGGACGTCAACGGCATACGGAACGGCCTGCGCTACAAGATTTCGGGACGCGAGGCCATTGCGGCCCGCCTGCGGGAGGCTGCGGAGCAGATTAGCAGAGAGGCGGAGAGCGCGAAGGCGATGCGCACAGCTCTGGAGCAGGTGATTAGACAGTACGAAAACACGGAGAAGGGGAACCTGGACCGCGTCAAGGCGGAGAAGACCTCTATCCGGCAGAGCGGCATCGGCGGAGGAGTTGCCGATGGCAGAGGCGGCGATGGGAACCACAGCTTGAAGGACTGGAAGGACCTTATTATTGGTGCATTTATACCTTGGGACTTACTTAGGCCGGTTGGTCCGATTACTCCATTTATACCACTGCTTCCGTCAATCATCAGAGACCTTTTCTTCCCTTACAGCGGAGGTAAAAGCCCTGACTACAAGGGCGATGCAAAAATCGATCTTGAGAAAAAATACAAGGATTCAAAGTCCTTCGAGAAGTTTGACAAGTTCAAAAAGGATCATACAGAGACGCTGAAGGACACTAAATTCTACTGGGATCCTAAAACCGGGAAGAAAACCCCGATCGATCCCAATGACGAGAACGCAAAGAAGGAATTTGCTAAGCACAATAAAGGTACCGTTCCTGTTGATGTAACGCTGGCGGGGATTGGAACATCCGGATATATCGCAGGGTTTGCGCTTCCAGAAGATACAGGGTTTAAGGGTAAGTACGGAGGTATGGAAGCTGAGCTTTATATCAGTAAGCTGGAGGGCAAGGCGGAGGCCCATGCCGGCTGGGGTTATGTCGGTGCTTCTCTGGGCGCTACCTACACGGCCTTTTCCGCAAAGGAGAAGGCATACCTTGGCTCTGAGGACTATAACGTCTATGAAGAGGTCAAGGTGGAGGCCGGTCGCGTTGGAGCAAAAGCCGAGGCCCGTGCCGGTATAGTGGATAAAGAGGGGAAGTTCAATCCCAGCATTTACGCTGGCGCGAAAGCCGAGGCGATTGCGGGAGAGATCTCCGGCAAGGCGGGTGTCAAGCTTGGCGGCATTGATGTGGCTGCGGAGGGCAGCCTCAACTACGGCATCGGTGCTCACGCCAACGTGGGATTCCACGATGGGAAGCTCAGCGTTGATATTGGAGCGACTCTCGGCGTGGGAGGCAGCGTGAAGCTTGATATTGATGTCTCTGGCGCGGTGAAGGCGGTTGGAGAGACGGCCGGTAAGGTGTGGTCCGGCGTGAAGAGTTGGTTCGGCTGGTAAGGCAATTGGCATCTACATAATAAAAAGGAGAAGTGAACAATGGCAAAGGATTTTTTACCCATCGGCACTGTGGTGAAGTTGGTTGATTCTGCTGCGCTGGTGATGGTCGCAGGGTATCTTCCCGTAGCGGAGTCCCGGTCGGACTATGTATGGGACTACTTAGGCTTCAAGTTCCCTATCGGCTATACCGATGACGAGGACCTCTACTGCTTTGACCACTCTCAGATCGAGACCATCTACGCCTATGGCTATAAAGATATTGAGCAGGAGATATTCATGAGCCGACTCAATGTTGCCAGGGATGAGGTTGCGAAGATGGTAAAAAACGGCGAGGCGGCGAAGGAAGCTGAAGAGGAACCCGCACCGGCGGACAACGAGGAGGTATAACAGATGTATTCTTATGACAGAGTGCTTCCAATTGGAACTGTGGTACTGCTGGAGAACGCGGACAAGCGGCTGATGATCGTCGGCTACCAGCGGAAGAGGGCCTTGGATGACGATAAGATCTACGACTACTGCGGCTGTCTGTATCCAGAGGGGTTTATGACGCCCAACGAGGCGGCGGTGTTTGACCACAGTCAGATCGACCGCATTGTCGCCATGGGCTTCCAGAACCAGGGGCAGGTCAACTTCGCCGAGCGACTGAAGACGGTCCTGCACAACCGCGAGGCGGGCCAATGATCCGCCGGAATACCCGGGCGGACGTCTTCCTCTTCTGTGGATGCATTTTTACCCCCATAGGGATTATTTCTCTGGTGCTGGCGGGCTTCATGGCCGCCAACATGGATTACCTCATGGCCCACGGCGAGGGGGATGTGCAGCTGATGCCGTTAATCTTCGGCTTCTGCGGCGCGGTAGCTACCGTTATCGGCATCATCCTGCTGGTCCACTGTGTCCGGAGAAGCTTGACCCGGCAGAGGCTTATTGAGAGAGGCGAGTACATCATCGCGGATGTTACCGCCGTCCCCTGCGACTACAGGGTGCGGGTCAACGGCTGGCCAGCCTTTATGGTGGAGTGTAGCTACACCGATCCAAGGACCGGAGAGGTACATATTTTTCAGAGCGAGAACCTGCTTATCGACCCTGCGTACTACATTACCCAGGACACGGTCCGGGTCTATGTGGACCGGGAGAGCGGAGATTACCGGCACTACTACGTAGATGTGGACTCCATCCTGCCGGAGATCCGGCGGCATTAAGGAAAAATCCATTCATCCCGATTCAGATGCAGTTCGTCAGGAAACCGAAAAAACCGGCGGACGAGGTGCTATGATAACATCACAACAAGGGAACACACCAAATAAAAAACCAAAATTAAAATTAGGAGGACAAAACAATGGCAGAGATCAAGGTAACCCCGAGAGAGCTTCGCAACAAGGCGACTGACCTGGAGGGCTTCAACCGTAAATTCCGGGCCGAGGTCGAAAAGATGGTGGGCTATGAGGCCCAGCTGGCCGGCATGTGGGAGGGCGAGGCCCAGAAGGCGTTCCGCAAGGCCTTCAACGATGACAAGCTGAAGATGGAGCGCTTCGCTCTGAACATTGACAAGTACGTCATGGCTCTGCGGGAGGACGCCCAGAAGTATGAGGAGGCCGAGAACAAGGCCACCAATATCGCCACCGAGCGCAAGTAAATCACTGGCTGCGGGTCTGACAGCCGCACCAAACCAACATTACATACATGATTGAAAAGGAGATTTTGATATGGCTATTTCTGGTAATTTGAGAGTAACCCCCGAGAAGATGATTTCTGTCTCCAGTCAGTTCCAGCAGTCCGACAACACGGTGAACAACCTGACCAAGAGCATGATGGATATCGTCAACCAGCTCAACTCCACCTGGGCCGGCGAGGCTGCCACCGGGTACTACAACAAGCTCAAGGGCCTGGACGGCGACATGCAGAAGCTCCACAAGATGATCCAGGAGCACACCGCCGACCTCCAGGAGATGGCTAAGCAGTATCAGGAGGCTGAGAAGGCCAACCTCCAGACTGCCAGCGCCCTGAAGACCAACGAGATCGTCTGAGGACGTTTCGGATGCCGCCAAGCCGACAGAGTCCAGCCGCCCGAAGCACCGAGGGGTGCTTCGGGTGCGTTGGCGTACTTATGGCCGAAGGCCTCCCGATCCGCTTGAGAAAGGGCAGAAGTGAGCTATGTTGAAGAATCCTCTTTTTTACGCCGCCCTGGCGGCAGGGGCTGTTGTGTTCGCTCTGCTGCGGACCTGGTCAAGGTGGAGGAAAAGCCGGAAACAGATGGAGGAGATGTCCCAGCTCAAGCGCAGGGACGAGGCGCTCAACGCGGCGCTGCGGGACCCCCTGTCCAAGGACGCGCCCCGCACCGGCCCCGAGGGGCCTATGGAGATCAAATGGGACGACAAGGCGGTCAACGAGCAGGGCGGCAGCGCCTCGCTGCTTATCGAGCTCATTGAGCTCTCCGCCTACTCCCGGCGGAAATATGTTTTCCGCGCCGACACCCCCATTGTCATTGGGAGCGGGGAGAACTGCCGGATGGTGCTCCCCCGGGACGGGGTTGCCGGCGAGCACTGCGAGATCCGGCTGGAGGGGAAGCGCGCCTGTGTGCGGAGCATCGCGGGGGCGAAGACCATCCTGAAGCGGAAAAAGGTGTCCGCTCTGGTGGGGACGGATGGCGTCTACCTGAACAACGGGGATCACCTCCAGCTGGGTGTGTCGGAGATCCAGTTCAGAATGTTCAAGGCATAAAGGCTTAGAGCCCCTTTTTAACGTTAAATGAAGGATAGAGGTACAGAGGATGGGTATGGTACTGTCGATCTACAGCCAAAAAGGGTTCCGCGAGGTGACTCTTCCGGAGCGGGGGCAGGAGTTGCTGGAGGTAGTACTCCAGAAGGAACTGTTCGCTCTGGACCAGGACGTCTGCCTGGCCCTGGAGAAGCAGGAGGACGGGTGGACCCTGGAGACGAAGAACGCACTGCTCCTGACTGGGGAGAAGAGCGAGCGGCCCAATCTCATCGCGATACACGATGGCCTCCGCTTTGAGGTGGAGACCGGGCAGGGCGGTCGCATTACCATCATCAGCTTTGAACTGACCAACCCCTTCGCGGTCTATCGGAAATATGCCCTGTCCGGGCTTCAAAGGATTAAAATCGGGCGAAATCCCGAAAATGATATTCAGTATGCCAATGACTTTGTCTCCGGCGAGCACTGTGAGATTGTCATACAGGGCGGCAAGGCCAGCCTGTGCGACACCTCCAAAAACGGTACATATCTCAATTTCAGAAGAATATACGGCAACACGATCCTGAATTACGGTGACAGCATCCGGGTCATGCGCCTGAATATAATCTACCTTGGCAACATGATTGCCGTCGACGAGTGCGACGCTTTGAGCGTGTCTCTCCAGCCGCTGGAGGAAGGCATTCAGGCTCTGGCCGCGCCCGCCAGCGCCGAGGGCGGCAATAAGATCCTCTTCCACCGCTCCCCACGGAATCTGCGCAAGCTCTACACTGATACCTTCGAAATCGAGGCTCCGCCCAACCCGCCGGAGAACCGGGACGCGCCTCTGGCCATGACCATCGGCCCGGCGCTGACCATGTCCATTCCTATGCTGCTGGGCAGCGCTATCTCTGTCTGGGCCAGCCGCAGCAGCGGCGGGTCCTCCGGGGCGTTTATGTATATGGGCATGATTATTGCGCTTTCCTCTGCGGTGATCGGCGCCATCTGGGCGTTTTTGAACGTCCGCTATGTGGGGAAGACCCGCAAGCAGGAGGAGAACCGCCGCTTTGAGAGTTACAGCGAGTATCTCCTCCGAATGCGGGACAAGATCGAGAAGGCCCACAAGGAGAACGCCAGCGCCCTCAAGGAGCGCTACATCAGCGCGGAGGAGTGCTGCTCCTTTGACGAGAACAACCCCCTGCTGTGGAACCGGAATGTGAGCTATGACGATTTCCTCAGCGTTCGGCTGGGCATGGGGGAGGTCCCTTTTCAGGCGGAGATCTCCATCCCCAAGGAGCGCTTCACCATGGTGAACGACACCTTGGCAAATAAACCCCAGATTATTCACGACAATTTCAAGATGCTCAAGGATGTGCCGGTGACGGTGGACCTCCTGGAGTACCGCCTGCTGGGCATCGCCGGCGACAACAACCGGAAGGCGGCCATCGCTATCGCCAAGGCGATGATCGCCCAGATTGCCACCTCCAACTGCTACACCGACGTTAAGATCGCCGTGGTCTATGACGCTGACAGCGACATTGACCGGGAGGCCTGGGATTTTGCCATGTGGCTCCCCCATGTGTGGTCCGGGGACAAGAAGATCCGCTATATCGCCACCAGCAAGGCGGAGATGGGCGACATCTTCCACGCGCTGACCCAGACCCTGCGCAACCGCAGCGAGGAGGAGGAAGGCAAGAGTCGCAGCCTTAAGCCCCGGTTTGTCCTCTTTGTAGCGGGACCCCACCTGCTGGACGGGAAGGCCATCTCCCACTATGTTTTTGACGGGAGCCAGGATCTCGGCCTGACCACTGTGCTGCTGGCGGACCGGGCGGAGGAGCTGCCCAACGAGTGCGAGCACATCGTGGTCTGCGACAGTCAGTTCCGGGGTATCTACCACACCCGGGACGGCAAGGTCAACGGCACGCACCTCCAGTTCGACAGCGTGTCCGATGGCAGCCTCCGGAAGCTGTCCAAGGCCCTGGGGCGCATCGAGGTGGTGGAGTCCGAGCAGGGCGGCGAGATCCCCAACTCCCTGACCTTCTTCGACATGTTTGGCGTAGAGCACCCGGAGGACCTCCAGGCCGGCGAGCGCTGGAAAAAAGCCAACAGCATCTCCACCATGAAGGCGCTGGTGGGCTTCCGCAACGGAAACGCCCCCTGCTACCTGGATATCCATGAGCGCTACCACGGGCCCCACGGCTTGGTGGCGGGCACCACCGGTTCCGGTAAGTCGGAAACGCTGCAGACCTATATCCTCTCCCTGGCGGTGAATTTCAGCCCCGAGGATATCGGTTTTTTCATCATCGACTACAAGGGCGGCGGAATGGCCAACCTCTTTGACAATCTGCCCCACATGATCGGCTCCATCTCCAACCTCTCCGGCAACCAGGTCAAGCGGGCCATGGTCTCCATTCAGTCGGAGAACCGTCGCCGGCAGAGAATTTTCACGGAGTATGGCGTCAACAACATCAACGGCTATACCGCCCTCTACAAGAGCGGAGATGCGGCAGAGCCGGTGCCCCACCTGTTTATCATCATCGACGAGTTCGCCGAACTCAAGCGAGAGGAGCCCGAGTTCATGAAGGAGCTCATCAGCGTAGCCCAGGTGGGACGAAGTCTGGGCGTACACCTAATCCTCTCCACCCAGCGGCCATCGGGCACAGTGGATGAAAACATCTGGGCCAACAGTAAATTCCGCCTCTGCCTGCGGGTTCAGGACCGGCAGGACTCCATGGATATGCTCCACCGGACGGAGGCCGCCTATCTGACCCAGGCCGGCCGTTGTTACCTACAGGTGGGCAACGACGAGATTTTCGAGCTGTTCCAGAGCGGCTGGTCCGGCGCTACCTACGACGAGGAGCTGGGCGGAAGCAGCCTGCTCATCGCCCAGATGCTCAGCGCCACCGGCAAGGTGGATCTGGCGGGCAACCACGCGAAGATCAAGCGCAAGGAGGAGCTCAAGCGCCGCTGGGCCGGGCAGCTCATTGACATTCTCCGGGCCTCGGAGAAGGAGACGGGGATGTCCGCGTCGGACCCCGACTTTAGCTTCAACGAGATGCGGGATTTTCAGGAGGTCTTTTACCGGCGCATCTGCGAGCTCCAGCCGGACTTTGAGGAGAACCAGTTCAATACGGCCCGTATCACCGATTTCTGTGCCGTCTACCGGGAGCTGACGGACGTGGAGGAGGAGCAGCTGGCCGACCAGCTGCTCCGCAGGGCCTCCCGGGAGGGGAAGCGCCTGCCGGAGGTCAAGACCCGGACCCAGCTGGAGGTGACGGTGGACTACCTGCGGGATGTGGCGGAGGAGCTGGGCGTGGAGAAGATCCGGAAGCTCTGGCTGCCTGTTTTGCCGGAGTACCTGTATCTGGACTCCCTGGAGGCCTTTACCCGTTCGGCCTTCGATGGGGAGAAGTGGCCGGACCGGCCCCGCCGGTTCCACCTCAGCGCCGTCATCGGCATGGCCGACGACCCCGCCAACCAGGCCCAGGTTCCCGTGTCCCTGGACTTTTCCAGCGGCGGCCACCATATGGTCATCGGTACGGTCTCCACAGGTAAATCCACGATGCTCCAGTCGGTGATCTACTCCCTGGCGGCCAGCTATACGCCGGACCTTGTGAATATCTACTGCCTAGACTTCAGCGCGAAGATGCTCTCAGTCTTCTCCGAGCTGAAGCACGTGGGTGGCTACATGGACGAGACGGATCTGGACACCGACCACATCGGCAAGTTCTTTACCATGGTGTCCCGTATTCTCGACGAGCGGAAGGAACTCTTCGCGGGAACCAGCTTTGAGGACTATGCCAACCACAACGGCTGGACGGTGCCGGCGGTGCTGATTGTGATTGATAGCTACGGAAGCTTTCACGAGAAAACCGGCGAGACCTACGAGGCCATCATGATGCGCATTGCCAAGGAGGGCAACAGTGCCGGCATGTACCTGCTGGTTTCCGCCGGCGGCATCGGAATGCAGGAGTTGCCCAGCCGGCTGGCGGAAACCTTCCGCACAGGGGTGGCGCTGGAGATGTCCGATGCCTTCGCCTATGCGGATGTGCTGCGGGTGGTGCGCCCTCCCGTGCTCCCCGAGAGCAAGGTGAAGGGCCGCGGCCTGCTCTACTACGGCGAGCGGATCCTGGAGTTCCAGACGGCTCTGGCCGCCCACGCCGAGACCGGCCCCGAGCGGACAGACCTGCTCAAGGGAGCCGTCTCCTCCATGAACGCGGCCTATGCCGGACCCAGGGCCAGGGCGGTCCCCCGCATTCCCGAGAACCCGGTGCGGGAGGACTTCACATCCCTGCCGGAGTATGCGGAGGCCCTGGACAAGCCGGAGATTATGCCGGTGGGCTACGACTTCGAGTACGCGGATATCTACTCCCTCAACCTGGTGGAGAACTACGTCCTCCTGGTGACGGGGGCCAAAAAGAGTGGCAAATCGGTCTTTATGGAGAACCTGATGCTCACCGCTGCGGACCGAGGGGACGAGGTGGTCATCCTGGAACTGAGCGACGACACCTTCGCCCGGGTGGCGGAGGAGCGGGGCCTTGCCCGCTTCACCGATGCCAAGGGGGCCCTTGAGCTCCTCACCCGCATTCAGGCGGAGATGGTCAACCGGGCGCAGATCAAGAAGGACTGCCTGGCCCGAAAGTGTACGGAGCAGGAGCTGTTTACCGAGGCCTTGGCCAACCGGCGCATCGACATCTTTATAGGGAATATGACTGCCCTGGTGGGCCAGCTTCACGACGCCGAGTCCCCGCTCGTTGATGCGCAGAGCCTCTTTGAGGCACTGTGCGAGCGGGGGAGGGGCTACAACATCTTCCTCTACGGCGAGGTAAGCGACAAGGACGAGGCAGAGCTGATGGGCTACACCTGCTTTGACAGCATGCGGGGCTACCGCTCTGGCATCCGCTTCGGCGGCCGGTTTGGCGACCAGAAGCTGTTCCTGTTCGAGAATATCGGCTACCAGGAGCAGGACCGCTCCATGAAGAGTGGCATCGGCGTACTCCCCAGCGAGAACAGGGAGGACCGCGTGGTGAAGGTCGTTGTTCCTATGAATTGACAGAAAGGCGTTAAGAGGTATGATAGCGGTTCTTGTCTGCGACCGGAATGAGCGGGAGCTGGCCCTGATTGCCCGAAACTGCAGGGAGCAGATCGCCCGCGGTAGCGGCGAGCAGTTCCAGCTTGAGAGCGTGGCAGGGGATGCGGGACTTGCCAGCGCAGCGGAGAACGAGAAGCTGGTGGACCTGCTGTACTACGAGTTCCAAAAGGGGCAGACGGTCAGCGCCCTGCGGTCCTTCCGCAGGCGCAGCGGGGACACGATGGTGATGCTGATTACGGACCAGAGCGTCTCCCCGCTGGAGTATCTCCGGCCGGGGGTGGCCCCCGACTCCCTGCTGCTCCGGCCGGTAAGCGAAAAGCAGCTGGAGACAGTGAACAGCGAGTTTATGGAGAGCTTCTTTGACCGTTTTTCCAGCAAGGAGACGGAGGCCAGCTTTGTAGTGGACACGCGGGAGGAGAAGATCTTTATCCCCTTTTCCTACATCTACTACTTTGAGGCGCGGGACAAAAAGCTGTTCGTCCGGGCAAAAAACGAGGAGTACGCCTTCTACGATACCATTGAGGCCCTGGGAAAGCGGCTGCCGGACTTCTTTCAGCGCTGCCACAGGAGTTATATTGTCAACACAACCAAAATTGTCCGGGTTTTTCCAGCGGGAAATTATATTGAGCTTAGCGAAGGCATCGGCGTCCCCGTCTCCCGCAGCTATAAGTCTCTGTTCAGGAGTGGCCAGTCATGAGCCAGGGAAAAACACTGTATTTTTCTCCAGCGGAGTTTTTGATTATGCTGGAGCTGGCCGGGGAGACCCCCTGCGCTCTCCTGCGGAGCGGGGCGATGCCGGACGATGGGGAACTGACCCAGGCCTTCGTCTCTCTCTTCCAGCGGGGGCTCATTCTTCGGACCGGGGACAGCTTCGCCGTCAGCGGACCGGGGCGGATGTTCGCCCATATCAGAAACTCTCCCTGGGCGGTGTTTCTGTCGGGAAAGCAGCCCTACGAGAGCGCGGCGGTCTGCTACGTGGAGGAGGAGCTCCTGTGGCTGGGGG
>OFHN01002033.1_pt1 | contig 12837 bp, 12 predicted proteins | sample 1521321 | NCBI WGS metagenome assembly OFHN01 (sample SAMEA3504130, study PRJEB24116) | mouse gut metagenome | biome: mouse gut; feature: mouse-associated habitat; material: faeces | place: Denmark | collected 2011
CCGCCGAAACCAACGGTTTACATACCGCATCCGTCACCTCTGTATGTCCGCCGAGTATTTCTATATTCCGCTCCCCCGCGCCGCGGAACGCGCCGTCCATAATTTCCTGTAAAAGCTCCTCTCCACTTCCCGGCGGCAGAAGAACGGTCAGCAAAAGCCCGAACGGCTCCGCTCCCGCGGCGTAAATGTCATTGCAGTTAATCTGCACCGCCAGATAGCCAACATCCGCCGCCGCGCCTGTGATTGGGTCTGCCGAAAGCACACAGTACTCCCCGCCGAAATCCACAGCGGAGCAGTCCTCCCCCGTTTTGGGTCGCAGAAGCACCTCCGGACGTTTTACGCGGCTGTCCCGCATGGGCCGCATAATGATTTTTTCCAGTATTTCCGGCGGGATTTTCCCGATTTCAAACATTTTCAGCCTTCCTTTCCGCGAAAAACCCCTGTTCCGGTATCAGCCGCCTCCAGCCGCCGCCGAAACAGAGGTTTTGAATCTTTTTTCACACCCGCAAGGCAAAAATTGCAGGCAGGGCTTTCCATCTATTGCTTAAAACTCATGGTATTCCCCTGCGTCATTCTGCTCATAGCCCTCATAGAAATCCGAAGGGTATTCTTCCAGCCAGCTGGGATAGCCGCTTTCTTCCGGTACATTTACAGCCGGTTCCGCTGCCTTGGTGCCAACCCTCACCTCGTCCGCCACAGCGCGGTAGGAGGAACTGCTGAACCAGTCCCTGCTGACCTGCTTGCCATTCTCAAACACCTTTTTATATACGCTGACCTTGCAGCCCGTTCTGCCCGAAGAAGTAACCTCCCGTTCGCCTTCCGGAAGTTCGGGGTCCTCCGTCACAATTTCCTCCGGCTTCGGTATCGTCGCTTCGTAGACCGTTTCAAATTCCAGGCTTCTGCCGGCGCTGTGCGTTTCGTGCCCGTAAATATTGACAGCCAGCTTGCCGCCGCTTGCGGAAGCCTCAATCAAAACAGGGTATTCTGTATTGTTTTTGATTTTCAAATCCTTGTATGTACCGGCAACCGCCGCATCGCGTCCCAGCGGCACATAACCCACCGTCATGGAATGCGGGTGGCGTTCCACGATCTCCAGTTCCGCCATAATCGCAGCATTGTAAATGGTCGTCGTCACCTGGCAGACGCCGCCCGCCATGCCCGGCTCAACCTTGCCGTTGTTGTATACGGCAGCATTTTTATAGCCGCCGGCGGCAGTCTGTTCCCCCAGCCCTTCATTGGCAGAGAATACCTCTCCCGGCGCAAGAATCGTCCCATTGATATTCCGGCAGCCCACTTCAAGGTTATTATTTCGGTTTCTGTCATTTGCGGAATATGTTGTTGAAAACGAACCAATCAAATCCGTTACATTCTGGTTATCCTCATATGTCACGTCCGGCTGCGTCACATCTGCCGCAATCGCCGCCCTGCCGCTTTCCTGTGTTTCCAGCACAGCCGCGGAAAGCCGCGCCGTTTCCGCCCGCCGCATCGTGCGACCTTCTTTTTCTTCCGTAATATCAAACGCGCCGTTCGCACGGGTGATTTTGCTGTCCTCAGCTTCGCGGTCGAATTCCTCCGCAACCTCCGCCAGCTTTTCATCCAGCAGCGCGCTGTTATATGTATATTCTACCGCGATATCCTCACCGCTCCTGAGCAGTGCGCCGACAGCCTTCATGCGTTCCTTTTCTGTGCCCTCCCGTCCGAGCCGTCCGGCTTTTTCCACCGCGCTCTCCACGTCATAGCCAACGCCCACGGCTTCAAACGGTATCTCCCATTCCTCTGCATCGTAATACAGTGTCAGCGTCTTGCCGTCCACCTCTGTTGTATATTTCCCGCTTAACAGCTTCAGTGCTTCCTCCGTACTCATGCCGGAAACATCCGTCCCGTCAATTGTCACGCCGGGATAGATCCCTTCGGAGTGCATCACTTCCCGTATTTTTTCGTTTTGGAAATAAACATATCCAAACCCTGCCGCGCCAAGCGCAGCAATCAGGACAGGCAGCACAATCCAGAGTTTTTTGCTTTTGGAATTTGCCCCTGTCACTTTATTTTCATCTGACATTTTGTATCCGCCCCCTTACTTCTCCCATGCCATGCCAAACGGCAGGCACAGGCCGCGAAAAATCCCTGCCCCAAAAGCAGAACATTTCCCGCAATCAATGCAGTTTCATCTATCATAACGGAGTATCCGTCAAATTACAATAGCAATTCCGTTAAAATTCCTTACATTTTTTTTACATTTCCAATACCTTGCGTATTTTCTGCCCCTTCTCCCCCAAATATGGACGTCCGCTTTTCGCTTACAGGATACGCATGTTTTCCGCCAGACAGCCATAGGATTGTTTTATAACGCCTCCGAAAGGAGTTTTTCACATGAAAAAAAGTTCCCTCCCCGTCATCATATGTGCCTGTTTCCTGATATTCGCCCTTCTGCGCTATCCGGCAGCTATGCTTGCTGCCTCTGCCGAAAGTGCGTCCCTCTGGTTCACCCGCGTTCTGCCCTCTCTGTTTCCCTTTATGGCGGCCTGCGGGCTTTTGCTGCGGCTTGGTGCGGCGGAACGGCTCGGCAGCTTTCTGCAACCCGTTATGAAACCGCTTTTCGGGCTGCCCGGCATCTGCGCTTTTCCTTTTTTTCTGGGCATACTCTCCGGTTATCCCATGGGTGCGAAAATTACAGCCATGCTCTACGAAAAAAAACTGCTTACCAAGGAAGACGCCAGACACGTCCTTGTTTTTTCCAATAACCCCGGTCCGCTTTTCCTCGTCGGCACAGTTGGCGCGGCATTTTTTCACGCGCCGTTCTGGGGCTATGCCCTCCTGCTTTCCGCATTCCTCGGTGCGCTTGCAACGGGTATGCTCTGGCGTTTCAGGAGGAAAACCAAATCCCATGGCTCTGCCCATCGTTATCCCTCCGCCGCGCCCGTTTCCCCGATGGACGCGCTGTCTTCTTCTGTATCCGATTCCATGGCAACAATCCTCCAAATCGGCGGATATATGATACTTTTTGGTGCGCTGGCGGAAGCGGCGGAGCAGTCGGGTCTTTTCAGCCTGCTTTCCCGCCTGTTTTCCTTCCTGCCTGTTTCCTCCAGTTTTTTGCAGGGAATCTGTACCGGTCTGCTGGAAATGACAAACGGCGCGTACCTTTTGAGCGCTGCCGGTGATGCGCTCCCCGTACGGCTGACCGCCGCCGCCTTCCTTGTTTCCTTTGGCGGGCTTTCCATACTCGGGCAGACCTTCGGCGTACTGTCCGGCGTGCCCTTTTCCAAACGGGACTACTGCCTCGCAAAGCTCTGCAACGCCGCTTTCAGTGCGCTCTTTTTCCACGCCCTGTTTCCGCTCCTGCGAAGCCGTGCGGAAAGCGCCGTCCCCGCGTTTTCTCTGCTCACAGACACAGTATCCTCCCCGCTGGCACATTCCGCATTGCCGCTGCTGTTCTTCTTCTGCGTGCTGTTCTGGGCGTTCCGCGGGAAACAAAAACAGTGAAGCTTTTGGGCCCCACTGCTTTATCATTTTCCGATTTTCAGTTCCTGTATGTTTTCCGCGAGCACGTTCAGCGTCTGGGCAAAATAATCGTCCGTTTTTATGCTTTCGCTGTAAACGACGGCTTTCAGCTCCTTCAGTTTACTTTCCGCGTCGCTCAGCATTTCCTCCGCGTATTCCATCGCGCCGAGGCGCATTTCCTTGGAAGTTTTTTTCGCGGAATCAATAATTGCCGCCGCCTGCTCATATGCCTTTTTCGTCACTTCGTTTTCATCAATCATGCGCACCACGCGCTCCTCAGCGGTTTTTACAATCTCATCGGCCTCCCGCTGCGCGTCAATCAGTATTTTATTCCGCTCCTCGATGACCCATTTGGACTGTTTCAATTCATTGGGGAGCTTCATACGGATTTCGCTGATGATGTCATAAATTTCCTCTTTATCAATCGAAACTTTATTGCTGAAAGGAACAGCCCTGCTGCTGTCCAGCACTTCCTCCAGTTCATCCAACAGTTGCAGTACAGAATCCATGTATTTCCCTCACTTCTGATATTTTTCCACTATAAACGGCTTGATTTCCTGCGGAACCATAAAATCAATATTCCCGCCAAACACCGCGACTTCCTTCACGTTCGTGGAGCTCAGGGAAAGATGTTCCTCATCCGCCGCGAGAAAGACCGTTTCAATCTCCTGACCCAGCTTCCGGTTAATCAGGTACATCTGGTATTCCGCCGCGAAATCCACCGCATTGCGCAGCCCCCTGACTGCGACCGTTGCACCGATTTCCCTTGCAAATTCCGCCAGAAGCCCCTTGAAGGAAGCAACCTCCACATTTTCCAGCCGCGCCGTTGCCATTTCCAGATGGCATTTACGCTCCTCCACACTGAAAAGAGATTGCTTGTTCGGATTTTCCAAAACCGCCACCACAAGGCAGTCGAACAGCTTCGCCGCCCTTTCAATAATATCCAGATGTCCCAGCGTCAGCGGGTCAAAGCTGCCTGCGTAAATTGCTTTTTTCATTTCGTTCTATCCTCCGGGCGCAGAAACGTCAGCACCGTCGTCCTATATTCCTTTTCCCGCAGAACGGCATATCCCGCAGGAAACGCAAAAGGGCGCTTTGCCGCACGTTCCCAAATCACATACCCGTCTTCGCTCAAAAGATTTTTTTCCAATATTTTTTCCAGCATGGGCTCTGCCAGCCCGGCCTCATAAGGTGGGTCTATATAGACCAAATCAAACGCGGCGTTTTCCTCCGCCAGCCTGTCCAGCGCGGCAGACGCTTCCATGCAGAGCACGCGCGCGCCCTCCCCCAGCTTTGTATGCGCAAGGTTCCGCGCGATCACGTCCTGACAGGGTACGGCGTTTTCCACAAAAACAGCCTGCTCCGCCCCGCGGCTCAATGCTTCCATGCCAATGGCACCGCTGCCCGCAAACAAATCCAAAAACCGGCAGCCCGGCAGGTCAAACGAAATCATATTGAACAACGTTTCCTTAATTCTGTCCGTTGTCGGTCTGGTCGCCAGCCCGTCAATGGTTTCCAGCTTATGTCCCTTTGCTTTTCCAGCGATAATCCGCATTTTCCGCACCACCCGCAGCATACTGCACAGCTTTTCATCTCCACATTTTTCTTTGCATATGTTAATAGTATAGCAGAGTTTTCGCATTATAACAAGAAAAAATCTGATTCTCTGCCATATTTTGTATCGCATTTTTCGGAATACACCGCGAAAATCGCCGCAGGGCTGTCGAAAAGTGTATCCTGAAAGCACCTCTCCGGCAGTCACTTCCCTGCCTTTTTCCAGCCATATTTTGCGGCAATCTGTTCTGCCGCCGCGATGCCGTCCACAGCCGCGGATACAATCCCCCCTGCATAGCCTGCGCCCTCTCCAGCGGGGTAGATGCCGCCAAACCGCAGGCTTTCGCCGTTTTCGTTCCGCAGTATCCGCACAGGGGAGGAGCTGCGGCTCTCTACTGCGGTCAGCAGAGCGTCCGGTCTGTCAAAGCCTTTCAGCTTCCTGCCCATCGCGGGCAGGGCCTCTCGCAGCGCGTCCGTTATAAACGCCGGGAAAATATCGTCCAGCCTGCTTTCCGCAACCCCTGGGCGGTAGGTCGGCCGGACGCCTTCCCCGCTCCCTGCCGTCCCAAGGAACGCGCCAACCCTTTGAACCGGAGCGGCATAGCCTCCGCCGCCCGCCCGAAAAGCCTTCTCCTCCAAATCCCGCTGGAAATACATTCCCGCCAGCGGGGCAGGGCTGCCGAAATCCTCCGGAAACACCTGCACCAAAAGGGCGGAATTGGCGGTTTCCCCGTCCCGCGCGTGCAGGCTCATGCCGTTGACCGCAAGCCGGCATTTCTCCGAAGCTGCCGCAACAACCATTCCGCCCGGGCACATACAAAAGGTATAAACACCTCTCCCCGCTTTTGTCGTATACGTCAGGCGGTAATCGGCCGCAGGCAGGTTTTCCGCCGCCGCGCCGTACTGCGCCCTGTTTATCATTTCCTGCGGGTGCTCAATGCGCACGCCAACGGCAAAGGGCTTCTGCTCCAGCGCGAAGCCCTCCCGCTCCAGCAGCTCAAAGGTATCCCGCGCACTGTGCCCCAGCGCAAGCACTGCGTCCTCCGTTTCCAGCCGTTCCTCGTTTTCCAGAAGAACGGCGCGTATTTTTCCATTTTCCCACGCAAAGCCCGAAACCTTTGCATGAAACCGCACCTCGCCGCCCAGCGCAATGATTTTTTCGCGGATATTCTGTACAACGCCCCGCAGGAGGTCTGTGCCGATATGCGGCTTTGCGTCCCAGAGGATTTCCTCCGGCGCGCCCGCCTCCGCCATTTCCTCCAAAACCTTCCGACAGCGCAGGTCTTTGATGCGGGTCGTCAGCTTGCCGTCTGAGAACGTTCCCGCGCCGCCCTCTCCAAACTGCACGTTATTCTCCGTATCCAGTTTTCCCGTTTCCCAAAACTGCTCTACCGCCTTCCTGCGGCTCTTCACGTCGCCGCCGCGTTCCAGCACAATGGGGCGCAGTCCCATTTCCGCCAGAAGCAAAGCGGCAAACATTCCTGCCGGACCAAAGCCCACGACAACAGGGCGTTTTTCCGGCATGTCCCCGCCCTTCGGCAGCCTGTACGCAATGTCAGGCGCAGGAGCCAGCTTTTTCCCGTCCACCCGTATCCTGCTTTCATCCTCCAGCAAAACGTCTGCCGTATACACATAATGAATATCATCCTTTTTCCGCGCGTCCAGAGAACGCCGGAATATTTTCAGTTCCTTTATTTCTTTCGGCGCAACGCCCAAAGCCCGCGCCGCCTTTTTTTTCAGCTGTTCCTTTGTACCGTCCAACGGCAGCTTTAACTCCGAAACCCGAATCATGCCATTCCTCCTAAATTATCCGGAAATATCCGGCTCCTGGCCGGACACTGTTTCTGTGCATGATACCACATCCTGCCGGCAAAATCCAGTTTGTCTTTTGGGTTCAGCCAAATTTCCAGATTATAATAAAAAATTAAGAATTTTGTAAGAACTCCCGCGTAGATTTGTGTTATAGTAGACACGTAACAAATTTTTTGCGTAGTTTTTAAGGAGGAGGAGTAGTAATTATGAAATGGAGCAAAAAGTTTTTAGCAGTAGCGGCGGCTATGACAATGGCGTTCGCAGCAGCAGGCTGCGGCGGCGGCGACAACAGCGGCAATGCGGGCGGTTCTGATTCCGCAGATGTGGAAGCACTTTTGACAAAGGCGCAGGAAACAATGGCCGGCGTAGAAAGCATGGCAACAGAAATGAACATGGAAATCAGCATGGCAATGGGCGAGGAAAGCATTGATATGATTACAAATGCAAAAGTCCTCACAGTAAACGAGCCTTTGAAGATGCAGATGGATATGTCCATGGATATGGGCGAAATGGGCAGCCAGGATATGCAGATGTTTGCAGAAGAAAAAGACGGCCAGTTCGTTACATATATCAATATGGACGGCGCATGGTATGCACAGTCTGCAACAGCTGAATCCCTTGCACAGTATGACGCAGACGCCAACATGGACCTGTACCTGAAAAACATTTCCGGTTTCAGCAAAACAGGCGAAGAAGATGTGAACGGCAAAACAGCCTCCAAGATTGAAGGCGTACTGACAGGCGATGCCATGAAAGAAGCAATCCAGGACAGCGGCGCTCTGAGCTCCGTAGAAAACATGGGTCTGAGCACAGAAGATATGGAAGCGCTTTATTCCAGCGACCTGCCTCTGACAATGTGGATTGACGCAGATGGCTATGTTGTAAAATACGAAATGGACATGACAGCTATGATGCAGGCTGTTATGGATCAGGCAATGGCAAGCGCTGGCGCAGAGGCTGGCGATGCAAAAATCGAAATCAGCAAAACAGCAGTCAGCATGATTTGCAAGGACTTCAACGCAGTTGAAGTTGAAATCCCTGCAGAAGCAGCAAACGCAACTGTAATCGGATAAAAACCGGCCTTTACAAACAGGCGGGCTATCGGGAAGGTTCTTTCAGAGCCTCCCCGTTTTTTATTATCCGGCGGAAATTTCCCGCCTTTTTTCTGTTTCACAGTTCTTTTTCCGGAAGCGGCGGAATGCGGCTTGAAGAAACAGTCCGCATATGGTAAAATTGCCAAAACAGAAAAGAAAAATCGGGAGGAAAACAGTGTGTATTTTTTATTTTTGATTTTATCAGGCATTTTTCAGGGGCTTATGGTATCCCTGAACGGCCAGCTGGGAAACTATTACAGCCTTTTCGGCATCTGCTTTTTTGTGCATGCCATTGCGGCAGTGCTTTTGGTGCTGTATGTCAAAGGGAAGGAAAAAAAGCCCCTCTCCTTTCAGGGCGCGCCGCCGTATGTATTTCTGGTAGGCTTTATGGGCGTTGCGATGGTTGCCAGCAGCAGCTGGTGTACACTGCGCATCGGCGCAACGGCAATGCTCAGCCTTTCTGTCATCGGGCAGATGATATCTTCCGCCTTGGGGGTCCATTACGGCTGGTTCGGTGCGGAAAAAAAGCCGTTCCGTTTGAAACAGCTCCCCTGCTACGCGCTTGTAATGGCGGGGATTTTTCTGGTCGTGCAGGGATAAGGAGGTGTAAGCAATGGTATTTTATATTACGGCAGTTGCCAATGGTTTCTTAAATACAATCAACAAAATGGTAAACGTAAAAGCGGGGGAATGTCTTGGGACGGCGCGCGGCGCACTGGTAAATTATATCGAAGCGTCCGTGATTGCGTTCTGCCTGATATTCATAACGGGCAATGGTACGGAACTGGATTTCTCCCATATCCGTGAAGTGCCCCTGCTGTTTTATACGGGCAGCATCTGCGGGCTTGTTGCAATGATATTCCTGATTATCGGGACAAGCCACAGCGGCGCGATGACCTCTACCGTACTGGTGCTGATGGGCCAGCTAGGAATCGCCATTGTGCTGGATTATGTGTTTTTCGGCGAATTCAGCTTTGCAAAAATCGCAGGAATATTCCTGATATTGGCAGGCATCGCATGGAAGGAGCGGCAGAGCGGCGCGGAACGGCAGGAACGCATCCGTAGCGCACTGGCCGAGGAAAAGGAGGGAGAAGCATGAAACTGCTGAATTTTGGCTCTTTGAATAAAGACTATGTATATGATGTGGAGCATTTTTTACAGCCGGGCGAAACGATGTCCTCCCTCGGGCTGTTTATCAACTGCGGCGGCAAGGGGCTGAACCAGTCCATCGCGGCGGCAAAAGCAGGGATACCTGTACACCACGCAGGTATCGTAGGCGCGGACGGCGGTATTTTGGAGGAAAAACTGCGGGAAAACGGCGTAAACATTTCCCTTCTGCAACGGGCAGACTCCCCGAACGGGCATGCCATCATACAAGTGGATCAAAGCGGGCAGAACTGCATACTCCTTTACGGCGGCACAAACCGCATGCTGACAAAGGAATACATCGACCGCACACTGGACGCATTCGCAGATGAAAAAGATGTTTTGGTGCTTTTGCAGAATGAAACAAACCTTGTAGGCTATATTATGGAGGAGGCGCACAGGCGCGGTATGCAGACTGCTTTGAACGCTGCCCCTATGAACAAAGACGTTCCGGACTATCCTCTGGAACTGCTGGACTGGCTGATTGTCAACGAGGTGGAGGGGCGGCAGATTGCCGGCTGTGAAACAGATGAGGAAATTCTGCCATTCCTGCGGGAGAAATACCCGAATTGCGGAATACTGCTGACACTGGGCAGCCGAGGGGCGTGCTGCGTCCGTGGTAAAGAGGAATACCGCATCGGATGTTTCCATGCAGATGTAGTAGATACGACAGCGGCAGGAGATACCTTCAGCGGATATTTCCTGTATTCCATATATGAGGAAAACAACATTCCAAACGCTCTGCTTCTGGCCAGTGCGGCAAGCGCGCTGGCAATCGGGCGCAAAGGCGCGTCAGATTCCGTCCCGCTGAAAGCGGAGGTGGAGGAAGCGCTGCGGAATGGCACGCTGGGAGAATTACATGCTGTAAAGATAAGATGAAAAGACAAGGGGGAAAATCATGAAAAACGTATTGTATGTCGACTGCTGTATCCGCAGAGAAGGCTCGCGCACAAAGGAGCTGGCGGAGCATTTCCTGAAAGAACTGGAAAAAACGGGGGAATATGCCATCACAGGGCTTGTCCTGATGGATGAAGGGCTGAACTTTATGGCAGAAGGCTTTTTCCGCCAGAGGGATGAACTGCTTGCCGGAAAGAATTTCGCACACCCCAGATTCTGCCATGCGCACCAGTTTGCGGAGGCGGACAAAATCGTCATTGCCGCCCCCTTCTGGGATTTAAGCTTTCCCGCACTGCTGAAGGTATACATTGAAAATCTCTGCGTGGAGGGAATCACATTCAAAACGGGCGAACGTGGTCTGGAAGGGCTTTGCAAAGCTGACCACATGGTCTACCTGACGACATGCGGCGGCTGTTACGCAGGTACGCCGCTGGAAATGGGTTCGCGCTACATGGCGGCAATGGCTGAATTTTTCGGCATCGGACGCTATGACTGCATTGCGGCAGAAGGGCTGGATATCGGGCTGGTGCCTGTGGAGGAGCTGCTCGGTGCGGCAAAGAAGGAAGCGGAAGAAGTCGTGAAAACATTCTAGGAGGAAAAAGCATTGCAGAAAACAATGAAAGCCGCTGTCTGGCAGGAAAAAGGCAGGGTTGTACTTGAGGACAGACCCGTCCCCACGATACAGGAACAGACTGACGCCATCGTCCGCGTGACGCGCTCCTCCATCTGCTCCAGCGACCTGCATATCATACATGGTACGGTACCGCGGGCGAGGGAAAACGTCATACTGGGGCACGAATTTACAGGGGAAATCATTGAAACCGGCACAGGTGTGAAGCGCTTCCGTGTGGGTGACCGCGTATCCGTCAATGTGGAAACCTTCTGCGGGGAATGTTATTTCTGCAAGAGGGGCTATGTGAATAACTGTATCCACGGCGGCTGGGAACTGGGCTGCCGCATTGACGGCGGACAGGCGGAATTTGTGCGCATTCCTATGGCGGACCAGGGGCTGACGCATATCCCTGACGGCGTTTCTGATGAAGCCGCACTGTTTAACGGTGATATTCTGGCTACGGGCTACTGGGCCGCATCCATCGCGGAGATAAAGCCTGCCGATACCGCTGTGGTGCTCGGAGCAGGGCCGGCCGGACTTTGCACAATGATGTGCGCAAGGCTTTACAGTCCGGCAAAAATCATTGCGGTGGATACAAATGCGGAAAGGCTTGCCCTTGCAAAGGCCAAGGGTCTGGCAGATATCCTGCTGAATCCGGAAGAAACAGACGTTGTACAGGAAATATTGCAGCTGACAGACGGCAGGGGCGCAGACAGAGTGCTTGAAGCGGCAGGTGGAAAAGATACCTTTCAGACGGCATGGCAGGCGGCAAGGCCAAACGCGGTTGTCGTGCTTGTCGCACTCTATCCGGAGGCGCAGGCACTTCCCCTGCATATCATGTACGGAAAAAATCTGACGTTCAAGACGGGCGGCGTAGATGCAAACGCCTGTACTGAAATCATGGAGCTGGTGCGGTGCGGAAAACTGGACACCAGCTGTCTGATTACCCACCGCGCGCCGCTGAACGATATTTTAGAGGGCTACCGTATATTTGAAAACAAAGCGGACGGGTGTATCAAATGGGTCGTCACGCCGTTCGAAAGATAACGGCATACAGAAACAGGAAACGCGAGGTGGAAACAATGGAACATGCAGAATGGAAACGGGGGCTGTTGATTGCTGTCAGCCACCCGAAGGAACAGGCAAAAGGCATCTGCCGCCTGACGCACGCTGGAATGGCGGCAGGCGCTGAAGATATTGGCTGGCTGGACAAAACGAAACTGGACAGCCGCGCAGACGGGCTTCCGGCAGAGATACAGGCTTTGCTGGAAAAAAGCATTGCCAGCGGGACGGCTTCGCTTGTGAATACGGCGTATGGCTCTCTGGAGGAATGGAAAAGCCGTCTGGAACGTGAAATCCCGCGCAAAAAGCGGGTGCATCTGCTTGCGCTGGGCGATGTCGGCAGTACCGTTCTGACTGCTCTGAAGCTGCTGGGCGGGGACTGCATCAGTACGCTGGGGATTTATGATGTCAATGAAACCGTCTGCCAGCGTTGGGAATGTGAGATGAACCAGTCCGCCTACCCATGGGAATATGACGCCCTGCCTCCCGTTGAAATCCTGCGGGAAGAAAATCTTTTTGCGTGCGATATGTTTGTGTTCTGCGCGTCAAAAGGCATACCACCCGTTGGCTCCGGCGTACAGGATGTCCGTATGGCGCAGTACGAAGCCAATAAAGGCATCGTCTCACACTTTGCGAAAAAAGCGGTAGAAAGCCATTTTCAGGGTTTGTTTGCCGTTGTTTCCGACCCCGTCGACCCTCTTTGCAGGGCAGCTTTGCGGGCGGCAGACGGCGCGCTCCTGCCGGAACAGATACAGGGCTACGGGCTGGGTGTGATGAACGCACGCGCGGCATATTACGCGAAAAAAGACGTGCGCTTTGCCTCCTTCCTGACAGAGGGCAGGGCATACGGTCCGCATGGTGCGGATCTGGTTATCGCCAACAGCATCGCACAGTATGATGACGCACTTTCGCGGGCACTGACGCAGCTTGCTGTAGAGGCGAACCTGCGAACGCGGGAACTGGGCTTTAAGCCGTATATTGCCCCTGCAATCTCCTCAGCCGCCATTTCCCTCCTGCTGACCCTCCGGGGCGAATGGCATTACAGCTCGAATTTCCTCGGCGGCATATATATGGGCTGCAAAAACCGCTCAACTCCCTTTGGGCTGGAAACGGAGATCCTTCCCCTGCCGGAACCTCTTTTCGCAAGGATACGGCAGGGGG